>Ga0307517_10004359_pt1 | contig 21782 bp, 7 predicted proteins | sample 23_EM_MG_FD_194515 | JGI IMG/M metagenome (GOLD analysis project Ga0307517, IMG submission 194515) | Populus trichocarpa ectomycorrhiza microbial communities from riparian zone in the Pacific Northwest, United States - 23_EM | ecosystem: Host-associated > Plants > Roots > Unclassified | place... | reverse complement strand
CAAATACGTAACTTTGGTCATAAGATTGAGATAACCTTATAGAGAGCAAATCAAAACAAATTATTAAGTTCAATTCTTAATCGACCATGTCGTACCCAATGTTAAACGATGAAATCTATAAAAAAAATTTAATTAAAAAAATGACATAAAAAATAAGCCAAGTCAACTTGGATTAATCTGTTAAATATTATTTCCAACTCATGAGGTCGAGATAACCTAATAAAAAACAAACTAAAATAAATCATGAAACATAATTCATGATCAAACACAATATTAAATGATGAGATTGAGAAAAAAAAGTTAATTTAAAAACCGAGTCAATTTGGTTAACCCGTCAAACTTGTGACCCGAGTCATGATACATGGATAATCCAATAAAAAACAAATCCAGTGTTGAAGGACCCGTGACCCGGATCATGAGGTTGAGATAACCTTTTATAAATTAAAATTTTAAAATTAACCCGATTTAACCAGGATTAAAATATCAAAACTTGCAATCCTAATCATGAGACCAAAATATCCCTACATAAAGTTAAACAAAACAGATTATGAAGCTCAATTTCCAACCAACTCAATATGAATGATGGAATTGAAAAAAAATCAATTAAAAAAAGGATATAAAAACCTGATTCAACTCGAGTTAATCCGTTAAGCACTGTTCTCGTTGTTGAGGTCAAAATAACAAATTATAAGACCTAATTTTCAATTAATCCAATATTAAAGAATATATATATATTTTTTAAAAAATAATTAAGAAAATAAAAAAACCCAAGTTAATCGGATTAATTCATTAAACTCGTGATCCAATTGAGAGAGCATGATAACCTCATAAAAATAAATTTAATATTAAATAAAAAAATAAAAAAAGCATTGACTTGAAAAAAAGAAAAGAAAAAGAAAAAGAAAAAGAAAAGAAAAGAAAAGAAAAGAAAAGAAAGAGAAGTGCTTTTCTTTTAATTTTGTTTTTAATGTTGATAATTTAGCTAGAAATCAGCTAACAAGGTCGTGGATGCTACAAGTCAAGAATAACCTAAAAAAAAAACCATCTTCTGATCCGAAATATCTTATGTCTCGCACCTTAGATTTAGCAAAACTAGCATAGATTCCAGCTAACTTCCCTACAATATTTAGATCCAGACACCAAAGATCTGCAATTCCACTGTACAAAATATGTCAACAGCAACACACTGATACACAACTTTGTCAAGCTTCTTCAATGGCAAATACCCACCAAGGCAAGTTGTTCTTTTTCCTCTATTTGCTTTTCATTTCTTGTTCCCCGTCTAGAATTTTGGCAGACTCTAGCTCCGTCTCAACCCAACAAGAGCTCGAGCATGATATCCACTATGCTCCTTATCGTGAACGCGAGACTGACTCTAGAATTGAGCTTAATCAACAAGAAGTTTTATTAAATAAACTTGAACAACTAGTGAGGAACCTCAGTGAAATAGTTGCTAAATTAGAGCCTAAATTATCTGAGTTACCAAAAGTAGCATCTGTTGATAGAGAACAGAATCAAGAGCCAGAAAGGGTTAATCAGGGAAGTTTTGATGGTAAGAGATTGGTTCAAAAAGTTGAAGAAGAGGGATTAGAGGCCAAGACTAGAGATGGAGAGAGAGTGGGGGCTGTTTCAGTTACAAAGTACAGTCCATTTTGGTCAGAGAGGTTTCAATTCGTGTCTGCTGTGAAATTAGATTCTGATGCAACTTGTATCCATGTTTTGCCATTTAGAGATTACGAGGGGCTTAGCAAGTATGTAGCTGTTGGTGATGATAGAGGGAGGGTTTATGTGTTTTTAAGGAATGGGGATGTTGTGGTTGAGTTTTACACAATGTCTTCTTCACCAATTACAGCTATGGTTTCGTATTTATCGGCTTATAGGAATGAGAGTACTGTGGTAACAGGGCATCAGAATGGGGCAGTTTTGGTGCATAAACTTCGTGATGTGTCGAACGGGGAGGATTGGAGCACAATTTCTATGGAAAATGTTGGTAAGTTTGCGTTCCTTGAGAATGGGGAACAAGGTTCACCTATAAGTATCTTGGAAGTGCATCATGTCGGCAGATCAAGGTATATCTTGTCATCGGATGTTAGTGGGGTGATTAGGGTTTTTAGGGAAAATGGGACTGTTCATGGTTCTGCTATTCCCACAAGTAGACCACTTGCATTCTTGAAGCAAAGGCTTTTGTTTTTGACAGAAAGTGGTGCAGGGTCAATAGATTTGAGGAGCATGAAAGTCAGAGAATCTGAATGTGAAGGTTTGAACCAAACTCTTGCTCGGAATTATGTTTTTGACGCCACTGAACGGTCTAAAGCATATGGATTTACATCAGGTGGGGATTTGATTAATGTATTGTTGTTAGGGGATATAATGAACTTCAAATGCAGGGTCAGATCCAAGAGAAAATTCGACATGGATGGACCTCTTGCCTTACAATCGATTAAGGGCTACTTGTTTGTTGTTAACGAAGAGAAGGTTTTTGTGTACAATGTTTCATCTCAGCATTATGTTAGGGTTGGGGGGCCTCGCCTTCTCTTCTCTGCTCTTCTGGATGAGATCAAATCGTCATTTCTGAATTATCAGTCTGCAGATGCAAACATCGAGAGAAGAAGGGTCATACCATTAATTGCGAGTGACCGTGAAAAACTTCTTGTTCTTGGCCTCGGGAGTGGGTATGTGGGAATGTATCGTTCTAACCTTCCAATATTTAAAGGAGAATTCAACACAATGCTATGGACAAGTCCCGTGTTGTTCTTCATACTCTTTCTGTTTGGAGCATGGCAATTCTTTGCCAAGAAGAAGGAAGCACTTACATCGTGGGGGCCTGACGATCCTTTTAGCTCCACATCTGCTACAACTGGAGCTCCATTAGGGTCGTCGGCCTCTGCAGACAGGTCATTTGTAGATTCGTCTTCAAGAAGTAGTGATATGATGGACTTAAGGGCTAGTGGATTGAGACCTCCATCAAGGAGGTATCCTTCTCCTTCTCGATACCCCGGGGGAGCAACCAGTTCCTTCAGGCCGAGTTCTGCTGATGCCAATGCTAGACCTACTTCTGTTGATCCCAATTACAGAGCATCTTCAGAGCTAAAATTTAGGGGTCCAGCCCTGGAATCTACAGGTTACCCTAAAAGAAGGGAGAATCTATATGCAAACAATCAAGTTGTGGATGATAGCAATTGAGTTACAGGATAAATTTGCTGTAACATTCCAACTTGTGGTGTTGGTATTCTTTTTAGATTCGTCCTTGGACTGTTCTTCTGCATTACCAGCGCCGTTTGAGCCTTCAGTGTTGTAACTTAATTAGCCTGTAGTCGCACTCGCACAAGGTTAATAATAATGGATAAGATGTTATTCCCATGTCATTGAGACTAGTCTTTACCTGATCTAACTTGCCCCCCAGCACAAGATTAAAGATTAAGCACTGTTTGTTTGTGAGCTTTAAACTGTGTTTTAAAAGTGTGGATAGCTTGATAAAATATTAAATATTAAATTGATGTTTTTTAATATATTTTTAAATAAAAAAAATCTTTAAAAGATAGTTTAAATCACAGCAACAATCACGTATTAAACCCTTCAAATTTGATACAACTGTCGAGCAACCTGATTTGGATTTGAAAACATATCACATCCACAATCTTAAGAGGAATGCGAGTTGGAGTTTGTTGGTCCTCAAACACTGTACTTTTAGTTGTTGTTTAAGAAAAAAAACATTTAGTTTTTATTTTAATAATTATTTTAGAAAACATCAATTCTAATGTTATCTTTGATGAAAACATTCCTATTTATATATTTGATATTGCGATGTAAGTTTTTTTTTAATAGAAAATAATCAATATAATATTTTGTTTAGATTTTTTTTTAATTTTGATACCAGTACATTAAAATCATCTAAAAATATTAATTTAATAAATTTTCAGGTAAAACAAATTAAAAAAAATTGTAACAAAAAAACTCACGGATAATTATAAAATACTAGATACTTGACTCGTGTTTTGTTGCGGGTCAAAATTTTTTTTCAAATTAAAAAATTGTATACATAAGCTTTTTCAACATATTTTTATGTTTTTTTAAATGAAAATAAAAAAGCTTATGCATATATGTAATCAAATAAATCGAGAACTATGCATGTTAATAAATGAAAAAAAACCATAAACGATAACTAAAACTAAAAATAAAAATAAAAAAATTAAGAAACAAATGTAAAACAAGATATTTAATCTCTCAAGATGAGACATTTATTATGCTGTGTTTGCTAAATTTGTTTACTAAAATAATATTTTTATTCAAGCAAACAATAATATAAATAGAGACATAAATTAAATTGATTGAATAAAATAAAAAGAGAAAAAAACACAATACAAAACTGCACATATTAGAAATATTATTTGAAAATAATATTTTTTTATTTTAAAAAATAAAGTTCATATAAATAAAAGATAAAAAAAAATATAGATGAATCTTAAAAACTCTTTAAATTTTAAATGCATAACTAAAAATATAATTATCATTTAAAAGATGCTTTCTAAACAAAATAAAAAAAAAACATATATTAATCTAAATATAAATAAATAGAAAAATTAGAGAAGAACCATATAAAAAAGCATTGATTTTAAAAGAGAATAAAAAAATATTTTAGAAAAACAAAAAGAAACAAAAAGAAATAAGCAAAGGCCATGAGTTGCTAGGCATGACCCATTTTGTCGGGGCCCACAACCTGGTTTTTATTTATTTTTTGCTGCATCTGGGATGAAAAACATGTCGTCTTACTAATTTGATTTGATCAGATTTCAGTCAATTTGATAGCCGAAAAATCATAACTTTAGTTTTTTTATTCAAAAATTAGTATTTGAACCAAATTTTGACCAAAAACATCTAAAAACACATTTGGAACCATTATAAACTATGACCTAAAAAAAACCAAAAAAACTATATAAAAAACCAAAATCAACCCAAAATTAAAAATCAAACCGAACTCAGATATATTTTTTCTTGAACTTTAAAGTTAAGAAAACTAATATGAAATCTCTTCATCAAATGATATCATTAGATATAAAGAACGATTATTTTAATGGTATAAATCAGTGTTAATTTTTTTTTAAATAAAATAATAAGTTTTTATATCAAAATTAAATTTGAAAAAAATTAAGACATCAAAAACATATAATTTATGTTATTTTGAAAATTAAAGAACTAAAATGTATTTTTATTAAAACTTTTGGAATACTATTTATATTTGAATCCTTTTTTATTTTCATTTAAATTCTTATTCTTTGAATCCCGTCCTTAACTAAGAAATCAAAAGCACCTAAAATAAAACTTTAAAAAACAAAATAAATTGTCAAAAAAATACTCTGTGGGTCAGTGGGTGCATGAACAGTGCTGGTATCCTTCGTGTTTTAATGTCTAGTATAATATGTGTTCGGTGTTTGGCTGCACATGTATAATCCCCTCCACCGATGAATCCACGTGTCCTCCACTTGATTTTGAGAGCACTAAGAGAAGACTCTATCCAATACTCAGCGGACCAGAATTTAGATAACTCAAGGTAGAAGAAAGTGATATTTATACCCTAAGATTAAATATTTTGTTTTTAATTTCATATTATGGGTATTTTTTTGTTGATAAACATAATAAAACCCATTCACATTTTATACCCTAAAATTAAATACTTGATGTCGAACATGACAAACTAGATTCTATTTCCACCTTATAAAAAAGAAAAAGAATTCTGTTTTTTTTTAAAAGAAAATAATTAAATTCTTTTCCGTTCTAAAACGAACGATTAAAGCGGATTACGGGTTTGAATGGGATCTAATCTAATCCATAATCACCCCTCATATTTAAACTCTGTGTTTCTATATATATATATATATATAAAAAGTAGAGAATTTTCTCTCAAGTTTCTCTCTTCTATGGAAATGGAATTTCCTTAGATTTCCAGCAGGTAGAAGAGAGAAACTCAAACTTTTTACAGATCGCATTTCCACGGATCATCGAGGACATGGTGAGAAGCTTTGTATCTTTATTTCTGATTTATTTAATAATTTCAATTATTCCCTTTTCAATTATTTCCTAATCATAAAACCGAACTCCACAGTCACAAAAAAGATTTTTTTTTTTGTTTTTAAAAAAGGCTTGCCTAACATGATAATAATAATAATATATTATGTTTTGACGCTCTCTCTCAAAGTTTGAATAGAACAAAGCAAACCAACGAACCACCAGAAACGACCCTTCCTTGCTCTTGCGTGGGCGTTTCAATTCAATCCTAACTAACTAACTTTGGCTTGTATCTCCACTGGCTCTGTCCTATTTTTTAGTTTCCGTTACAAAAAGATCGCAAGAGCAGAACGAGTGTCAACTGGTTTGTTACTTTTTTCCTCGAAGAAATTTCTAAGATGACGGAACCGAGCAGCGAAGAATTAACAGCAGAGGCTACTAATGGAATTCCAACGGGGCTGAATCGGATAAAGACTCGGCGAGTATCATCGAAGGAACAACTGAGCTCAAAACCTGACGAGTTGACTGAGTCTAAGATTCATGTCGTAGCTTCTTCAAGGCCTCCTGTGAAGGATAAACAGAAACCGATGGCTCAGGGTCGTGGAAAGAGCGCTTCTTTCAAAGCAGGTCCGATTTTATTTTATTTTAAAGTTCAGATTGATTTTGTTCCGTTGTTTTTGGTGTTAATTATGTATAGTTAAGATGAATCTTAATTAAAATTACTAGTCAGTGATAAGCTAATTTATTTACTAGAGATAGAAACGAAACTCAGCTGTTTTTTTTTTCTTTTTTTTTTTGGATAAAGGAAATGAAAGCCAGCTCGTTATTTACTATATATATATATTAAGCAGTAATACAATTAAAATAGGAATCCAATTGGCGGAACTGTGTAAAATTGATTTGATCAATTCCTAGTTGATTGAGATTTTTCAAGCTGCAAAGCAATTTTCAGGGTTAATTAGTTGCGTGGGTATTAATGATGGCAACTCATCTCAACAAGTTATAGGGAATGCTCAACTGATGAAATTTTTGTTGAAGAGAATGTTACTGTAATAAGGTGATAACGAGGAAAACGTGAGGGGATTGGTGTGAAATTTTAGTTTTTGTGTTCTTTTATGGAGTCCCACTATAGAGGCATGTGCTTGTGTGAAATTATCAAATGTTTAAGGCTCACGAGAAGTTAGGTCAAAATAAGAGTTGACAGCATGGCTTATGGTTCTTTTCTTGATGGAGCTTAAAGAAGGTACCGAGGATGATTTTTATGGATAAGAACTAATTGTGAAGTATTTTTTTTTCTTCGCTGATAAATGAATTATTTGGCGAGGGAGACACTGCAGAGCTGAAGGAATTGATTTAAGGTCTAATTGGATTCTGTTAGTTGGATATCGAGCATAATCTATAAAGATGGATATGCCTGCATAATGGCTAGTTAAAATGATGTAGTGATGTCCTTGTTTGCCAAGACTAAGTTTTTAGTTTTTGTCCTTGGCACTAGCAGGATCAAATATATTGTTCTTCCTCTTGTTGATGGCCTTCCTGGAGTGGTGGTAGGTAAACCATATCCCCTTCCTTTCTTATTAGGAATGAACGAGATATGGTTTCCTTTTAAGGTTATGCCATGTGGTGACATCTGTTCCAGTAGATTGGAATCCTATACTTGTTGGTGAAAAGCTAATATTTTAGTCCAGGGAAATTTCTTTGAAGGCTTTCTACAGATTCACTTTCCTTCTGTGATCATTTGTGTAAAATAAGATATCTGTTTTTAGTGAACAATTCAATCTGATATCACACTGCTGTTTATTTCTTGAATTGAAATAACTTTCTAATTTCATGTTCTTTGAAGATTCCCGTAAAGGAAAGAGCATAGCTCAATGGATCACATCTTATTTATCAAAGGAATCCATTCAAGTTATTAATGATGTTTCTCCAAATGTTGAGGTGAGCCCGGGGTTAGCATCCTTCTGAGGTTTGTTTGTAGTACTTCTATGCTTGATTGGACTCTGTACTTTAGTGGAAGCACTAATTAAGCACGCATCTTCTTGGGCAGGAGGGGAATTTGGAAGCTAAGACGCCTGATAGAAAGGAGCGTGCAGGAACTGAATTTACCAGTGGATGCAATTATTTAAATGAGGAAATTTCTTCATCAGAGAATCCAAACCGGAGTAAAGTGTCAAAAGGCTTAAAAAGCTTTTCCCATGAATTAGGACCAAAGGGTGGCATTCCTCCTGCCCAAACACGGGCTCATAGCTACAGTGATTTGAAGGTATACTTAAAGAATAATTGATTAGGTGATGCATAATATTTTTTTTTAATGGTAGCATCAGTTTCTTAGTCATATTTCAACAGCCTGTTACTTCAACAGGTTATTAACTTCCCCTTTCTCAACGGGCCATTGTTGATCTCTTATGACCCATATATTCTAAATTATCTCTCTGAGAGATGACGGTTATATCATATAAAAAGTGACTACTGGTATACCATAATAAACGGGTTAAAACCCCATACGAAAGATTCTTGAATTATTTGCATTGTATGTGAAACAAAAGGGGACTTCTCTGTTATGTATGTGCTTCTTTGATGAAAATCTTAATTCACTCTATTGACTCTATGCATCAAGAATAATTTTACTACTTTCTTTCTCTCTATCTCATGAGTTGATAACAGGAGCTGTTGGGTTCTTTGCATTCAAGATTTGATGCTGCTAAAGCAGTAGCAAACACAGAGCTGGCTAGTTTAATCGGGGATGCCATGGATGTCCTTGAGAAAACTGACTTCTCCTTGCAAGAAGAGCAGAAATTGGCTGTAGATCTTCTGACACTGTCTCGATTCTGTATGGAGATGAAGTGTTCACAGTTTCGTACGAAATGTGAAGACATTGTTCAAGATCTGACAGAGAAAAGGCAACAGTGTCAAACAGGAATCCTCAAGTGGCTGTTTACTCGCATGCTTTTCATATTGACACGCTGCACAAGACTATTACAGTTCCAGAAAGACAGTGAACCAATTGATGAGAAGTCTCTTCGTAAATTGAAAAAATGTCTGGAAAGTGTCCCTTCTGTTGAAATGAGCTGGGCTGCCAAGCGTGGGATTGCTGATTCTGATAGTGGTTATGCTTTAAATCAGAAAGTTGATGTAAAGCAAAAGTTGCAGGGACAAATTGCTGCGTCTTCTCTCCCTGCAGAAATATATTGCTGCTCTGAACAGCCAACTGATCAGAGTGACTTAAATTCCAACAAGGATTCTCTGTTTTTGGAACAAAAGTTGCAATCACAAAAATCCAAAAATGACCCAGTTTCACAAGTGCAACATTTTTGTCAGGGCAATAACAGGTCTTCTGGGAATATTAGTTACAATCAGAACTGTAGTTCGCTTCATGAGCAGGGACAAAATTTAGATGATCCTATTGACAACCAGGGGCGAGTTCTAGACGGATCTGATTTAGTAATCTGTAGGATATGCGAAGAAATTGTTCCAATTTCTCATCTCGAATCCCATTCTTATATATGTGCATATGCAGATAAATGTGACTTAAATTTCCTAGACATAGATGAACGCCTCTCAAACCTTGAAGAGATACTGGAGCAGATTATCGACTCGCGCAATATGAATTTTCATCCATCATATGGCAGTCCTGAAAATTTGAGAGTACAAAGTACAAACTCTGTCATTACTGAAGGTCAGTCTCCCAAAATAAGTGAATGGAGAAATAGAGGCGTTGAAGGGATGTTTGAGGACATACATGAGATGGACACTGCCTTTATAGATGATTCTCACTCCCCCTCTGTTAACTTTAAAGGCCACTTGGGTGCAAAGTTACCCAACCATGGTGCATCCTCACCAGCTGGGAGCATGACATCGATTTCCTCCGCAAATACCCCCAGGGCTGGTCATTTTGATTCCTTCTGGTTAGAGCACAACAATCCTCCTGAGCTAGAAGATGTCCAGCAGGTTAGTTGGTTCTAGCAGAAGTTTTTTATTTAGAAAACCTTCTTCTATCTCAGAAATGAAACTTACATGGAGAACGAAGTTAGATTCTGAGACTGCACAATCTACTTCACCAGCAATATCATTTATCAAGAATTGGTTTTACTTTCCATTTTAGAGGTTATCTTGTGCCACTCACTTGTAGCCATTGATTCAACAGCTTAAACAAGCTTTGAATTTGTCATGCTTACAATTGAAAAAAAACTAATTCTAGAGAAAAATGTAGAAACAATCTTAAGTTGGTGGCCAACACCCTTCACTTGTTTGAAGCTCGACCTAGTTTGAGCATTTGAGGTTTGTAATCATGTCATGGATGGTTATGTTACTTTAATGGGGTATAAAACTTTCTTTTTCTCCTAAATTGGATCATTCATGGTAGCCAACTCTCCATGATAGCAGTTTTTGAAAGTCACAACTTGTGCTATGCATTTAGTGTTTAATGATGGCATCCTTATCAATTCTTTCTTTTGAGATTATTTTATGGCAGTGAAGCATGTTAACTATTCTTTCTGGTAATTTATTAGCATTTCTTTTAGTATATTTATTAGTATTTTTCAAGCATTCAGTACTTGTTCCTTATAGACATAGTTATTCTTACAAGGTTAAATGAAGACTGAATCTGCACTTTATCTATTCTTTTTTTTTTTTTTTTTTTCCGGCAGATGATTGACCTAGCAGACATAGCACGCTGTGTGGCAGGCACCGATCTTTCAAAAGAAGGGTCATCTGAATTTTTGCTCGCTTGTATGCAAGATTTGCAGGATGTTTTACAGCATAGCAAACTCAAAGCTCTTGTAATTGACACTTTTGGAGGCCGAATAGAGAAACTTCTGCGGTAATTCAAGAGTATTTGAAAGAGATTTCTTATATTACTACAACCCTCAAGTTGTTGAATTATTCATGTCAAATTTCCTATGACATATGCAGGGAAAAGTATATACTTGCTTGTGATTTAATGGATACAAAAAGTCCAATTATTGATGAGAGATCTAAGGAAAACTTGAGACTTCCATTTGATAATGCATCTCAAAGCAGTGCGGCATCGACACCTGTGCATGTATCAAATAAAGAGCGGACGAGCATTGATGATTTTGAAATCATTAAACCAATTAGTAGAGGTGCCTTTGGAAAAGTCTTTCTTGCACGCAAACGAACAACAGGAGATCTATTTGCAATAAAGGTAAAAAATCAATGCCAACCCCATTTGGTTTGCAAGTGAGGCATATGCAAGTTGTTCTTTGTATGGAAATTTTGCAGCAAGCTCCATGTTTCTAATTGATTTGTGCTCAATGTTAAAAAAATAGAGGCCTATGCATAAGTACACAAGCTACATGTTGGTACCAGGTTGATGAGTTGAGACAGGAAAGGTCTGATGCAGCACTTGATTATATAAATGAATACGTAACATTGCAGCAAAACGACATTTTTTTCTTGAACTTGAAGGCACTACAGAGTGTAGAAAAAGGCTAAAAAATCATGGATCAAGTTGGGGAGGTTAGGAGAATTAGCTAAGCTAGGTGGTAATTAAGGTTTAGCTGTATGAGCTAGAAATGTGACTTTAATATGTGCATTTTAATGTGTTCTCCACCTTATTGCTAATGTAAACAATTATCACCTATCAGCTCTACCAAACAAAGCCTTAAATCTTAGCAGTTTAATTCTACCCATATCACTTATTGAACAATGGGTCATTATGGAAGCTACGCAGCTTGGAGTAATCTATAAATCTTTGTGTTCTTCATAGGTCTTTGTCAAAGTACTAAAAAGCATCTCTATTTATCCATTATTCTCATGGAATGTACCAGCAAGTAATTTCTCTACAAATTTTGCATTTCTGTTTTCCATTATTGGTCAACTATTTTGGTATATATTCTCATAATATAATGCCTTTTGTAGGTGCTCAAGAAATTGGATATGTTACGCAAGAATGATGTTCAGCGCATATTAGCAGAGCGTAACATATTGATAACAGTTCGGAATCCATTTGTGGTAATGTTCAAGTCTTGATTGCTTTCGTATTTACATTGAACTTGAGCACTTCCACAACCCCTTTTATTGGTCGTTTCCATACCTTCTTGAACCTGCTTTCTATCATTAGCTAGCCAATTAAAAATGATGGTCAATATTTTCTTTCTAGAACTTCTGAACCTCTGTATTTGAATGGGCTATAAAAACATGGGTCTTATCATTGCAGGTTCGATTTTTTTATTCATTCACCTGCAGAGATAACCTGTATCTCGTTATGGAGTATCTTATTGGAGGTGATCTATACTCTTTGCTGAGAAAAGTTGGTTGCCTTGAGGAAGATATAGCTCGTATATATATTGCAGAACTGGTCTGTTAGAACAAAATCATGAATGTCTTTATATGCTTATTTTAGTTCTGTATCTCAACTTAAATAGCTTATGTCTGTTCCAGGTTCTTGCTTTAGAGTATCTCCATTCTCATGGAATTGTGCATCGTGATCTGAAACCAGACAATATATTGATTGCACATGATGGGCACATCAAGGTCTGGTCTTTAAAGTTCACAATTTTACTGTTTCTACATGTACAAATTGTTAAAATCATTAATAAGCCATATTTGCATGTGTCTCCTTGGAATGTGTGCATCTGTGCAGGTGGTGGATGTGAGCACATATACTGTGTGCATTTTTGATGATGCGCACTTGCATAAATAATTGTTGTTCTCAATCCGCTCGCATGGGGGATAATAGTTTATATTTATATATATTCTCTTGGTTGCAGAATTGACCTAGTGCACTTTCAAAGTTGCTTTTGCACATATATTATTGCGCTTTTTAGGAACTGGAGTATTGAATGAATCTATTGGCTAAAACATTTGGAAACATCCTTTTAGTTTTCTTGCCAGATAGGTGATTCCCATCTAATATGCATCAAATAAAATGTCCATATTTATCCCTATATCTTGTAGTTTTGAGTGTTCTGCATCAGCTTCAGTTCTAGCTACTGGTGATGTACTAATGATTGCGTATGTGACCAGCTTACAGATTTCGGATTGTCAAAAATTGGCCTTATAAACAGCACCATTGATTTATCAGGACCTGATACAGATAGAAATGCATCTTCAGATCCTCCTAATCCAAATGCTCAACAAACAGAGGACAGAAATCGGCACTCAGCAGTTGGGACGCCTGACTATCTTGCCCCTGAAATTCTTCTTGGAACTGAGCATGGTTACTTTCTACCTAAACTAATATTTATATTCATCTCAACTTTACCAGGGAAGTGAAGTTGCTTTCTGGCATTCATGCAGGTTATGCTGCAGATTGGTGGTCTGTTGGAATAATCTTATTTGAATTTATAACTGGAATTCCACCTTTCACTGCTGAACGTCCTGAGGTATGTTTATATTTAATGTTCTCTTGATTTTTCTCGATGCTGCTAGTGGACATAATTTCTTTATATACTCTAAAAAAAGATACTCTGTGCTCAAAATTAATTGTGTTAAGTTTTTTGTCTTGTCATGGCCACAGATAATCTTTGACAACATTCTTAATAGAAAAATCCCTTGGCCTTCTGTTCCTGATGACATGTCATATGAGGCCCAAGACTTGATCAACAGGTTGGCAATCAGCTTTGAATTTGTAAGATGTCGATAAATGACTTTTATTTTCTCCATCCCTTGACACAATGGAATTTATCTTAGTTTCTAATTCACCTTTTTTTTTTAAGAAAATGACAAGTGTTCCTATATATTAAATAAGGCTTGGAACTATTACTGACTATGGGATGCTACCACCAGAAGATTATTGATAGCTCAAATAGATAGAAGTTCTGGACAAGAAAAGTATTGATTATTTGGGTAAATATCAATCATAAATTGCAGGGTGATCTTCCCTACTCACTTGATGCTTAAAAACAGGAAGTTGCAGATTTGCAAGTTCAGATCTTGTGCATGCACGTGTTTTTAGGACAGTGCTTGATAATTTTAGAAGCTTGTATCCTGTAGCTTTAAATAAATTACACTGATAATGAGACTTTTATATACCCTTATATAATTCAGTGTCAACTAAGGGTGCGTTTGTTTCTTGAAAAGTGGTTTCCGGGAAACCACTTTCCAAACTTTCCTGTGTTTGTTTCTTGGAAACGGAGCCTAAGGCTCCAGTATAACGCCAAAATCGACTTCTTTGCATAATCATTATAATCATTCTCATTTTTTTCTCCAAAATTTATGATGTCCAACCATTTATAATTTTTACTCATGGAAACCTGGCAACACCATACCTTAGCTTCAACATCACCCTCATCAATATGTTATTTTCATATTTATTTTTCATTACCTCGTAGCTTTTCAGGTAATGAAATGCAAATTCTACCATTTTGATGTGATGGAGGATTTGTTTAGCATTCACATTTTACTACCTATGCCTTGAAGTTGCTATTTGTGTACACTGTAGTATAAGTTATCATCAAAGAATGGACTCAACTTTACACTGCCATATTACTCATTCAGCTTCAATTCTTTTCTATATAGGTTGATTATTCATAATCCAAGTCAACGGTTAGGAGCAAATGGATCGACAGAGGTTGTATTTTACTGTATACCTTTGTTGATTAAGAATCAAATATTTTCCCTGGGCCACTAAAACTCGAAAGATGACCTAATGAATTTTCAAATTGGCTTTTATTGTGCCTTGCTTATGAAATCTTATAGGTCAAAGCACATCCTTTTTTCAGAGGAGTTGATTGGGACAACCTTGCTCTGCAAAAGGTGTGAATTCATACCGTCATATTCATAATGGGAGGTTTAGATTCATAGTTCTCAAGTTCAAAATGACCAAAAATCATGCTGTCACTCTATTCCCCCTACATTGTCACTTGCATCCTTGCAAGCAGAAGTTTTTGTGGAGTTTATGAGTTACAATTACCTTATTCAAGTCATTTGATGCTGGAACAGGAATCAAAGTTACCCAAAAAAGTTATTTATGTGAAGATTAGGTCAGCCGGAGAATATTACTAATCAAGAATGTGCTGTCTCAAATCTGATTGTATCAAAATCATCCCATTATAATCTCTTCTGGGCTTTTCTTACAATGTAGATAATCCAATATATTCCAAGTGCAAACACCTGACATCATTTGTGCATAGTGAAAATGCTTTCTTCTGAGGCCAAGTTCAACAAGTATACAAGTACTAATCCCGTTTGCTTAGTGGAGCTGTGGCATCAACTAGCTCGTTCCATCCTGTTTTTATGTTTCTATATGTGCATAAAAATATTATGCATGCCTGACTATAAAACTTTGAAAGACACCAGCAAGATTTTTTTATAAATAATTTCGCTGGAATCTGCTGTTTATTGCTAAGTGGAGCTATGGCATCAACTAGGCCACTCCATAATGTTTTTATGTTTCTTTATGTGCATAAAAAAATTATGCATGCCTGACTTTAAAACTTTGATAGATACCAGCAAGATTTTTTTTAAAATAATTTCACTGGAATCTGTTATTTATTGCTAACTTTTCTATCACTAATTTTGTCCGTAGGCTGCCTTTGTTCCAAACCCTAACAGTGTAGATGACACGAGCTATTTTGTGTCAAGGTTTCCTCAAATGTCTGTTGGAATGCCAAATGATAAAGCTAGTAGCCATTCTGACAGCGACATGCATGACTCATCTTCAAATTCTGGTGTTGAGGTAGGAAACCTAATTTATCTTCATGATTCTGCTAAGTTCTGGGATCTTGCTTGTACTATTTGAATCAATGGATTTGGTCTGCCCCCCACCCCTCTGGCACAAAACAGGGAACAGGTGGCTGGTCTTTGAAAATATTAGCAGAAGGATGTCTTAAATTTATATTTGCAGTAATAGTTGGTTTGATAATTTTTATGGATACTACATCAAGGAGTTATATGAGAATTGGGCATTTATCCATTGCATGATATTGTATTTTCAAGATTTTTACAAGCAAAGTCTTTTCATGACAAATTTTATTATCAGCTACAAGTGTTGTTGCATAGACTTGAGTGATTGCATGAAGATTACTTTTTCTGTCATTGCTAGACTTGCATTAATGGCGCTAATCTAGTCTCTACAACACTTTCTTTTTTTCTTTTTTCTTTGGTCGAGAGCTGATGTCTCTTATCCATTTTCATATGAATGCTAGAAGTCATGATTGCAATTGTTTCATTGTCTTCTATTTCTTTTGCCAGATGGATGAATGTGGTGACCTTGCAGATTTTGATTCTTCTCCACTTGATATCTCATTGATAAATTTCTCTTTCAAGGTAAGCTAACTTGCAAGTTGCTATAGATGAAATGTTCTAAGAATTCCTGTACATCGTATGACCAACTTTGAGTGGATATCCAAAAGTTTTAGTACTGAAACACATACTTTGCTCAGTCACTCACACGTACTATCCACTAGATGAGAGTTTTGGGGAAAGGGCAGAATAATCATGGACCTTGTTGGATTATCATGTTCCTGGGTGCTGCTGGCTATAGGGTGTTATCTTGTACACTCTAAGTTATTGCAACTGCTGCTATAGCTTGTTTAAACATTTGGATGATGTAAATTTTCATGTTGCAAGAGGCTTGTGAAACATAATTTCAGACTCCCCATGGAAGGTTGTTTATTTTTTAAACGAGGTCATTGAAGATGTAATTTTGATGCAGAATCTGTCACAATTGGCGTCCATCAATCATGACGTGCTCTTAGGAAAGGATCCTGCAAAGTTCTCTCCATCTAGAGCTGCGCCGAACACGTAGTTTACTGTAGTGTTCCGTGATGGATACATTCTTACAGGTAACAGTGTTCATAACGATTATTTGCTAGGGAAATCAAGTGAGAGGAGCAGCAATTGTTACTCAGTCCTCTCCCCCTCGTATAAATCGCAGCTCATAGCTTTGATCATGTAGGAATGCAATGGGAAGATGTCCTTTCTTTTTGTAAATATATAGTTGAATCAAAAGAAAAGCATTATTCTTTTTCATTGCTTTAATTTAATTAGTTGAGAATTCACCGACTGAATTTGTTCGGACGAAAGCAAGCACTCCCTGGAAATGTCAGAAATCTCTTTTTTGCGGTCCTGTTTGAGATCGTTACTGAAATCTCTACCTGTATTCTTCTTTTCCTGCTGCTCCAGTTCCATCGATTCAACAGAACATGGAAGGCGGAGGCGGAGGCGGAGGCGGAAAGGACCTAGATGAATGGAACATCAGGGTTTTTATGCAAACTCCATGGTAAAAAGGTTTACGCGGCCATTAACAGCAAATTCTCCAATGGCAGCAGTAGTTGAGTTGAAAAACATTTGAAATGACATCAGAAAGTGCCATGAGGCCATATGGAGCACAAAAGGTCGCGAACAAGGACTTTAACAGAAAGAAGAGTAGAATAACAACTCTATTGATCTTTCAGTCGACAAGCTAAACACATTGCAAAGAACTGCAAACATTCATACATTTCAAGACATCTTATACAGTAATAACGAAGGCTGCTAGAAAAAGGCCAAACACCAACACATGTTAATCAATGAGTTGAGACCGGTAACCAGCTCGCCAGTGTACCTCTGGCAAGAAAAGCATGATGGGAATATAATAAATTAACAATAAATTACTCAATTGCTGCAAGTTGTGCTGCTAAAAGGAAATGCAGAAACTTCTTGACAAGATAAACAAGCAGATAAAACTTGCAAAATTATATAAATTAAGAAATCCGATTTGACCGGGACAGATGTAGTGGCGGATAGAGAATTTATCCGAACCATCTCCCAACCGGGTTTATTTATAAAGATTTGTGGGGAAAAAACACGACCAGATTCTATTTCTAGCCCTAAACAGCCAATCCCTGCCTCCCTCAAGCTCACAATTCACTCGTCACAATCCACAGCAGATCCCTCTGGTTGAGTGCATTCGCCGGCCACCCACCGCTCTTCACTCCCCTGTCCTCATTCCTATAACCTCTTCACCCAAAACAGAAGCATCCAGCGTCTCCAGCACCAACAGGTACTCATTTAGCGGAATAACATTTTGATATTCAATGTTATGGGATGACGGAAATTTTACATCAGTTTTTTAGCGCGCTTGAATTAGGTTCTTTGGAAATTATCTTCCAATTTGCCGAGAACTGCAAACAACAGTGAATTTTTGTGAAATTGGCTTTTAATACTGAATGTGTATTTTACGAGACAATTTGAGATTTTGTTGGATTACTGTTTAGTGTCTATACTCAACAGAATTTGCAATCAGTAACTTGTCTTGCTGATACTAATTGATTTTGCTTTAATGTAGCACAAGTTGCCTTTAATTAACAGTTTCTTGATTTTCGATTTGTTTATAGAAATCTTATTTTTATGATGCTTGGAAGATTTTAATTTTCAATATAATGCGGAAGTTTCATGGAGGATTTTAATGATTTTATACAAGGATTTGAAGTTCGAACTATATTTGATGGTCTTATGATCTATAGATGGAGATGTAATTTAATTTAAGCTTGGACTTTATCTTTGAGAAATTGATTTAAAGAAAACCAGATCAGGTCGGGTGCCCAGCTACTAGCTGACCTGGAGTCGGAGACGGGTGGTGGATGCAAATATTCTGAGTCAGAATTAGGTGGTGAAAAACCCGTCCCCAATCCGATCCATTGCCATTCCTAGTTGTTTAGCAAAAAAAAAAAAAAGGAAAGAGATTGGCCCGCTTAATTTTCTGATTCTACAGTTTCTGAATATTTTAATTTCTTGCTTGAATTTGTTTTCGTTTGTCTTTAATTTAATTTTGTTTTTGGCTGTTTTTTTTTATGGAATTGAATCAGTATCCATTTTGTTTTAGACGTAATTAGGAATTGTACTTGAAATGGTAGGATATTAAACCCGAAGTCAGCTCTTTCAAATATTAACAACGTAATAACCTCTCATCTTTCTCAACAGATCTTTTCAGTATCCTCTTTTATTTGAAGTGACTAACAAAATCAGCTTGACTCTAACTGGTTATTTGAAATGACTTTAACAAAATCAGCTCGACTCTAACTGGTTCCCACAAACCTCCTGTAGTTTTCAGGCTCAAGAGCTATGAACTGGGTTCAACGGAAGATCTACCTCTATAATGTCACTTTTGGTCTTTTCATGTTGGATTGGTGGGAGCGTTACCTTTTCAGTATCCTCTTTTATTTTATTTGATCAGATAGATCTGTTTTATTTCATCTTTCTGTTTTAATTCATTTTGAATTTTGAATATAGAATTCGAGTTTGCGAGTTCCTAAACTTTGGCAGATATTCTGATGATCGTGTTGATGTGGTTCATTTTCTACAATGGATCGCGATATGTCACTGACTTTTGCAAGAGGTAAGTGGCATCAATACTCTCACCATCTTTGAATTTGAATCGCCAGAAATTCAACTTTTTGAACTTGGAATTCTTTCAGATATAACTTTTTCAAAACTCGATCAATCCCTACTTATCTAACTTGATTTTTCTTTAAAGATTCGATTAGACCAAATCCGGGTCCAGTTGATTTAATATCATATTGGGGGCAATCACTTTTTTGTAGCCACCATAGTTTAGTTGTGTCGTAGAGAAGGGATTGGATTAACTGGTCGCAATAGATAGTATACACGCCCTTTGAGCTCTGGATATTTGGCATGCTTGAAGAATTCATAGACTGGATTTAATACATTCCTTTGTTAGATTGGATTATTATTCTTTCCACTTGGCTAAGGAAAAGGGTACTAGAATACCCTCATAGAACCATCCAGATCTTTAACAAGATTTATGCTTCCAGTGAAACTGGAAGTTCTAGACTTTGCATCTGGACCTCCCATTGAGTTTCTTTCATTGTAGCCCTTATTTTCGCTCTGTTGAAATCTGGGGATATTAGAAGCTATGCCCATGTATGTTTACAGCAGTACTAGGCCAGTATCTTGAGATTTAGCTGTCACCTGGGAAGTTAGGGCTTTAGTTCAAACAATCTCGCTGGTCCAGTATCCATTTTGTCAGGAATTTAATGACTTCGGCTCCAAATCCTCAAAAGACAAATCTTTTCTATTATTCTGTTGTCTTTGAATTTTTTACTTCTTACTGCATTCCACACCCCTTCCCCCCCTCTAGTGAGTAAGTTGATACACATACAGATCATTGCCTTGTATATTGAACTAAGCTTTTGTGTTATTACAGTGTTGTGGATTTTAGAATTGAAATAGCAACCTGTAACAGCCAACACGTGTTGTTGGTGTTTTACAAGGATTATTCATAGTAGTAGAAATTTCAATTATATCAGGTTGTCAAGCAATTCCTTGCTCCTAGTACAGGATGCTTTTTCTTCAGTACATCCGTTTTTGATTGCCCGAAGTTTTTTGATATTCCATGCATACATTGCTTTTTAGTGTTAGAGATCTCTTTGCTTAGTGCTTGTTGCAAGGTAATGTTGCAAGGTAATGTTATGTGACTGGAGGCCTTTTCTTAATCCTTAACAATCAAGAAGTTCCATAGCTTCCAATTTCCCTCTCTGGAATGAAGACTAAACTGCTTTCCCTATGCATTCTGCACTCTGCTTATCTTCTCATACGCCTGACCTTTAAGAGCTTTTCTTTTGTCAGTTGCATCAATTCTTCTTGTAATCTTCGTTTATTGTTTTGATCCCCAACATTTGTTAGGTTTCCCCATACTATCCTGAATTACTTGCTACCTGTCTAGAATGGAACTGCACTGCTCATGGCAATCCATGCACATCTTACATCAACTTTATTTAAGAATTCATTTGGATCAGCAATGTTTCCAAAAATCCTGGATCAGTAAATCGATATTCGATATCCGATGGCTTTGTTTGTATGCAGTGCTACAAACAGTGCGCATGAGTGAACAAAATATTTTTCTTGCTTCTTTATTTCAAAATTTGAATGAGTTGGCATGTGGGAATGATGAACTTCCAGATAGTTATCTGCTTCCGATCTTCAACTTTGATTTGTAAATAATCTTATTCTGTCGTTTGGGTAATCGTTCCGTGTCCCACTGTGCCATGAAATGAAAACATTCTAGAGGATTGTTTGGGCCGACGATATCTCCTTAAAAAAATTGGGGAACATAATGTTGCTGTCCATTCAAAATATTCAAGCAGGCACTGTAAGATGATACTAAAATGCTGCTTCTTGTCCCTAAATTCATTCTTTTTTCTAAGAAATAGAAAATTGCAGTCTGATTCCTCCCCTTGATTTCAGGCACCTAGGGTGAATCCCGGCAACGTGAACGGATCACAAGGGAAAAAGCGATAGTGGCATGCTCCTGGATCTAGTCTGACATGAAAATTTCACCTTTAGTGCTCTTCTTGGGCTTGATTATGCGCCATCTTTGTAATGATTACAAATCTCGGTCTTAAACTTTTGCAAGGATTCAAGAATGTATTCTTCTCTATAGTGATCGTTAAACTTTTCCGATCAATTGCAATTGATGGAATTTCGTGTTCATGTAGCTTCACAAACTGAATCTCCCTGGCGTTTCTGTTTGGTATTGTGATGCATATATTTTTTTAAAAGTATTTTATGCTTTAATACACTTGAAAATACATGAAATATACTGTGCATTAAAATTACTAAAAAAAAATCAATTTAATATTTTTCAAGATTTTAACCACTGCAAATTCAAAAAATAGATTGAAAAACAATTATGAATTATAGATTTTTTTTAACCAAGCTTTCAAGAAAGTTTCAAGTGCAATCTATGCAAAATTATTAATTAACCAAACACTTTCACCTATATAGTTGAGATAAAATGCAAACTGCAAGTACGACAAAAACAAACAGAAACTACCAACTGCATACGTGCAGCTTTGAACCTTAAAAAACAAGCA
>Ga0307517_10004358_pt1 | contig 21786 bp, 14 predicted proteins | sample 23_EM_MG_FD_194515 | JGI IMG/M metagenome (GOLD analysis project Ga0307517, IMG submission 194515) | Populus trichocarpa ectomycorrhiza microbial communities from riparian zone in the Pacific Northwest, United States - 23_EM | ecosystem: Host-associated > Plants > Roots > Unclassified | place... | reverse complement strand
CTGTAGTTACGGTTTGAAAAAACAGGTTTTTAAAAATTTAAAAATTATAGATTTCTTTAAACCCAAGTTTTTACAGCAGTTAGATGAAAAAAAAAAAAAACAGAAGTTCCCATTGCTGTATATGACCCTGCAGCAGTTCCCATTGCTGCAGAAGTTTGGAAAATTGTTGACCGCAAAAGCTAAGCAATGAGCAGAGAGCACAATCTACTGGGGCCAAGTCCCTTGTGCATTGTACCAGAGCACAAGTGTCGCGAAAGTTGACAACTCGCTCTTTCCTGTTCCAAGCCCTTCATTCTCTGCCAGAACTGCTTCTGATCTGATCTTATTCATCAAAGCTCCAAGTTTTCTGTTAAAATCTTCAGGATCCGTTACACTCTCAACAGTAAAGTAATAGATACCAAAACCTTTGTCGACTTTTCCAATGAAATTCCCTATTGTTATACCTTAAAAAGCAGCAGTCATACCAAATCCTTGCGTCCGTATGGTTTGGACAAAGTTGGTGGACTTGCTTTGCTGCATCTTGGAGGCATCCTGAGCAGTCTTTGCTGCTCGAAGGCATATTAGCTCAATTCGTTTCGACCATCACCCCTGCATTGTGCCAGGCCATAGATTTTAGCCGCCTAACCATTTGAGCTGGCTATGGAAACAGGTTTAGCCGGTAAGTCATCAATTTTTGCTGATGTAGAGCTCTTGTTACCTGTGTATTGAAGAGGGTTGTTTCACCTTCTTCATTAAACAAGTTCCCCAAAGGATCTGTGGCAATGGAGGGGTAGAGAAGTAGCACAGCAAGAAGAGCACGGTATAAAACGTTTTTCATTGTTTGCCTCAAATTGGAATGCCCTTGAAGCTCCATCGTTACTTTGAGGTTCTTCTTCTGAGCTTGACTTATGAGGGTCTGATTAGTGGGTGTGGTGGGGATATTGAAGCTGACATTCTTTACTAATTGGCTCGCCCCAAGAGTATACCACAATGAGTGGACGAAAAAGATGGCTGGTTCAATGATACAGCACATTTTCACCTTCAAAGTCCAAGCAGTGGCCTAGCTCGCATAATTGGGGCCCGAGTGGTCTCTCGTTTATTTATACTAGCATTAAAATATATCTGCCCTTGGCCTGCTGTCACACACTACATATATAAATTTCTCGTAGGATTTGTTGGCAATACAACTATCTGCTGTTAAGGATCATTACTAGCGAATTGCACTAATTAATGTGATGAGCTTGAACCAATGGGTGCCTTCACGTAGTTTCTTGTTTTTACATTTTAAAATTATTTTAAAAAATATTTGAAAATTTTTATTTTAAATTATTTTTTATATTTTTAAATTGTTTTGATATATTAACCTCAAAAAAATTTTAAAAAATATATTATTTTGTTATATTTTTAAATAAAACAATGATTTCTATTGTCTGCAGAAGGCCTAGAAAAGTGATCTTTTAATAATTGTCTAAATAGGGTTAGAGATATGTTTTTATTAAAAGATGGGGCAGATTAAGATTGATAATTTACTAATCATCTCATTTCTTAGCCTCTCTTACCTTCGTGACGTTAAAAACCTGATTACATTAACTGGATCAATACTTTTAAAAAAAAATTAAAATCCTACCTAAATTAGGTTTGGAATTGCAGATTTTCCGAATTAATATGCCCCGTCGAGCCACGCTTATTATTTTGATAATTAATGGTTATTTAACCTGTTTTTTTTCTTTTTGTTAGTCAAATGATTTTTTTTAGCAAAAAAAAAATGCATGTATTTTCAATATGTTTTTTTTAACAAAAAATCCTATAATAAATCAAAAGGTTTATACATATATTTAATTAAAGAAATTATTTTAAAAAATACATATTAAAATAATGATAAATAAATTAAGTGTAAAGTGATAAATATATAAAGTATAAAGAAAACAAAAAAAAATATCAAAGCAAGTTTTTTATTCACAAAAAAAAAATGCATATGAAAATTACAAACCTAGTACTCATAATAATAAAAAAAATAAAAATATATAATTTTATCATCGTTACAGTAAAATATTTACAAAATTACTATTTCTACTGTGTTTTTTCATTTTTTTTATAGTATATTGTATAATAATGAATGGAACATCAGATTCAAGATATTCCTCGTTATTTTGACATTTTTCATTATTAAAAAGAAATATATAAGAGTACTTTTTCACTAGGAAAAAATTGAAAAGATATTTTTATGAGCCTTTAATTCTCCGACCACAAACTGGAAAGCAATTCTAAAAGCCCCAACTTCTCTAGTCAAAGCCACCGCCAAAATCCATCACAAAACAGCTCCGCCAATTACGCAGCCAGTCTGCACCTGTCTCAGTGCAAATGCTAGTCGCCCCTTTCACACATCCCAAAACGTAAGAAAATCCCATCACTAACTATAATAATCCACACGTAAACCAAAGCAACTCCTTCTTGCTGCAACAATGGGTCGAGAACAAGAAGAAGGGGAAGGGGGTGAAGAGTACTTGTTCAAGATAGTGGTCATAGGAGACTCTGCTGTTGGGAAATCCAACTTGTTGTCAAGATTTGCTAGAAATGAGTTTGATAGCAATTCAAAGGCTACAATTGGGGTAGAGTTCCAGACCCAAGTGGTGGATATTGATGGCAAAGAAATCAAGGCACAGATCTGGGACACTGCTGGTCAAGAGAGGTTTAGAGCTGTCACCTCTGCTTACTATAGAGGTGCCGTTGGTGCTCTCATTGTTTATGATATCACCAGGAGGACAAGCTTTGATAGTGTTAAGAGGTGGCTTGATGAACTTGGCAGTAAGTTTCTTGTTCTTGTTCGTTCTTTCTTCTTTCTGTTTGGCTGCTGAGAGAATCGAAATGTTAATTGGTTGTGGCTTTGATGGGCTCAATAGTTTAGGTATGTAAACTATAATATTGTTTTATTTGAATGTTAGGAATAGCTTAAAAAATTCATCTTCTCATAAACAAATGGTAAAACAACATGAAATGTTGCAGATCAAACATGTAGCCTTATTAACTAGTAGACGAGTGGTGAGCAGAAACCGACTTTACTCTGCCTTCCCATATGCTAATGTTGCAGTAGACCAGTAGCATCTTAAAAACAGAAAATGCAGGGTTTTGAAGTATCTTAGTGATTGTTTTCTTAAGTCTAATACTTCATTCATACATTCGAGTCTAAACCGATAGCACAAATACGTGTGGCTTGTGAAAGCAAAGCGTAGAAAAAGCTGAGTTATAGCAACATTTGTACTACATTATGATGATCAAAGAGGATTGATATAGCATTTAGATTTATTAGCATCTTAAATCCAGTTTCCTCTCTTCAGGACCCCCAACGGTGTAGCAATCTAGGCATTGGTAGTTTAAAATGAACATTCTTGGTACCTTGACATTATAACTTGAACAATGATTGGCGAAAACGAGAGTCGAACACTACTTTCTGTTAACTCAACAGCCATTATCAACTTAGAGTGACCTTTCAGGATGGTTGGCTCATAACCAATCCAAGCATGAAGTGGAAAAGTGGGGGAAAGCAGGTATGTTTCACGGATGTGTATGGTGCAAACATGTTACAAGGTCTTAAAGAGTGTAGTTGTTGATTTTCAGTACTGTGGAGTGCTTTACTCACCTGTTGTGCTGCGAGCCTTAATACCTATATACCTTAATTTTGCTGGACCTGGCACCAAAGGACATGCCGAAAGAGTACTTGTTGAGATCAAGGTTAATTGAGTTGAGTTGTGCACTGTTTACCATAATTATCACCTCCCATCCTCCTTAGAGTCAATAGACAGTACTTTATCCTTTGGATCTGGGAATTTGAGAAGAGTGAAATTTCAGTTGTCTGATAACAGTTTGATTCGATAAATGTAGACTCTAATGATACTAATTGGTAAAAGATTTTGTTCAAATCCTTTACTGAAAAACAGCGACAGTTTGGAAACTAAAGAGCATTTGATATTTGAAATATGTGAAATTCTAGCTTCTGTTATCCCCTCAAGAAAAGAAAAAATCTTAGCCTAACAGGTGTTTTTTCATCCCTTCAAATTATTCTTTCAGAATTGTCAAAAACTTGACATTTTTTTGCATAATTTGCAGCTCATTGCGACACTGCGATCGCTAGAATGCTTGTAGGGAACAAGTGTGATCTTGACAGTATCAGAGAAGTGAGTAGAGACGAGGGCAAGAGCCTTGCGGAGGAAGAAAGTCTATTCTTCATGGAGACATCTGCCCTTGATTCTACTAATGTTGAAGCTGCTTTCGAGGTTGTTATCCGTGAAATCTACAATAATATGAGCAGGAAAATCTTAAACTCTGATTCATACAAGGCTGAGCTGACAGCCAATCGAGTGAGCCTGGTGAATGGGGACACCTCGTCCAAAAAGTATGGCTTCTCTTGCTGCAATACATAGTCTCTTTTCTTTCTGGAGTGTAATTCGAGTTCGGTGTTTGAATTCTTTTTGTCAGATCGGCGCTGCATTTTACTTACTATTATCCTTGGCAACAAGTATAAAAATCATTTAAGCTTTTTTTCGAACTAGTAGTCGTCACTGCGTGTGTTGTATGATGTGACTTGTTTTTTGAGAATTCAAAACGCTGATGATGCTTGTACTGCATAGTGACCAAGGAGAAACAGATACGGAGACCGAATATATATTTTCATTTATAGGTATTTAAAAGTATTGTAGTATTTTTTTTAAAAAGTATTTTTAAAATATATATATTAAAATAATATTTTTTAATTTTTAAAAAATTATTTTTTATTAGCCTATCAAAATAATTTAAAAATGTCAAAAAAATAATTAATTTAAAGTAAATAAAAAAATAAAAATAAATTTTTTTTTGAAAAACAAACTTACCTTTAATATTCAAAATCAGATGTTCCAATTTCCCTTTCCATCGTTCCTAATACCTTACTCTACAAATGATATAATGTCTTGAAAGGAGAAGAGTAAAGTGAAATATGCTTGTCCCATCTGGCCACACAAACCAAGGCTGTCATTAATTTTTAATGAATTGTTAATTTTTATGCATAAAGTTGATGACGTACTACACTATTAAAGAATTAATTAAATTATTTATATATCATTAATCAAAATCACAAAGGGAATCACATGCAATACGTATGAGAATAGCTAGTTTCCACTAAATAGTTCGATTGGCATTTTTGTTATCTGCACCCCATGACTTGGAATCCAGGCAAATACCAATACAAATGGCAGTGTATACAGCTTCTTATACGTATATTATAATAATAATTTCTTTCCCATGACAAAAACTAAAATTGTGTTGGAGGGCAAGATCCCGAAAAAAAATTAAAGGTAAGAAGAAGGGCTCTAAGGATGGATTTACATGACTAGAATAAACAAATGGCCGAATACTGATATCTTCGGAACTATGATAAATACCATTTACACTAAGCTATAATGGAAAGGTACATGTTTTCACCACATATAATGGGAAAGTATAAAAGAAATTAGGGCTTCCTCAAAGCAGATGCTGCACCCATGACAACAGCCAGTACAATGCCAAGACCGGCCCCGAGGGAGGCGCCAACAGCTGCGGCGGTTAAAGAAGATGCCTTGGCTTTAGAGTTTCGACTGGCATCTATTGCCAGTGCATGTTCTCGTGCCAGCTCTGCCAAAAGCCTATCTCTAGCAAATTCCTTGAATCAAAACCAACAAGGCATTCAGAATTTGTCCAAAGCATGTCAAGGAGATCGATATAAATATCACAAAAGAGTAGGAAGTGCAGCATGCACATGGTTTCCTGCTTGATGTGGAAAGAAATCCAGTCAACATTATTAAATTAAGTTGACTTCAGCATACCAAGTGTGAGCAAGTAAAAAGGCCATCTGATCAATGAGATCCAATCACCACATGGAAATTGGATGTCGCAGTTGTACCGGAACATGTGGCAGACAGTGGAATGAAACTGTAGTTCCTATGTTTTGTTCTTTTCAAGCCAAACCAATTGCTCGATTATCAATACCTTCTTTAAGTAATTTATTCCCAATGGATTTTCAATATGAGAAAAGAACAGAGCTTTTTTAATTGGATTAAGAGTCAATACCTGTAAAGAGGCCTCTTCATGGCTCTGCAGCACACGGTGGACAAGTTGACAAAGTGAGTTCACACCCTCAGCAGCAAAAATGGTGTCTCGTTTCTGAAATGGCCACCGGACAAGATTAATTGGATCAAAACTAAGCTTTTGAGCACCTGTTTTCCCATAAGAATCTCCATTACTTGCAGTCAATGATAATGAGGCACTTGCTGCACTGGACATGACATAGGGACAGGAATTGACAACTTCTGCAGTATTTGGAGATGCTTGGTACGCCTGCAAAACAGCATCAATTGCTGCCTTTTGTTGGTGTGCACTCACAGAGAATTTGTTTGTTACAGCAATAACCCAAGGAATTCCAAGAACTTTAGCCTCATCTAATAGAAGTGAAAGGACTGGCTGTTGCTGTGAGGCATTCAGTTTACTGCAACGAGGAATCTTATGGGAGAGGTTGTGCACAAGAATTATCAAATCTGTCTTCCTACCAAGGTCACGAATTCCCATCCACAGTTCATCCCTGAAATGAGAGACTTCCATATGCAGCTCCTGCAATAAACAAACAAAACAAAAGGTCAAAGGTGTGGGAAATGTCAATGAGAAAAGGGCTCGCCAAAGCAGGCAGAATTTGGACACACTCCAATGCTTCAGCATTTTTGCTCAAAACTACGAAAACCCAAACATCACCGTTGTTTGTCCTAAACAATGGCTTGTGGAAAGAACAGAAAAAATAAAAAACATAATTCAGAAAAACTAAAAGAATGCAAGTTCTCCCCACAAACTCACTGTCAGAACTTGGAACAAAAACCATAAAGGTTGGACTAAAGGAAAATGGAAAAAAAAATAGGCTCTTACTGATGCAGGAGTTTTATTAAGGTTATTTTAAGCTTTCAATAATCTTGTTAAGCCTTGTATCTGCTCATCTATTGCTGTTCTCCCAACTAATCTATGCCACTTACCCTTCTGGAAAGAAGAAAGACATTCTACTAAATGCTGTACAACTAAATTTGACAAGAAAAAAAAAGGGAGAGCTAGAAAGATTTATATCTACATGCATGCCAACATTGCAAATAGAGTTCCAACAGAGATGCAGTGTGAAACATACCTGCAAATTTACTCCAGCTGAATCTGAGTAGCATACACCACCAGCAACACCTTCTTGAATATCAGCCTCTAAATTAATATTCTCAAAATTGGTAATGGTGGTTAGTCTGCCTTGACCCATAATAGCCTTAAAAAGAGAAGTTTTACCCGCACCCTACACAACAGAACTCATCATTGCATAAATTGAGTAGAAAACTAGCCAAACAAAATTTGTATAATCAGAGTTACTATGTTGAATATTCTCACCTCAAGACCAAGTAAGCGCACTCTACGTGTTCTGACATGGACCTCCTTTGAGACAGTTGCAAAATCACTTGTACAAAAAATACAAAAATCACTCAAACCATCTGGTCGGAGGAACTTCTCATCATTTCCTGAACTGTTTTCTTTAATGAGATTCGCAGCATCTGAATCAATAGAAGGAAAAACAGGCATAAAAGAATCTGTTACTATTGGATGCTTTGGTGGTCGTCTCAGTGGTGCCCCAACTAAGACCCTTATCTTTTGTAATTCTGGCTGTGATCCATTATTTGAATAGTAGCTGGGTGCTGAAGGAAATGACTCCACTGTAGTTGAACACCTGGACGCAAAAAGCATATGATTAACATAAATTAAGTAAACTACATAGCTTTCATTCATCACTTCTTGAGATATTATTTTTTTTAATTGACCAATAAACTTAAGATGTTGATGGCTCTAAGTAAATTCTAAATGCAGCACAAACAAATATCTGGGCAGGTTGTGAAGAATTTAACCGACAACATTGACGTTCACATATAGCAAAATATATCCATGGAGGCACACAGTACTTGAAAAGCATTGAAAATTCATTAAAGGAGTAAAAAATGGAGAGTACTGAAGCAGCATCATTGCCCAGGTGGAAAAGAAGCAAGCCAGGTTCAAAACAAACTGAAATTACAAGGCATGATGATTAGACTTGGCAACTGGGTCTGGTTGTCTCAGGTTTGGAGGTATCAAGTGCTCAAGTCTGTGCGTCTTGATCCTAACCCTAACCCTTCAGGTTTGGGCAAGTTCAGGTCATCCCACAGGTTTGAGAGCATTTTTTTCTTGCAGATGAAAAGATTTGACTATTATTACAAACTAAAATCTACATGCATGTATATGAAATTATGAATTGTGCACATCTCATACAATTATGATAGTTACCAAAACATATATATTCGTATTAGCAATGAATTAAAAGTCAAAATTTAATGGAGTAACTTTTTGTCCAATTATTTCTGCATCACTTCTTGGTTTTCAAGAAAATAACAATGATCGAAAATCGAAGTATTTGTTCTGTTTTAAAGATATAATACTTTCTCATATGGAGCAAACACATCACACATGCATTTTTTTTCTATGAAAATTATCTCATAAGAAAAGAAAAGATGAGAGTGTGGCAACATATTCAATTTTTTTCTTGATAAGCTAAACAAATTTGTCAAACCACAAATGCCATCTTTATATATGTGTGTGCTTGTGTGTGTAAGTTAGACAGCAATTGTGTTATGAAAACCACCAACAATACAAAGAAGAACATCTAGATATACAAGGAAAGACAACTGAGGAGAGTACAAATCTTAATGGAGAGTAGAAAAGGAAAAAAAATAGATTGCTTTTGTTTTTTATTTAACCAAATGGAAGAAAAAGTTTAAAAGTTTTGAAGTAGCATTGTTTATCTATTACTTTAGCAGACTTCGTGTTTGGCAAACTTAAAGTTTACTATAATGCTTGCCCCAAGGATTACCCACGGGTCGTGTAGCCCAACCCAAAAATTTCGAGTTATTTCAGGTTGGGTCTACCCAATATAAGCAAAAGCTGACTTTATGTGCTGAAGGCATGCACAAAGAGAAAATAAGATCATCACCAATAAATGAGGTACATGCATACGAGATAAGATTCCAGATGAAAGGAATCATGATATGATAAGATGCCAAATGAATAGAACGACATCATTTATCGAATGAAAAAAAACGTATGCAAGCATTATGTGATTAGGTTGTATAGATGTACTGAAAACTTGAAGTTCTAAACACTGTTTAGCCCCATATTGGATGCTCAAGATAACCTCTTGAAAATTCTATATTGCATGAAAAAGAAAATAGGGGGCAGACAAGGACAATACCAGTTACCATTTACTTGAGCATGAACCAGATTACAAAGGTGCAACCTAAAACCCGTGATATCAACTTTTAAGGGCTCTCCATTCTTATCATCAGGAATACCACTCCATCCAAGAGGAACAATTGAAGTAGCTGTGCGAATAACTGGTAAATCCACAATATGTGCAAGCTCTACAGCACCAGCAACTGCAAGCCCAAGCCACTGTTGCAAATTCGGAAATTGAGGCAGTTGCTCAATTCCTAGGAAAGATGATGTGCCATCCCCCATGCACATATCATAGATTCTGCACACAATAAATGGGAGAAAATATGCATCTCATGCCAATTTTAACAAAAAGAAACTTGCATGTAAGAGAAGAATTTCCAAATTCCAAAACATAATGCAGATGTATGAGCAATCTAGCTGCTTTACAATCCAACCATCTAGAAACCATGTTTTCCTGTTCCAAGAATGATGTGGCCTAGTAATTTAGGCAATGGCAGATTTGTAATTTTGGAAAAAAATTCTGCGAAGACAAATATTTGCTAGCAATTTAAGAAATGTTGAGCACCTTTTACTTGGGAAAATTAATTTCTTATTCAGGTTTCTCTTAATTGGTCAAATAGAAATAGTTATGATTCTTATTTACAAATCCATGCCAAGTAGGAATACGAATAACTCAAACCTATAAATATGCTTATAACGTTTTAATTTGAGCATCAGTGAATTATTATTAATAAAGTGTGGCCTTTTGCTTTGAGAGTGATGCTTTCATTAAGGAGTGAATCCTTAAACCCTAGGTGAGAAGCTTAGGTAAGGAAATTCCTTGAATCTACTAGTGTGAGGCTAGTAGGTTTAATTCTGTTTTTCTTTAATCTTTCTACTTACAGAACTGTTCTCAACTACCAAGTCCCTAAACAAAATAAACATAACCCCAAAACACAGCTGGTTACAAACTTCCCCTACAATTGGATTACTGATTTCTAGAGGGAAGGTGAGGACATGACCACTACATTTCTACCATGCCACCAAACTATTGATATAGAAGGAGACAAAAGGAAGAGTGCCTATGAAAAAGATGAGCATTAAATACATCTACAAGCAATCATTTAGATATATGAGCAACAACCTGAAACCTCCTTTTTTTGGAAAAGAATGACAAAGCCCTACCCCTATGTTGACACCACTACCATTTGTTACTGAGTGAAAATTCCAGTGTTGGAATTAAATTGAATTCAAAATTCCAGGTAGCATAACTTGCCAACAGATTGGGGCTTGAATATTTGCTTGTTCACAACATCAATGAGCTATCAACCACAAAAAGTGATATGGAGCATGCTTCCTTTCATCTTCAAAAGAGTTGGATTCTAATCAATGGGAAGTCCCATTTCAGAAACAAGAGACAATATTACTGGATTAACAAAACTCTCAAACTCCAGTTTATTTCTAATATCCCAAACATGACACGTAACTAGAGAGGAGGTAGGAAATCACTGAACTTCTCCTCCTGATTGGCAATGAACCTGTTTCGATTGATAACCTTGCATTACATTTCTGTTGGTAAAAATTATTGTATTTTTCAGCTTCACAACTAATTTTTCTCCCAAATGACACCTGCTCACAAGTTATGATAATGCTGGACAACTTTTAGCCTTGAATCTGATGCTATGTGAAGAGTTCTTTGCATTCCATTTTAGTTGTCCAAAGAAAGAAGAGAGAGGTAAAGGGGAAAAAAATGAGAAAGAGAAGAGCATTCAAAGAAGAGTAAAACATCTGCAGAATTTCCTATAGCAGAAAGTTGCAACTAAATTAGAACTGCAGCTGCATCATGTGAAATTAAAGCTGAAACTGATAAAGCATACAAGTACAACTATAAATCTAGGCATAATGATGGTTGCATATGTGAGGGAATGGAACATGCGCAAGCCAGCTGATATGATTGATACTATCAATCCAGGTGAAAAAATCACACCAGCTGAAATTGCAGTTTAAGTTTTTCAAATACACCAAGTAATCTTCAGCGGACAACAATATGGTACCTTTGAAATCGAAACCTATATGACTTCATTGAATGTGATTGAAGCCGTTCCCTTAGCTCAGCAATCACAGATCTGACCTGAAAATGTCTTTGCCAGAAGAAAGCAAACAAAATGAGAGATCCCAGAGTTTTTACCTCCTGGCTTCAGCAGATACTGGTGCACAAAACACTACTAAAAATTGTGCAATTTATCATGATGTTCAAAAATCCTATCACAAAAAAAAAGCTGGAGTGAAAACAAATGGGGTAAGCAAAGGGACTCGTACCGATGTCAATTTAGAGTACTCTGTACCCGACAATAATTCCACTGATGAGTTCCCCAAGAGAAAGAGCTGGCATGAATGAAATATCTTTGTTAATAATTCATTACTGAGCAAGATGAGCCATGGAAACTATGACTTCTCTGAGATAAGAGACCACTCATTGGTGCAATGGTAAAATATGTGGCTGACAACCACAACCACAACCACAAGGGTGTAGATTCAATTTTCAAGAGCAGGTAATTCATGCATAACAATTAATGTGGTGTTTGGAATATCTGATGGTATAGGACAACCATGACACTTCAAATGCACTTGTTATTGGTGCATGCATGGAAAAGGACAAAAGACAAGTTTTGTACCCTCCTGTAGCCAGAATTCCATGTCACCTCCCCAATGAGATAATTTTGTCCTGTCAGGTGTATACTCATCAAATATACCCTATAAGAAAAACTGTTTCCAAAATTCCCCTCCCATGACCCTACGATGGAAGACCTTAACTATGTACAGCCTTTTTATTCAATCAAATAATAAAATGAAACACCACAGTCATATACTTAAACTGAGGCCACCTTGCAGGACAAATAACAGATGCCTTGAACTAAATATCCACTGCCAGTTGATTTTTTTCCCTTTCTGTGGTGAACTTTTTAGTTGTATTTGGTTAAATCCAACTCAAACTTAGGCTTGGGTATCATGACAAGGAACCGCACAACTAGGGTGAAGGAAATAAGAGCAGAGACCGCATTTAACTGCACTAGAAACTTAGGTGCTCTTTACATAAAAATGAAAAACCAGGGAAGTAAACAGCTAGAATGTTGGCACTGCCTCACATTCCACAAGGGTGGTTGAGGATTGATGCACATCTTGATGGGATACAGATTAGAAATCCAACACGGTGTTCGTATTCAAATGTACCACCAATTGCTTGCCTCCATCAACTGGTTTAGCAAAATTGGGTTAAGAGGTTGAGTGCGTAAACCAATTTACTTGATGTTGGATTATATGAAATTTCCAGGGCGACATATCCAAAAGGACTAATATTCCCAAGCAAGCTCATATGCCAAGATAAGACCACAATTCTAGCATAATTGCAAACTGTTCAAAAGTATCATTACTTCTCCCTCCTCACCAAAGAAATCCCTAGTGACCTATCTATCTTAATAGTCATGCTAGCTGAGATCATGAACCAACAAAAGGAAACAACAGTGATAATCAATGCCTGTTATGTAAGGGAAACACTGAAGCAAAGGAGCCTAAGCAACTGAAAACCATATTTTGAGAAATAAAATTTATAGAACAAAGGAGGGAAGCAAAGTAGCGAAGTTTTTGTTCAAGAATGTACGTTAACGGAAAAACACAGAAGACTAGTCCAAGGAGGAATACCCCTCATCACACTATTACATACTATCTTTTGAAAGTATCAAAGAAAATTAAAGGGCACTCATCCAAACATGCTAATGGAACCCATTAATGAAAGGAACAGAAACCAAAACCAATCAATTACCGATAATGTTTTTACAGTTCATTCATATTTCATCTCTCAAGCATGTTAACATGTCCAAAAAAAATACCAACCAGAAAGCAATATAAAATAAAGTATCAGTTCATGTAATTACCTGACCAAATGGGACATATGAAGGCAAATAAGGTACTCTATTCCAGTTCCTTTTATTCTCACTTTTAGCATTAGTTTTTTCAGCCACTTTTCCAGTCATTGCCTCGTTTGGCAGCCCATTATTACTGTCAGATAATGGCTTAAGAGATATGCCATCAGAACCCTCTTGGATTTCAAGAGATTGCGGTTCAGCTACATTCTCGATTGAAGGTCTTGCAGAATTAGCTGCTGATGTTGCTTCTATAGGATCAACTTGTTTTCCATTGTATTTATTATATTGCCTTCGAAAACCTTCTAAAGGCACAAGTTTTGCAAGTCTCCAAAAAGAAGTCTGCACAGGGCCTAAGCCCATAACCAACTGCTCCCCCTCATTCTCTTTTGGCTTCTGTGCCCTTGGTTTTTCTGTTCTTTCCTCATGTTTTGACGTAATTCCACTGGAACTTTCAACCTCGGCATTGTTTGACAAAGGTTGAGCGTTATAATGATGAAAATAAGCAGGAGATAGGATGCGGGGCACCAAATCCTCTGGTATGCAGTAACTCTTAAAATGGTGTTGCCAGCCTTTTTTATGGACATAACTGAATGAGATTTGAGAGAGGAGAGAGGATATCATAAATTAACATTTTTTGCAGAAGAGAGCGAACAAAAAGGTGTATCTAGATTTTCAATTATTTCATCATGTGAGAGAGATGGCAATCAAAGAGGTGAAATGGAGCGTACTCTCGTAAAGCAGCATTCCCAACTGGGGGTTGAGAAAATGTGATGCATTTAACCTGGATTCTTTCATTTTCTTTCGATGGTGAGGATGCAGCAATGACCCTCAGAATGGCAAGGGTAGCTAAAGCTGCCACCTGAAAAAGACAGAACAGGAGAATATGAGAAATACAAAACCAAAGCAATTAATCCACTGAAGCTTACAGAGCAAGCCAGTCAAACTTACAGCTCCACCAAGTGAATGTCCACATAATACAAGTTTTCGATTCTTCTTCTGAGCAAGCTTGTACAATTCTAAAGCAGGAATCCCCTTAGCACGAGCCATGAAACCCTAAGATAAAATTTAAGAGGAAAAAATCAAAACAGTAGATAAGTACAAATCTGCACCAGAACATGGACAGCTAAAGTCAATGATATAATTGAGAAACACAGTATACTAGATCATAACAGTCAAAAGACATTGGGGTATACAATTGAACCATATTGAAAGGTTTTGAAAATGATAGATTGCAAACTTACTCGATGGGCAGCAGGCTTAATTTGATCTTTTAGTTGTTTTGGTTTTGATTGGGAAGCATTCAAACAATTTTCACCACTATCCTTCTGGCTTTCACATTGGCCAGATTCAACAACATCCATCCGGACAGTATCCTCTCCAGTATCCTCATGAAATATAGCACCTTGCAGTATATTTGCATCGGTCATGACATCCCTAGTCATAACAATTTCAATAAACAAAATCACCTTCTCAGAACCAAAAGATCTTTCAACATCCAACCCACAAAATATCCACAATACTTACTTGTACTGCTTTGTTCCAATAAATGAAGCAAATAGCGTGTCGCCTGCTTCTGCCAATAAGTACCTTCACAAACCCCCCCAAAAAAAAAGCAAATAAGCCATAACATAAGCCCAAAATCAACAAGCACTCCTTGAACAAATGTTCACCCACATAGGCACAGTCAAAACCTCATTCAAATTCTACATAAACAGAAACGCTCCAATTCATCCAAATCCCATTATATTTACACCGCTCTAAGGATAGCTTGAGGTTGCATTGAACACTAAAATAATAAAAACTCCAAGTGCAACATACATAAGAAAACAAATAATTCTACCTTGTTTATCTTATCAATTAAAAAGGAAAAAAAAAAAAAAAACGAACCTGTGAGGTACGTGATCTGCAGACTGCTGCACGCGTTCCAGAGCAACGATTTGCCCTCCAAAGTCAGCCTTAAATTTATTCACGACTCGAACCATCTCATCAGCAGGTCTCTATCAAGAGAATAAATAATTTTAAAAAAAATATTTGATTTTCTAAGAAACCAAACAGTAAAGTGTGGTTTAATTAATTTTCTTTCTACCTTGTAGACGCATTCAGAGAGTACCATGCAACATAGAATGTCCTGCAAATCGGCAACGGACTCAGCCTTGACGGCATTACAGAGATCGTGAAGCTGTTTCTTCCTGAGTTCGTACTCTTGTTGAATTATCTTTCTGTGTTCTCTTTCGTCTCCGTTGATCCACGGAGGCCACCGCATTCTCCACTGCAGTGGCCCCCATGATACCTTGAGGATCCTGGCTCTCTGGTCTCTGATCCATGCCTCTACTCTGTTCTGTATCGAATCCATTGAAGAAAGATTTTGAGGATTGGATTGGAAGGTGACGAGGAAACCCTAGCGACAGAGTGATTGAAAAATAGATTCGAAGGAGAAGGCGCCAGGGAAAGAGAAACGTGTGTGGTGACGGGTGACTGTGACTGTGACCGTGTCCGTGGAAGGAACTGCAGCTGGGGCAATCTGCGTGTAATGTACAAAGTATATGCCCTCTGGCTGCAGCCAAATATAATAATAATAATAATAATAATAAACAAAGAAAAAGTATTTTGCCTTTAAATAAGGCATTTTTCGCATTTTCTTATTTAAAAAAATAAAAGCATTTTAAAATATTTTTAATCAAGTTATGATTTTTAAACTATATTGTTGCAGTGCATAGAGTAGCTTTAGGTTTATTTTGCTTTAAAATATATCCACAAGTTTGATTGTTTATATGGTTACCCGCATGGTTGAGTTCATAAACAAATAAATTTAAAAATATATATATTTTTTAAAAAAAAAATACTGCAAATTTAATCAACCGAAAACATTGTTAAGGTAATCTTATAAAATAATTTATTTGAAGAATAATGTTTTTTAATTTAAGAAAACTGAATGAGTTATTTTTAAAAAAATAATTTATGTAATTTTTTAACTTTATTTGGAAAGTGATTAGATAAAAGTTAAGGATTTTTCGTGGACTTTATTTAACTATCACGGGTTTAACACTATCAATGATGATTAATGGGTGTGTGGTTGAAATTTGGGAAATATCGAAAAAAATAGTAGTAAAAATAAATTTTTCCTAAAAAAAATAGAGTTTGCTTTCGAGAACTTGTGATATTTATTTTGCATTACTTTTTTTGTTCTCTCTCTTTTTGTCTCGTAACTAAACCTCCATTTATTTTTGTGTTTTAAAAATATTTAAAAAATATATATAAAATTTTATTTTTTCTTCAAATTAATATATTTTAGTATTTTTAGATCATTTTGATGCGCTGATATCAAAAATGATTTTTAAAAAATAAAAAAGCATTATTTTAATACATTTCTAAGTAAAAAGCACTTTGAAAAACAACCACAACTACACTCCCAAATAGGTAAAGTTTGGATTAAAAAGCATTATTTTTTAGATCATTTATTGTAAGTTTGGATTAAATTGGATTCCTATGAACACTAGAACAAACTTTTACTTTTCAAACATGTATGGTCTGAGCGTTTTTTGGAATGTGTTTGCGGTTGTTTTTCAAAGTGTTTTTCACTCGAAAATATATTAAAATAATATTTTTTATTTTTAAAAAATTATTTTTGACATAAGCGTGTTAAAATAATCTAAAAACACTAAAAATATATTAAATTGAAGTAAAAAAAATAAAATAAAAATTTAAATTTTTTCAATAACACTTTAAAACGTAAAAACAAACAAAATTATCAAAAAAGGATTGGAAGCTCACTGCCTATAATATATAACGGCGTGGCTCTTTTACTAAGGATCCTCCTACTGTTAACACTCTCGCAGTTAATTGTGGATTGTAACACATTTTCACAATTAATTGAGAATTGTAACAGTATTTTGTTTATATTTTTTTTTACACAATTAAGCTATTTTGAGCACCCAATTACATGTTTTTTCGGGAGGAATAGTGTTAAATTAAAAAATAAAGGATTGAAGTGAAAAAACTCGGGTAATATAAGTGGTTCTTTAGAATTTATTTGAAAAAAATACACTTTAGCTCCCCATCTTTTTAATCTATTAGTTGAGCAGTCCCTTTAATTCCAGAAAAATTAATTGCAGTACCAAACTTTATTTTCATTATTTTTCAGTTTTTTTTTTTTTGTGTGAGGACAGAGGGAGGCTCGCTAAATTCCAATCTAGAAAGAGAAAATTATCATTGTAACGATTTCGACTATAAAAATGGTTGATTTTTGTACCAAATAGTTCCACATAACAAGAAGAATTCAAATTAGGTGTCTTTTTGACCTTGAAAGTGCATGAAAAAAGAGATCTAAGCTCAAAACTTTTTTTTTTCAGGGTGATTTTAGGTTTTGACACAATTTATTTTGTTTTTAGAGGTTATGAATTTGCTTAACAAGATTTCTAGGATGTTTTCTAGGTGATTTGAGTAAGAAATGAGTTGAAAATTGGTTTATAAGAGGACAAAATCAACAACCTTGTTTTTCCAGCCATTGTGGTGCCCGGATTCTGAGGATTTCAAACAACGTGTCATCTATTTTTTTGTCAAAAAATGAGGCGGATAATATGTTGCCCGCCCCATTAATATCAGAAAAAAAAACAGCTTGCTCGTGGACACTTTCTTTGTGGGCCATGCATTAGGCTTGGCTTACTAGGCCCGCAATGTCTGACCTCATTCTTTTTATTTTTTATTAAATTACTGATTTTTACATGTATTTTTTAAAATATATTTTTTTTCATTTATGTCTTGGTTAGTATCCATTCTCTATGATTTTTTTTTTACTTATTTAGCCTTTTTGAAATAACAATTATTTTTTATTATATTGAGTGTCTTTAATTATTTTATGATGTTAGTGTGATTTCTCTATGGTTTTTTTTTTATATTTTATATAGATTAAATTTATTTTTAAAATTTAAACATTTATTTTTTTTGCAATATTTTTAACATGTATAGCCTTGCATATATATTTTTTTATTTTATTTTATTCAATGAATTTTATGTATGTGTTGATTTCTGTTGGAAAATGATTTTTATAAATAATTTAATTAAACAAGTAAATGACTTGTATTGCGATATTAAATATCTTGACCTGCATCCACCTCCTAATTTTTCCACTTTTTTTTGTTACTATTAACTAATTTTTTATTTATTTTTTTACACAAATGATTATCGATTTATTTGATTAGATACTTGAATGAAATTTTTTATTTATACTTTGATGTTTTTTAGAAAATGGCCTGTATAGCCAGGGTTTTTTTAAAAAACAAATTTATGACTCGTGGTAGCGCGAGAGTAAAATAACTAACTAGTATATATATTCTATATTCGTAAGAAGAAAGTTTTTTTTTTTTAATGTGGGATAAGAAATCTTTTCGGTTTAAATATTTGAACTTAAAAGGAGAAAATAATATATTTTTTAATGTGGGATGAAATTTTTTTCAAAATAATTTTTTAAACTTCATTATTTAGAACATGTATGGCTTACTCTCACATAAAAATATTTTTAAATTTTTTTCATGTGAGATATTAAAACTTCAAATATTTTTACTTTAATTGGATTAACCCTTATAACCCATAAATCAACCCCTTAGCCAAGTCAACGAGGTTTGACAACTATGCTCCATAGTCTTCTTTGTTCTCAGTTACTCCCCCACTTCACAATTCATTAAATAAAATGCATGATAACCTTAAGGGGTGTAGCTCAACTGGTCAGATATTGAGTTTGTTTTTCAAAAGTCACCTGTTCGAGTGTCATAGATCTCAGGGTCACCGAATATTTACTTGGTCGTCAACTTCAGGGTCCCGGAGGATTAGGCGAGGTGCGCATAAGCTGACTTGAACACACATGGACATTACTCCGGATACAAAAACCAATTGAGCTTGTGTTTTAGGCTTAATATAATTTATTTTGTTTTTATTTACAAACCGGTCCTTACATGAAATTTTTTTGTTCTTGTTAAAAATACACTTTAGTCTTTTTAATGGAAAACCTTTTCTAATTAAATCCTGACATGGAGTGTGTGTGTACGCACGCACACATATATAATATGCTTATAAGGTAATAAATCATTACAATTTTTAAAATTACATAACCAAATATAATAAATCATTACAGTACATGATTTATTATCTCTAACTTAACACAGCGCAAATATCATGCAATCACCGTGGCTATTGCTATCATCTTTAAAAACTTGACTGTCCAAATTATTTTTTAATTTTGAAATAAAAAGATTATTCAAATAACACGTGGTTAATGATGTTACACGTATGGGGTATTTTGGCAATCATTCTAATCTTCAGGTGTGGGTGGAAAGATTAATGAATTCTTGTTCTTTATTAAAACCAGATTTGGAGTTGTCACCTAGCACGTTGATTATTAAGAACCCTTACTAGTCTTTAGAGTCTGGATAAGGGGATTGATTGTATATAAGAGGACAATATCACCTCTAATACACTCTAATTAAGGTAAGTTTCATTGTTTATTTATCTAAATATTAAGATATTGTTTTGTTTTTCTAACATTTGATTTGTCTACTAGTTAAAGAAGGTGCCCCCTTAGTAGAGCGAACCATAATTTTATGGCTAAGCCTAGTCACTAAAAAGCTAAAACATATTTTTTCATTTGTTTATTTTAATATTGAAAATACATCTTACGTATAAGTTTATAATTATTGGCATTAAAATAAACAAATTACTTGTTTTTTTTTGTGTTTTTTTAATTTAGACCAGGTCTATATGGTTTTAATAAACTTGTTATTAAAATCGCGACACATGCAAAATATAATAACTATTTATTTTTGGTATTTTCAAGAAATGCTAAATCATGTAATGTATTTTTTATTTTTAATATTAAAAATGCAAACATGATTTTATTGGAGAAACATGGCCATATGCAATCTAAAATAATGTTGTATCTTTTGAAAGAAATATTTTTATTGTTTTTTTAAAAAATCAGTTGATTTAATACTATAAAAGTGCTTCACATTTAAGTTCATGATTCAAAAAATTAAACATAAAAGGATAAAAAATTAATACAAAAGACCTAGAATTAACTGCAAAATGATCCCTTAAAAATTTGGAAAATAATTAAAATTAAACCAGGACTTGTTTGGAAAAACACAAAAAAAAATAAAAAATAAAAGCTATGAATTAAAAATTAAAAATTAAAATTAAACACAAGAACATGTTTAACAAGCCCTTGGCTAAAAAAACCCACAAAATTAAAAATTGCTTTAGGAATAAAAAAAAAGCATTTTTTCTCTGACAGATTTTAACTCAACCTTGAAGGCCCGCCCAGACACATGGACTAGGCTTCCTAACCCTGGTCCATGGCCCAAAAAATACAGCCCACAAAGCAACCAAGACCAATCCAAGGATTCAAAAAAGAAAACAAAGCCCAACTCTTTATGACACAAATCTAATGACCCAAAGCCCAAGCTAAAAAAGAACGCAGCCCAAGCATAGCCTATGTAATCAACAAAAACAAAGCCTGTAGAAATAATTAACTCAGCTCCTGCAATCAACATAGACAAAAGGCTTAGTCCAGATACTCTCTCTAGCCTTGGTTGGAGCTGACTCCAGAGAGGTCAGAGAGAAGAATGATAGAACCAACGAGCTGAAGCTTTACAGGGACGACGTGAGGAGATTCTGGTCTGCCTTGGGTTATGATTCCGGTGATGAACGCCTCAGGTCAGTAGGCTAAAGCGTGAAGGACTGAAAGATGATGACTAGGCGTTGCCGATTCTATGGGTACTTTTGTGACCACTGTTAAAAAATAGAGCTATTTACAACTACTTCATGCATTACAAATAAAATTAAAATTCATTGCTAAAAAAATTTAGTAATGAAATCAGTAACAAATAATATCAGATGCATATTTATCATTGCTGATTTATAAGCAACGAAAAATCTATTATTGACATTAAGCCATAGACAATTCGTTGCTGATTATATGAACAAAATTTCCATTTCTAATAAATTAATATTCACAATTAGCAGTAATTATATGATTCCTTTAATTAATTTATATCATTTTTTACCCAACTTTTAATTTTTTTAATTAATTATTTATGGATATTTTGAAAGTAGTAGAATATGTATAAAAACATACATTAATATTTAAAATTACTTTATTAACAATAATAATAAATGGAATAGAAATAAAATTCACAATACAATTGAAAATGAACTAGAATATGATAAAAAATACATATTATTGAAGACTCTGGCATATGAGGTGCACCATATACCCTACCTTTTATAATTACTTCTAGAGCCACACTTCAATACATATTATTGAAGACTCTGGCATATAAGGTGCATCATATACCATACCCTTTGTAACTACTCCTAAAATCACACTTCAAGTTGCTTTATTAAATGAAGGATAATTTTCTCAATCAGTTTTTAAATTAGCAACTGAATTATTTTGTTACTAAAATCTGATGCTAATAACCCTAATTTTTAGTAGTGAATAAGTTGGCGTTGACTTGATAGAAGATAAAGTGTCATCTCGTTCAGTGGCAGGGGATAATAGGTCATGGTTGGTTATTTGTTGGGGTTGGATTTCAACTTCAACTTTCTTTTCATTAAGGGTCTTTTTGAGATT
>Ga0307517_10004357_pt1 | contig 21791 bp, 8 predicted proteins | sample 23_EM_MG_FD_194515 | JGI IMG/M metagenome (GOLD analysis project Ga0307517, IMG submission 194515) | Populus trichocarpa ectomycorrhiza microbial communities from riparian zone in the Pacific Northwest, United States - 23_EM | ecosystem: Host-associated > Plants > Roots > Unclassified | place... | reverse complement strand
AATAAAAATAACTTATCTGTTCAGAAATCAAGTATAAATGATTAATTGTTCGGAAAAGAATAACAATCACCTAACATTATCTTCTATTTATGCTGAATTATCTAGGATGTTTAATGTTCGGTGGAAAGAGGTAGCAAGAAGAGGAGAAAGAAAAATGAAGGAAACCGATCCACTATCCATGGAAAATTGGTGGCCTCGAAACTTGATGGCACAAATAAAGAATTAAACATATAAGTAAACGAGTTTTTTTTTATTTTATGATGTTAGGGTCAATTTCACATTCAAGTTACTGTCTTTTTCATAGTTTTAAAACTCGGCTCGGTCCCGCGAGTTGAGTCGGAACTCGGCTGACCCATGGCTGGAACCGGGTCAGGTTGAAGAAAAATAAGGGAAGAAAAAACCTGGTGTAACCTGGTGGGTTGACCCGGCGACCTGGTCAAAAACTCGGTTACAACCCGTTGACTTTTGTTTTTTTCTTTTACTGAAACGATGTCGTTTTGATTTTTTTAAAAAAAAAATTGACCCGATTAAAACTCGAAACCCGAACCTTTAACCGGGCCAGATCTAAAAATTATGGCCTTATTAACACATGTCAAGTCTCAAACCAAATATAACTGAAACATGGACACATTCATAATATCATCATTAGCCAGCCATTTCTCTCGGCTCTAATGTAGCTTTTCATATAGTATATGCTAGTATATTCACATATTCACCTGCACTTCAAGTCGGATTATTCTTTTTCTAAATTTAAAAATAATGTTAAGAATATAGAGTTTTTTTGTCAACATTATTAAATTTAATAAAATAGTTCAATCTTGAAATCTGTCAACTCGATTTTTTATCTAACTTGAATTTTAAATTAAATCACATGAAAGCTAATCCAAAATAAATTATTTAATTTATTAAAGGTTAAAAATAACTTGGATGATCGGTAAAAATATATCATAACTTTTAAAAAGAAATTAAGAGTATAATCTGAAGGTCACCTTAAACAATTGATTTTGAAATAAAATAAAAAGAAAAAATCACAACAATTTAAACCCATCTCCCAATAATCTGTACATCAAAATAGAACACATACCAGTCAAGAGTTATTTGTAAAATATACATGACGTATGATAAAGATTCAAGAAATCATTTAAAAAAAAAAAACCTTGGAACAAGCAAGAGCAAGTCAACGACATTTAAAACAATTAAGTTCACAAATAAATTACTTTAAACAAGCATAAACAATTCGATAATTAATTTTAAAAATCATCTGAAAACTCTAGTTGAAACGAACAAGATTAGGTAATCAATGATTTTAAAAACAATTCAGAACTTTGCTTGAAAATAAGTTGTAACAATTCAGTAAGGAATTGAAAAATTATTTGAAACTCCACTTGAAAATAAATATTAACATGTCAACAACAATTTCAGTATTTCAAGACAATTAAGAACTCTACTGGAAAACTGCTTGAAAGTAAACAAGATTCGCGTCAACATCACTATAAAAACAATTCATATCAATTTTATTATTTAATATATCACTATCTTAATATATGTAATTTTTTTAATTAATATAGGTGTTCAGATCAGTTTGCGTATACCTCGACTAATCTCATGGATCCTGAAGTTAACGACCATGTAAGCTTCCAATGACTATCACATTAGCAACTACATGATTTTAACCTGAAACCATACGAAGAAGAAACCCTTTAATCTCGGGTTTTTATTACTGTAGCATAAATAGTTAAAATATAATGTAATATCTCACTAATTTAATAATTAAAAAATATCCTGTCCATACCTGTCAAGTTTTCTATGCCTGAATCTTGTCACAATGCCAAAGGGCGGTCTCGTGAATAGAACTTCCATGTGCTGAGATACATTCTTGGGTTTAATAGAATAGACATTTTCAACTCTTAGGAAACAGAGCAGGTTTTAATTTATTTATTTAATTAAAAAAGGGTTTTACTTTCTATTTTAACTGTATGCGTATTTTACTGCTACAGTCAGTTTCTTTTAACTCTATGCGTATTTTACTGCTACGTCCAGTTTTTTTTTTAGAACATACCACATTTCTTTTAACTCTATGCGTGTTTTACATTATATTTTAAGAAACTAAAAAAAAGGATCATCTCTGTTTTCCGATTACAGTATTTATATTTGAATATTGCAGTACATGCATTGCAAAAAATATCACAAATCACAACCGTTTGATTTTATGATTATCTCAAACAAAAATAAATACAAAATAATTAATCGAGGAATTAATTTGCAAGTCTCTCAAAAAATGAATATTACTAGTAGAGAAATAAATTCATAGTTTTGAAAGCCAACATGCATATTTATCAAAATTATATATATATTAACCATCTAGCAGGTGTATAATGATAAGAGATTGGGACTAAGAAGTTTGCTCTTTTTATGATCTCATGTTCGAGCTCTATGGTTGTTAATATGATGACCACTAGAGGCTTACATGGTCGTTAACTTCAGGCCCGTGAGATTAGTCGAGATACACGCAAACTGATCCAGACACCCATGTTAATAATAATAAAAAATACATACATTTCCAAACGATTTAAAAAAAAACTCTAAATCGGTTAATATATTAAAAAAATAATAAAATAACTTTTTTTCATATTAATTTTAAATTCTGAATAAAAAAATATAACATCCCTTTTTAACTACCAAATCAACTTTTATTTAATATTAATTTATAAAAAAACTATACAACAATCAACCCTCCTCGTAAATTAATCTTTAAGGATGATAATGGTCCATTATATTAGTCAAATATCATTATTTTTATTTTCTCTTTCAATTAATAATTTAAAATAGTATGTATTTGTACAGATTTTGAATTCAAAATTTTTTTAAATAAAGGAATATATTAGAAAATAATTTAAATTATTTTAAACTTTTAGATTAAAAAATTATTCTACGTAACCATCCATTCAAAAGAAAGAGATGAACAAATCATAAGAAAAGGAAAGAGATAAATAAATAAATAAAATGCTATTGTAAGTTTGTAACTACGTAAAGCAACTGCACAAAATAATACTTCAACATCGAGATTTGAGAGTGGTGCGTGGACTCAGCTGGAGCTGTGCACTGCACCGAGCCACCGACCCTCCATAGGAGTCCATACTGGGCCAGTGGAGACTTCAAATTTATAAAATCTCGAATTAAACGTCGCCGATTCAGTTTTATTCTCACTGCCTAGTGCCTTGCCTATTGCCCCATCTAAACGCTAACCAGGCGCACACAGTCTCTCTCTCTGCTAACAGATTGCAAGATCCACACCACAGGTATCTTTTCTTCCTTTCCTTCGTTGATCTGATCATGCACACCCTTTTCTCTTCTGCTTTGTTGCCGGGAAAATGTGGTTTTAGAAATTTGTTTTAACTCCCTGCCTGTAGCTTGTTGAAGGCTGGTTATAAGCTTGGCAATTCAATACATTAAGTAAAAAACGAGTTGTTCATCAAATTGGAATTCTGGGTTCATTGGCTATTGGTGATTTGGAGAAAATGTTATTAATTACGGAGATAGTAGATTTTGATTTGGTATGCTTAACCAGTTTCTGATTCAATGTAACTTGGGTTTTATTCATGTTGACAAATTGAAGTTTTTGGAGTTGGATTTTTGTGTTTTATGGCTCAATTTGAAGTAATTTGCTGCTTCTTTGCGGAAACCTAGCCCTTTTTTGCTGTCTCTTGTTTTTTCCCCACTCTTTCTCGATTTTAACTGAATTTGTTTCCTTGACGGATCTAGATAGAGGTTAAAAGATGGTGCTTGTTCACCTTTTCTTTGTGCGATGTACCATAAAAATGTTTAGGTATTCTTTTTGTTGTTTTGTTAACATGAGGCCACCTTTGGGATAAAAATCCTGAATTTGAAGGAATGGGATAAAAAATTCTGAAGTAACTTTCTGATTTCTTCTCCACTTGCTTGATCAGTGTTCTCTCAGATGTCTGCTGACATGGAGAACCCTAAAGCTGAGGAGGAACAGAAAGGTACAGGATCCGCCTCTCCTGCTAATGAAACCCCGGCAACCTGGTATAGTGGCTTACTCAAGCAAACATCCATCTATGGCATAGCTGCTGGATATTGCATCTCAGCATCCCTGCTCTCCATCATCAACAAGTGGGCCATCATGAAATTCCCTTATCCTGGGGCACTAACTGCATTGCAGTATTTCACTAGCGCTGCAGGTGTACTTGTCTGTGGGTGGTGCAAGGTTTTAGAGCATGATTCGCTCGACCTTTTGACCATGTGGCGGTTCCTACCTGCAGCCATTATGTTCTACCTGTCACTCTTTACAAACAGTGAGCTCTTATTGCATGCTAATGTTGATACCTTCATTGTCTTCCGTTCGTTAGTCCCCATCTTTGTTGCAATAGGAGAGACCTTGTTCCTACACCAGCCATGGCCATCATTGAAGACATGGTTGTCTCTTTCTACCATCTTTGGTGGAAGTGTGCTATATGTGCTAACAGATTATCAGTTTACAGTTATGGCTTACAGCTGGGCTCTAGCTTACTTGGTAAGCATGACTATAGATTTTGTCTATATCAAGCATGTTGTTATGACCATTGGTTTAAATACATGGGGTCTCGTGGTGTACAACAATCTTGAGGCCCTCCTACTCTTTCCGCTAGAATTGCTTATAATGGGGGAGCTTAAGAAGATAAAGCATGAAATTTCAGATGAGTCGGATTGGCACTCATTTGCTGTGGTTTTGCCAGTTGGTTTGTCTTGTTTGTTTGGTTTAGCCATCTCTTTCTTTGGGTTTTCTTGCCGGAGAGCAATCTCTGCTACAGGATATACAGTTCTTGGTGTGGTGAACAAGTTGTTGACAGTTGTAATCAATCTGGTTATTTGGGACAAGCATTCAACATTCGTTGGGACAGTGGGACTTCTTATTTGTATGCTAGGTGGCATCATGTATCAACAGTCCACAAGCAAGCCTAAGGCTGTGCCTGAAGTAAAAGCAGAGCAAACCGATGAAGAACAACAGAAGCTACTAGAAATGCAAAGCAACAATAATGAGAAGGAAGTTACCCAGTCAAATCAGGGGAAATGAGGTAGATTTTTCCTGTATTGACTTCTGGTTAAATATCCGGGTGAAGTTTTTCCGATTAGTAAATTGTTCGGATGGCAAATTCTCATCTTAGCAATCTTGATGGTTTGTGCTTGACCAAAATGTTTCTAGTTGGATATTGGGCTTCACCGAAATTACTTCTTTATGCAGCAGAATTTAACCTGGAAAAACAAATTGGGTGGAATGCTACATTCTTGTTAGATTACCTCCAGTTATCTGAATAGTCACAGCAGTAATATTCTGAAGTCCAAGTTCCTGCTGCTACTGGCTGAATGCATCCAATGAAGCCGGCTAGGTTATATTGATTGTAGTATCTTTTGGGTCACAGAACATGAATTTCTTTTTTACTCCATTCTTTTGCAAATGTTAGTACTTTTGTCAAAGGTAGAACTTCATTCAAAGCCAGACCCTAGCATCTGCCTCCAGCATTACGATCGGCAGGGTTTTGGTCATTGTCTGTATTTCTTTCTCTTTTTTCTTCGTAACCCTCAACCTGTATTTCTTAAAAACAACATTTACTTGAATCATTTTACTCCCTTCTTCCTTCTTATGGAGCTTCATTTATCTCAATCATAATGTTTCAATTTTCTCCTGCTTGTTAATTGGTATGTATTGACTTGGTGCTGAATGCTAAAATGCAGAGTGGCACAGACTCGTTCGGTATTAGAGGGGGAGGAGGAAAAGGAGTTGAGATGATTAAACATCCAAAATATATCACCGTTGGGGGACTTTTAACACAATATTACAGAAATCCCGCTAGCCCGCCACTCCTCTTCATTCTTTTCTCCCCGAATCTTTTCGGTTTTCTTCTTTCCATGACTCTTGAGGATGCTCTTTAACTCGATCAAGTTTATCTTATTTTTCTTAATCTTCATTCTTTTCATTTCTCTGTTTACTTGTGTGTATGGATCTAATGACAACAATATACATTTACCACGGGTTCAATACTTTTAGAAAAAACTCTGAGATATTTTAAGGTTCCACACCCATACTAGAAAAAAATATATGAAATTCTCTAAACAATTGGTACAAATCCAACACCCACATTAAAAAATCTATGCACGACCCAAAAACCCTAAGAAAATTGGGAAATTGTTAAATATTTATATGGGTCCTATAACCACATTTAAAAAATTATTTATCAAATTTGAACTTTAAACTTTGTCTAACCGTAATTAAGATTTAGAAGGGATCTGATCTTTGTCTGGAATTAAAAAAAAATCTCAGTTTCAGGTAAATTTCTGTCAATCTGGATAGTAGATTATTAAAAATTTGTTAGGCAAGAGGTTAATTTTTCAGATTTTGATCGATATTTAATTCAAATTTGCTCTTAAAAATTTATGATATTTTGATTTCATGTTAACAATGAACAAGACAAGAAAAATTAATTATTTTTTTGATAAAAAGAAGGAAAATATTGATAACTCACATCTTAGTAAACCAACTTCAATGTGTAATGTTAAAACGGTGATTGAGCAGCCCATTCTACTTCACTTGCTTTAGTTTGCAAAAAATCTACATTGATTATTAAGCAATCTTCTACTAGAATTGTAAGAATTGAACAGAAAAATATTAACATTACTTATTTAATTTGAGATCCAAGTAATCGTCTTCAAATGTGAAAATATCCAGTTAATCAACAAGATGAAATTTAAAAGGCATACATTAACCCGGGGCCATATACATTATTCTTAACGTAATGATGCAGCTTTTGCAGTTAAGTTGTTAATGTCATTTGGTTATGCAATCATTTTACATGTAATGAAGAATGTTATGAGAATTAATGATGTGCTTTGTCAAACCTTACAATAAAAATCTTAAGACATTTTAAATGCTATGCATTTGATGTCTAGCCCAAAGATTTTTATTCATAAGTTAAGAGATGATGATTGAAAAACTCATTTAGAAGAAGTGACATAATTTTATAAGCATCAAGACATTAACGTTTCTAATATGGATACTTGTTTTTCTAATATAGGACGATCTTACCGTAAAATAAATCAATAATAGTTTAGCATCATTACTGAGTTGATATATTTACAGTTATCATTGATCAACAGTTGTAAGAGCTAAATAATAGAGTCGATGAGCAGGCAATCAAGCTTTTTATGTTGAGCATTGCTTTGAATCCTAAAAATACCTACAAATTATTCAATATTGAATTGAAGATATGTATAAACTTATTGATAAGTTCTATCCAGAAGATTTTTCTGACCAAGAAAAAATTCGTTTAAAATTTTAGTTGCAACATTATGAGCTTGACGTACCCAACAAGAGTTAAAGAATTTGTCATTGATTGCTAATTTATGCAAGGACCGGTAGAAATTAAAAAATCAATAATTTATTCGCTAATTGACGGATTGATTTGGCTTATTTTGACTCTTCTTGTCTCGACGACAACTAGTGAACGAGTTTTTTCAGCAATGAAGATTGTTAAAATAAGACTTCACAATCAGATGGATGATTTTTTTTGCAGATTATTTGATTGTTTATATATAAAAAAAATTGATGTAAGATTCACAATAGATATGATAATCAATGATTTTTATTTCAAGAAAGAACAATGAACATAATTAAAATAAATATGTAAGAATCTTTCTTTATTATTTTATTTTAAAAAATTTACCAAATATAAATAATGTTTTATTTTAGCTAATGTTTCTTATAAACTTATAAATAATGTTTTATTTTAGCTAATGTTTCTTATAAACTTTGTATGTGTTATATTTGATATGAATGAAGACCAATAAATTAAAATGATAGATGCTTTAGGAAGATGAAACTAATTTCATAACTTTGATTAAATTTAGTATTGCTCTTAGCCACTTTACTTATAAAAGGTTGTTTTATGTTTGTTGTAAGTTCTTTGTCTAAAACTAAATTATACAATTTTTTTGTGTTTACAATTTATGTGTGGTAGATTAGAAAAAAAAATTTATATCTTATTATATTAGTTTTGACCCTTTAAAAAATTATCATAACTCCACCTTTTTTCAAAACAAAATTCTTTTATGTTTATAGCAAAACTAAATAATAGTCTTTGTATATTTACAGCTCATACACGATAGATTAGAAAAAACATTGTCTTGTTATATTAGTTTTGACCTCTGAAAAATTATTCTAGCTTCGGCTCCGCCATGGCCATCGTTGATCGTTGACGACATGGCTGCCTTTATCCACCATCTTTGGTGGAAGTGCGCTATATGCGCTAACAGATAACCGGTTCACAGTTATGGCTTACAGTTGGGCTCTAGCTTACTTGGTATAAGCATGGTTATAGATTTTGTCTATAACAAGCGTGTTGTTATGACCATCGGTTTAAATATATGGGGTCCCGTGTTGTACAACACTCTGGAGGCCCTCCTCCTCTTTCCGCTGGAATTGCTTATAATGGGAGAGTTTAAGAAGATAAAGCATGGAATTTCAGATGAGTCGGATTGGCACTCATTTGCGGTGGTTTTGCCAGTTGGTTTGTCTTGTTAGTTTGGTTTGGCCATCTCTTTCTTTGGGTTTTCTCGCCGGAGAGCAATCTCTGCTACAGGATATACAGTTCCTGGTGTGGTGAGCAAGTTGTTGACACTTGTAATCAATCTGGTTATTTGGGACAAGTATTCAACTTTTATATATATATATATATATATATATATATATATATAAGAGGACACTGGAAATCTAGATACCTGGTGGTGGTGGAATGCAATGTTCTGTTCAAGTTTAAAGAACTCGAAGTAGAACGGGTAATAGAGAGAACCAACCAGACCGTCTCCTCTTGAACGACCCCGTGATCGTTTCCTTCGAGCAATACTCGAGAACATCTTCCTTGTGCATCAAATCTTTGACGTCCAGGAAATCATTCGTACCGTAAAATATATCTCCTAGCATATCACGTTTTGAATAGTAGTAGTTGCAAGATAACCCCCTCGTACTGTTTATTGGCTCGACAAATGAACAAGATGGCGAAAAAATATCAGAAAAGGGAATCAAGTCTTCACCACCTCCTCCTCGGCTGCAATCACCACCATTGGAACTCCTCCGGCCATTAACGAAACAGCCCAGAAGAGAGACTGCTAAATAAAGAAAAGAGATCGAGTGGTGATGATAACAAATAAATGAAAGTAATATAAATGAAACACAGATTATTGACAACATTTTCCAAAAGTGTCCAAAGACATGTTAAAAGCACATGAGCAAACATCGAATTATCCTTCCCAGAAGAATCATAATCTCTATGGGACAGTGAATCTCAGTTGATACAGCTTTGAAAAAAAAAATAGCAGGACTGCTGGTGCCTTTAGGTTACTAACCACCCAACACTATTTCGGTAGTTTCTTCATTTATTTCAAGATGTTCACCAATTAAGCATTCCCTACACAGAAGAAAGAAAACTCATTATAGCTCGGGTAAAAAACCTTGGAAATTTATAGCACTTAGAATTAGAAATAGCTAAAGAGAAACCTAGAAAACACGTCAGTATCTAAATGCATTCTCCACCTCCCAAAAAGCGTGCTTGCAATGCCTGGGTGGGTCTACTCGATGTAGTGCTGGATGTTTTCACTATCAGACTACACAACCCAATTATTTAGCCTCTCGATGATTTTATCTTTCAGGTGCTAGAAAGGACAAAATTGAGAAAACAAATTAAAAAATGTATCAAGATCCTTATGTTTGAGGGCATTCGTCCTACAGAGTTGTAATCAGATGTCTTGGAAAGTTGTTCATCCAAAAATTCGATACCACATATTCTAATGCTGTTGAAATTTATTGCTGCAACAAAAATCACCTGAAACAGAACATGTGTTGATGCATATGCATATAGGTACTATTTTAGGCAAAAGCATATAGAGTATCTACTTCACTGACAAATCCACCTTGGATTCCTTTAAAAAGGTCAGTAGCTCTTGATAATCCTCAAACACTATTTCTGCATTGTTATCCTGTGTTTTCCCCCTTATAATACAAAATGCATCGTCCATTATTGTTATTGGAGGGGATAGTAACCCTTATACTTCCTTCCTTATCACCGCATAAATGGGTTGTCAAGGTTTTGTACTAGTTGGAGGGAATTTATCACAGTGAAAAACCCTCCAATCCTCTTAGTCAAAGGTTCCGATATAGATTGAATGGTTTATTCCCCTCTTCCCCCCAACCCCCTTCAAGGAAAAATAAAATCCTATACATAGTGCAAGAGGCTGCTAAGGAAAAAATTTCCTTCCTTCATTTCTGGCATGCCTTCCCTATTTCGGTTGTTCTTCTTCAAGAATAAAAACAGTTCTAACATCCTCCAAACAGGGAAACGAGACAGCATTGTAGTGATCACCTTCCAACATGCCTAGCATAAATCAAGCTTCTTTTCTTTCTTTCTTTCTTTTCTTCTCTTCTCTTTTTTGTTTTTTTTTTCTGGTGGGAAATTACAGCCTAATTTGAATAAACAAGCAAAACCTTGACCATCAATCTGCCCAAACTTTATGAGCTTTTATCCATGACACTCCTAACTTTGTGCAAATAATCACGACAACCCATGTACATTAACTGACCATATAGGACATCATACTATATTTTCTTTTTAAAGTCTACTTAAGAAGAATAAGATGTAAGTAGAAACCTGTATAAAATTCTTAAGCAGCAGCCTCCAGCAATTCCCTTTCTGCACGCTCCTTAATCCTTCTCTCAAGCTCTGGCCTAAAATGCCTTATAAGACCCTGTACAGGCCAAGCTGCAGCATCACCCAATGCACAGATGGTGTGGCCTTCAATCTGTTTGGTCACCTCCTGAAGCATATCTATCTCTTCCAACTTTGCATTCCCAACCTTCAACCTTTCCATGATCATCCAAAGCCATCCTGTTCCCTCCCTGCATGGGGTGCACTGTCCACAGCTCTCGTGCTTGTAGAAGTAAGACAGCCTTGCAATTGCATCCACGACATCAGTAGATTTATCCATCACAATCACCGCTGCAGTCCCTAATCCTGATGTGACAGCTTTAAGTGCATCATAATCCATAAGCACGTCATCACATATGTGCTTGGGAAGCAGTGGGACAGAAGAACCCCCTGGTATCACAGCAAGTAAATTGTCCCATCCACCTCGAACACCTCCACAGTGCCTCTCTATTAACTCCTTCAGTGGTATGCTCATCTCCTCTTCAACTGTGCAAGGCTTGTTCACATGACCTGACACACAAAATAATTTTGTCCCAGAGTTGTTCTTTCGGCCAAAACTTGCAAACCACTCTGGACCACGCCTTAAAATGGTGGGAGAGACAGCCACTGTTTCCACATTTGTAACAGTGGTGGGGCAGCCATACAGCCCAGAATTAGCTGGGAAAGGAGGCTTCAATCTTGGTTTCCCTTGTTTTCCTTCAAGGCTTTCCAAAAGCGCTGTCTCTTCACCACAAATATAAGCACCAGCACCGTAGTGGATATGGACATCAAAATCATAACCAGATCCACATGCATTCTTGCCCAACAGCCCAGCTTCATAAGCTTCTTTTCTGGCTCTTTCCAGATTTATTCGTTCATTCACATATTCACCCCTAATGTAGATATATGCAGCAGAAGCTCTCATTCCTACCCCAGCAATCAAGCATCCCTCTAAGAGCTTGTGTGGATCATGCCGCATGATTTCCCTGTCTTTGCAGGTTCCAGGTTCACTTTCATCAGCATTGACGACAAGATAGGAAGGGCGACCATCAGATGTTTTTGGCATAAATGACCATTTGAGACCAGATGGGAAACCAGCACCACCGCGTCCTCGGAGACCAGATTTCTTAACTTCATTAACAATCCAGTCAGTACCTTTGAGCACCAAGTCCTTAGTTCTATACCAGTCACCCCGTTTCATGGCACCTTTGAGGAAAGGGTCATGCAATCCGTACACGTTAGTAAAAATTCGGTCCTCATCTTTGAGGCCTCCAAAATGAGTTTTCTCCGGAGGTGGGGGAGGTGGCGGAGGCTGAGGAGCACCAGCATTTGTTGGAGCTTGGGTACTGAATGACCTGAAGCCAACTCCCAACCTCTCACTTTGACGCACCAAAGCTGTTCTTTGCAAAGAAAAAATACCCCTGATGGGTGCCTATGCAAAAAAAAATATATATATATTAGGATATGCCATAGCATTATGAAGTTCACAGGTTCATTCAAATACCTAATTTAACATCCATGTCCAGTACCTAATTTTTTTTGTGATTTTAATGGTTATTAAATCCTTGTTGGTACTTAACTGCTTTCCATGGTTAACAATATTTAACAATAGCAGTATAGTAGGATTGAACAAGACCTTCGAGGCTTTGGCTTTGGACATTGAATGGTTTTTTGATTTTTTTTAATAGAAAAATTTGAATGTTTATTGAATTAAGATCTCGATAATTAAATCTGAATTTTTTCCAATAAAATTTGACATATAAAATAATCTTTAATTTCACTAAAACAAAATTAGGAACATATAACTAATTTTTCAATATTGAATAATTGAATGATAAAATCTGAATGTTCAATACAGTAAAACTCGTGTCTTTTTTCCGCAAATCATAAACAAAGTATTTGACCCTTTTTTAAAATAAAGTTACTTAATATATATATGATAAAAGTATAAGTAGTCAAATATCAAAATAAAAAATAATCAGATATCTTTGTTTTGAAGTTTAATTTTGACTTCTGATATTTAGTAAATATCTAAATTGAAAATTCTAGGAAAAAAATTTAAAAATTAAAATTCAATAAATCACGAGGTATAAAATATTAATATTTTAATATTATGATTTTTTCTTTGTCATTTACAGTTGCATGTCAAGTATTATACCATTAAAAAAAACTGGAGTAAAATATATTATATAAAACAAATATCAGGTGGAATCTTTCTGTTAATTAGAGATAATTAGTAGCTAGTATTATGTGTTAATATTGGAGCATGATGAACAAAAAATATTAAAGGTTTGATATATGGATTAATTTCTTAAGAAAAAGGCCAGTAACATTTCATCCAAAATTAACAAATTCTACCACAAACAAGCAAAATTTAACTTTCAAAAGCAGCGTAAATTTTTTTCAAGATCATGAATTCAGTAATTTCATTTTACAAAATTCTTGAAATTTAGACTAACAGAGAATTACCAAAACACTAAGCACACACTCAAAAACAGTTTATCACAGAATAGCCCTAATAAGCTTAATTAAAGCTTCTAACAAACAACAAAAACAAACACAGAACTTGTGCGCACTAACAAGTACAGATGCAAAACCATCATCAACGAAATATGATAGATTTAAACACGCCAGTCCAATAATATAACTCAAATATACCAGTCAAAGCCAGGTCGATGCCCATTCCAGAGCTACAACAAGGCCAGTAACATTTCATCCAAAAAAAGGCCGGCAAAAACCAGAAACTACAAATTCTACCGCAAACACAACCAAAACTTAACTTCCAAAGGCAGCATAAATTTCGGCCAGGATCATGAATTCAGTAATTCCGTTTTACAAAATTCTTGAAATTTTGACTAAGACGTACAAACAACACAATTACCTAAACGCTAAGCACGCACTCAAAAACAAATTATCACAAAATATCCTTAGTAAGCTTTAATTAAAGCTTTTTTTAAAAAAAAAACTGGATCTAACACAAACATGCGTTCGATAATCGTTCATACAGTCCGCTGAAACATGATTATCTACTGTAATTAAGAAAAAAATCAGAAAGATTAAGTGAAACCCTAAGACAGTGAGAAATGAATTTAAGAAAGAAAAAAAAAAGGACAGAGAGAGCTTAATACCATGGAAAGAAATGTGGCAGGTAAGCTTTGATGATTCGAGTCGATTCAGCTGCAACAAATCCAGATGAGAAATGGACTCTTGAGAGAAAATATATCGAAATCCGACTGTCGCTAAGTATGCAAGATGGACGGCTATGATTTTCGATCTTAATGGGGTGCTTGTGATGACCACGGGTAACACGTCGCAGAGACACCCGACTGCTGTGACTGCCAAACTAGTCGGTTCTGATTCTTGGATCGTTTGTAATCTGCCAAGCGTTTGGGATTCGACCTGGGTCCGAATCACTGTCTGCAAAGCTCGAGTTTTGTTCGAAACATAAGCCCAGGCTCAGTTACCTTTTATCGCAAAATAGTTTGGATCCAAGCCCAGGTAATTAAGGCCTCATTTTATTTAATCCTTCTCTTTAATTAATATCATCGGTCATTTTTGAAAAATAATTTTTAAACAAAAAAAATTATTGATTTTTCTAGGTATTGATCCTAGAGAGTTTGGCTTTGAACGTTATCTTCGAGTATTTCTAAGATACAAACGTAAATAAATCACGTTATTTTTTTTAGCTTTAAAAAAATTCAAAAGCATTTCTTGTTATTTTGAGGACCTTTAGCCTTGTTTAATTAAAAAAAACGATAGTTTGATATATCAACCTCTTCTCTATTCTATTCACTTTTTTTTTTTTTTTTTTCTTCTAATGAGTCGACTTGTAATTTGATAAATCTAACAAATCTTGATTGATTTAAAAAAATCACATATTTTTTTTAAAATAAAACATCATCATGAACAAACATAATAAATTTAGTTGATTCAATAATTTACGTTTTAACTTGATAATTTAGTAACCCGAGTTATTTTAACTCTATATTGTATCTAAAAACTATGTCTTTTAATTTACATGAATTACGCATAACTTTAATTGAAATATTTTTTAAAATAATTTAATATCAATTGATATATAAATTAATTCAAGAATATGCTTTATCATCACAATAAAAGGAGGGAGAGAGGGGGGGTACAAAGCGCAGAAGAAGAAGAAGTATTCTCTTCAAACTGCTGCAAAGTGGAGGGATCGAAAGCCTAGCCTATATATCCATTTTACTACTTTGAATACATTTAGCTCCATAATATTTTTACAGTAATATTTAGCTCCACGGGTATAATTATTATAGCTAGAATCAAAGTCACGGAAGCTATAATAGCTAACATGCCAAACGAATCTGGATACGGTGTACAGCTCACCTACCTCTCTCAATTTGTGCGATACACCATCTGCAGTTCAATAATCATCATAAAGTGTGTTCGGAAGTGTTATTATAATTATTTTTAAAATGATTATTATTTAAAAATATATTAAAATAATATTTTTTATATTTTAAAAATTATTTCTGATATTAGCGTATTACAATAATAAAAAAATATTAATTTAAAATAAAAAAAAATTAAAAAAATTAATTTTTTTAAAAACACTTATAAAACATAAAAAAAATAGAATAAAAAAAATGATATTCAACCGATACGACTCATCACACCCAAGTAAAAGTACATTTTGGTACTCAAAGTTAAATAAGTTTAATTATTTTTTTTGAATGTCTCTCAATATTGTTTTGATTGTATTATTTTTTAAATGTGTGTTTGAAAATGTATTAATTGTTAAGATACTGAAGTCATTATAGTATGTATAATTTTGATTTTTTTTTGGCATCCACATTCATCAGCGTGCAAATCAATCAAAACCTTCTTTATTATTCGAGTCTTTTTTTATTTACTATTTATTTTGAAACGGAAAGGATGTTCATTGTTTCACACATGGTTTATTATTATTATTATTATTATTATTATTATTATTATTATTATTATTATTACAACTAAAAAATATAGGGCCGGTTTAAATATTTACATGAACAATAAACCTACTTGATATATTATTTTAAACATTTAATTAATAAATTTATATTGTAGTTCATAGGTGACCTGCGAGGCCTTGGCTTCAAATTCCTCTGGGAGCAATTAGATTATTTTTTATGATAGATAACTTGTCGTTAATGTTTTTTTTTTAAAAAAAAATGTACAACAATAAAAAAAGCTCGTGCTAGTATGTTTTTATCAAACCCATGTGCCTGAGCTTTTTTTTAAAATGCTCGATGCTTTTTTATAGGTCATTTTATTTTTTTGCCTCTTTTGATATTTTGGGTTTTTTTTTGCGGTTAGATTCTTTAATAAGTGATTTTTATTTTATTTGGGTTTTTGACTTATTTTTTAATTTTCATTATTTTATATGGAGTTTTTTTATTACTTTGGGTCTTTTGACCTTTTTTATATATTTTTTAATTTTATTATTTAATATAAAATTTTTATTTAATTTTATCCTTCAATATTAATTTTTTTTTCTTTGAATCTACCTAGTAAACAAGATTATGTTAAGCAATCATCACACAATTTAATTTAAATCCAAGCTATAAAAAAGTCAAGTTAAATTTTTTAAAATTTAAGCTGTTATACCAAATTTAATAATAAAACCAATATTTTTTTGACAATCTAAATATTACCTTTTTTGTTTTTTGTTTTCGTCCAAACCATAGGAAGAGCACAATCAATAACTAGTATGTTAATAATAATAAAAAAAATGTGTAAGGAATGGAGAAAGGTCTTGTCAGCTTTTATAATTTCTCAAATGTGATTTTATAAGTTTTTCTTAAATAAATCAACAGCTACATGGTGTCGTAATAACTAGTTCATTAGCCCGCTTTGTACTGTGGGTTAAAAAAAGATTCTTTTAAATCACAAAAAACTATTCAGGTATTGGTGACACACCTTCTAGAAAAACAAATAGATTTTAATCATAAATAGAATAATATATTAATCTAATAATAAGATAAAAAAACATTTGATCCATTTAGATTAAGTTAGGTTGATTTGCGAAACTCACGAAAATAATCTTAAAAAAAATAAAATAAAAAGCTCAATCTCAAATTAATTAAATGTTAAGAGATAAAATTGATAAAAAATAACATTTGATTAAAAAAAAAATGAACTAGAATCAACCAAGCAAACTTACAATGCAAGTCATGCACGTCATCAGATTAAATTTTTACCCATAAATTATTTTTCATTTAATTATGCAACAATAAAGCGCATGATATTTTTTCTGGTATGAAACAACATATTTTTAAAAGTAAAAAAACAATGATAGGCATATGGAGTCAAGATAACAAAGGTAGATTATTGACAACAAATGGTAAAATTGCATTATTTTATGTTTGAGTTAAATAAATAAAATAGTTCACCATAAAAAAAATGATGGAATTGTATTTTTTTTTTAAATTGAGGGATATAAAAAGCATTATACAAAAAAAAAAAAAACAATAATAGCTTGGATGTTGTGCATTAATCTTGGATTAATTTGGGCTGACCTGCAAAACTAGCGGGGATAATTCTGAAAAAAATAATTTTGAAAGCTCAATCCTGTATTAATTCAATATTGAGGTTGTGTTTGTTTCTCGAAAATTGGTTTCCGGGAAATCACTTTCCAAACTTTTCTGTGTTTGTTTGCCATTAGGAAAGTTGATCAACGGAAAACATTTTCCAGTCAAAGGAAAATTTGGTTTGGTTTCTAGAAAAGTGTTTTTCTTTTATTTTGAGCGGAAAACACCTTCCGGAAGTTGTGAAAAATTTAGAAATGTCATATTATTTGTTGATTATATCAAATTTGGTCCTCAAACTTTTGATTGCTATATATTTTTGTTTTGAATATTTGTTTTTCAATTTCATCCCTTAAAATTTAATTTTTATATTAATTTTGATCCTTATTTTTATAATTGTTATTTGCTTTTCCCTTGTCATTTTTTAATTGAAATTTTTTATCTATCAAATTTGGTCTTCATTATTTTGATTGTTACTTATTTTATTTGAAATAATTTATGAAATGTTAATTATTATTATTTTAATTTCTTCATCTTTCAATTTTTTTATTTTTTAGATCTGATCTCTATTATTTTGATTATTATTTATTTTATTTGAGATAATTTATGAAATTAAATTTTTTTTCAATTTCATTCTCATTCAACTTTTTAATTTGTAAGATTTGTTCCTTGTTATTTTAATAAACTTAAAAAAAAAACATTAATAAGTTATTTTCCAGCTCATTTTCCATGACATAACCAAAAACTGGAAAGTGTTTTCCAACTTATTTTTCATTACACAACCAAACATCGAAAAATAATTCATTTTTCAAAAGGAAACTATTTTCCAGTAAACAAACGGGGTCTGAATAACAAAATCGGTAAAAAATGTATTTGATTAAAAAAAATAAAGTGAACTTAAGTCAACCTAGCATACTCGCAACACAAGTCATGCATGTCATCAGATCCAATAATTTCTTCATCTCAATGATTATTTTTTATTTAATTGTATGACAATAAAGCACATGATGGTTTGTTTGAATGAAACAATATAGTTTTTAAAAGTAAAAAAAGGGCGATAGGCACGTGAGGACGAGATAGCAATAATAGATTATTGATAACAAAATGTTAAATTGTATTCTTTTAGGCTTGAGTTAAAAAAAAATAGATCATTGATAAAAAGAAAAGGTGTTAAAATTAATATTTTTTAAAAAAATTGAGGGACACAAAAAGCATTATACAAGTAAATAAATAAATAAATAATAGCTATGATGTTGTAGATTAACTCGTTCAATCCACTACTTGAGTAAAATATTCTACTTGGTTCAATAATTTGTTTTTTTTTTAAATCAAACATGAAATAGAAAAAAAAAAAAGACTAGCTGCGTGGCCCTAGGCAATAAATCAAAACAACCTAAACGCATGGGCCTTCTAGCTCAACCCGCGTGCTTAGGCCTTCCATCATAGCCTTCGTGCTTGGGCCTATCCATTGTTTTTTCTTAAAAGGGTGAATGGCTAATTTTGTTTTTTTTTTTTAAATAAAAAGATAGCAAAGGACATGCCTTCTGTGATAGTCGACAGCACGCTGTATGCTACAGCAAACGACGTATCGCCTGCTTTTGAGTTAAATAAAAAAAATAGATCATTGATAACAAATGGTTAAATTGATTTTTTTTAAATGGAGGGACATAGAAGCATTAAACAAGAAAAAAAGAAAAGAAAAAAAATAATAACTTGGATGTTGTGGATTAACTCGTTAAATCTGCTGCCCGGATAAAGGATTTAATTGGGCTTAATGATTTTTTTTAATATTATTCAATCATGTTTATGTGTATGAAGTACAAGGGATGAATTTTTTTTTCTTTGATTTTATTCAATCACTTTCATACGTATGTCTATTTATATTATCGTCTGATTAAATAAGAAAATGATTATAATAAAAAACATTATTAAATACAACATGAAATATGACCCGTGTTGCGATATCAAATATCTTAAACTACATCTATCTCTTGATTTTTCTAATTTAGTCTTTAGTTATCTTAAACATTGGATTGATTTGGAATCAAGCTTCATGATTTATTTTCTATAAGGTTATCTCAGTCTCGTGACCAGGTTTTGGGTTAACATTGGTAGACTCTGTCATTTTACTGTCTTTTTTTTTTAGATTGATTTGTTTATATATAATTTCATCACCCAACAATTGATTTATTGAAAAATGAGCTTCATAAATTGCTTTGATATGCTTTTTATGGGACTGTCCCAGTCTTATTACCTGGGTTGTTGGTTTGAAAAATTAACCTAAGTTGTTTTTTTAGTTCATTTTATATGAGGTTATCTCACTCTCATGACCCGAGTCATGAATTTCACAAGTTAACTTGGGTTGACTCAGCTTGTTTATTTTTATGTGTTTTTTTATTGTTTTTTATTTCCTTTCAATCTCATCCTCAAGCATTGAGTTTATTGAAAATTAGGCTTCTTAATTTATTTCAGTTTACTTTTTATAAGGTTATCCTAGTCTCATGACCTGAGTTATGGATTTAGTAAGTTGACCCGGGTTGACTTAAGTTATTTTTTTAATAATTTTTAATTGATTTATTTTTCAATTTCATCTTTCAACGTTAAGTTGATTTGAAATTGAGTTTCATAATTTGTTTGGATTTGCTTTTTAAGAGGTTATCATGGTCTTATGACATAAGATATGAATTTAACAGATTAACCTGAGTTGACTCCAGTCGATCTAATATGTTGTCGTTTCAATAATTTTTTTTTTAAAAAAGATACTGTCTTAAATTTTTTAAGTCAAACTATATTTTAACCGATCATTCGAATGATTTTTGGATTCATCAAGTCGATTGCATCTATCGAACTCCAACACAATTTTTTTTTTTACTAGAAAAAAACTAACAATGCTTGAATGTTTGTATTTATGTTCAAATAAATTTGATACTGCCCGTAATAGTTTGCTCTAAATATTTTGGCCAGTTGATTGTCATCATCCATGCAAACAAACATTCTCATACGATCTCTCTTGTGATGCGCACACAGTCCATTGCAAGCAAAACATGCAGGCCAAATCCGGCTGTTAGTGGAGATTTAACCTAGAAGTTCGTCCGATGGACACTGTTTGAATAAAATACAGAAAATTTTCTATTTGCAATGGCCCAGCTTATTTTTTTATGTCGCTACTGCTGTCTATGCATGGCCCTTTGTAAGCAACGTGTTCAAGGAATACAATTTAAACTGTACTAATCGAAAAAGAAATAAAAGCAGCACAGACTTTAAGCATGACATGAACTTTGAAATCTAAAACTTCATCAAGTAATTAAGCCGTAATTAATCTCTGCTATCGATTAATAAATGCCCTTTGTAAGCATTTTATGAGCAGATTAGTAAGAGATTATTTTCACCCATAAATGTAACTAGTGTTTTTAAATCTGATCTGGTAGTTGATCCGGTCTAAGGCTCGAGTCATGAGTTTTATCTGGATCAATTCTAATATTTTTTATAAATCAAAACGATATCATTTTGGTTAAAAACAAATAAATAGTCAACGAGTTGTAACTGAGCTTTTGACCGGGTCTTGTCAGGTCAACCTACTAGATTAGCAGAGTTTTTAACTTTTCATATTTTTTTATAAACTCGGTCCGGTTTCAATCTCGGTTAGCCAAATTCTAGATCGACCTGCTAGGCTGGATTCAATCTCGGTTAGTCAAATTTTAGATCGACCTGCTAGGCTGAATTTTAAAATAATGAATGTAACTATCTCAAGAAGTTTTAATCTCAAATTGAGCCCTCTTTCTTCCCCTCAAATTGATATATGACGGAACAGAATCCATGAAATCCACATGCATTCAGCAATTTAAATATATCAATGATTGTGATTTTTAAATAATTGCATGCATATATCGCTCATAATCTAACATTCCAAGGGAAGGAAGGTGGCACTGTTTTGTCTTTTTAATTTTTGTTTATTGGTTTAATTTGTTGTTATTTTTATTCCTTTGTTTTTGAACTCGAGAGAAGGGTTGTCTAGCTTGAGATTTTAAATATTTCCTACAGTATTTCTGTTTGTTTTTTTATGTTTTTAAAAATAATTAATTTTTTTATTTTAAATTAATAGTTTTTTGATATTTTCAAATTATTTTGATGTGCTGATGTCAAAAATAATTTTTAAAAAATAAAAAAATATTATTTTAATGCATTTCCGAGTGAAAAATACTTTGATAAACAACCGCAACCACACTTTCAAATAAATAATAAATATTCCCTTAATAATAATAATAATAATAATAATAATCTCTTTCATGTGATCAAAATGATCCTAAATAAATTTTCCAATTCAACTACCAAAGAATTTGGGTCAACATATCTTATAAAAAAATTATAAACACACTTACCGTAGACACACAAAAAAAAAAAAAAAAAAAAGAGCAATCATCCAAATGGCACAAAACAATGCTATAAAGACTTTTTTTAAAAAAATTATTTTCCCCTCGTTAAATAGAGAGAAGAACATGTATGATAGAATTAATTAACG
>Ga0307517_10004356_pt1 | contig 21792 bp, 8 predicted proteins | sample 23_EM_MG_FD_194515 | JGI IMG/M metagenome (GOLD analysis project Ga0307517, IMG submission 194515) | Populus trichocarpa ectomycorrhiza microbial communities from riparian zone in the Pacific Northwest, United States - 23_EM | ecosystem: Host-associated > Plants > Roots > Unclassified | place... | reverse complement strand
ACCCGATCTCTGAGACCAGTTAGGGTTCCTAGTGACCATAATACTAGGTGGCGACTCCCATTTCATTTTTTCCACTGATAAGAGACAAGAATTCCTTGTCTCCCCACATTTACCAGATATATCCTCATAATTGAGTGTGGAGGACGATCGCCGCGATGCCGCACACGTGCGACAAACGCGCTCATTTCAAAATCATTGATAAATTTTATCGAGTCGATGTTGATGTTTTCTTTTTTAAAAAAAAATATAAAAATACAAAAAAATAAGAAACATAAAAAAATATTTCAACAAGGGAACCAAAAGTGCAAAAAAAAATGAGGGAATAAAGTGTTTTTTAGTTGCTTGGTGACCAAACAATTAGGAGGAAAAAATCAAATTTGTTTTGCCTATAAATAGGTGGTTGTACCACATACAAAAAAAATGAATTTGAGGACAACTTTAGCCAATAAAAAAAGGGAGTAATAATATGTAATAGAAAAAAACTCACATATTATCTCATCCTCTCCCACACACACCAACACCTAAAAAAAAAACCTATTTTTAAAAAAGTAAAAACATAACATGACCTCTCCTCAACCATCATGAGCAACAAAAATAGACACTAAGATTCAACTCCTCCCTTACGGCTAGCCACCACACTAATAAGCTCCTCGGATTTTATTTTTTTTACAACCACTGACACAACCTTCTTCTATAAACACCACTGCCTCCTCTAACACACCAACACCACACAACGAACCCATACTCTTCTAGCCATCTGTAACTTCTCCTTCATGCCAATATCCTTTTTTTTCCTCACATTTTCAGCTCCTCCAAACAAAACCAACCCATCAAAACCAGAAATTATAGTCGTGCACTATAGCTTCCATCATTGTTCTAGCTGCCAACAAGTTATCATACATTTCCTTTGTTTTTGTTGGAATCTAGTAACCAACATCCTCCCTCATTCTAACTTCCCTAACAACGGCCCAAACACTAGTAGAAATAGCCATCGAACCACCACCGGTAAGAACCTAGCACCATTACAGAATCACAAACCAAATACTAGCCTCTTCATAACCACCAAAACAAGACCCACCAATACCAGCCTCTCTTCCATCATCAGTCATGACTTCTCTTCCTAAAAAAAACACATACAATTATGACCCTTAGCCACCTATCTCAACCCAAATCACAATAGACCAACACCTTTCCCTCCACTGTTGATTATTAAAGTAACCAGTAAGAAAAGGAAAAAACATGAGGCAATAGACAGAAAACAAACCGAGAAGAAGAAGAAAAAAGCAAACCAAAACTTTATGTATGAGATTTCTTTTGTTTGTAGGTAACAAAAAACCCGCATCATGAACACTATATCTCTCTATGATGTTGAGAAATAGTAGAGAGACTTGAGAGAAGAAGAAAAGAGAAAAGGACCAAACCTTTGATCAAACAGATCTCCCTCTTCAGACGTCCATTTGTCTCACCGTCAGTCTAGGAGTGAAGAGGAGACAAAGGCACTTCAAATCCAATAACTCACACTCATCTAATAGCAGTGGAATGTGAACCCATGTGCTGACAGTGATGGTGGCACCTGGATATGCACCGACACTGTTTCAGTGGTCCTTCAACTTAACTCCAGTAGCTCCTAGACACATTAAACGCCTTAGAAGGTTGATCTATAATCTCAAATTATTTTTTGGACAAATTGCTATAATGATGTGAAATTAGGGATAAAATGCTTATTACAGTATATAATTTTGGACTTGTTTGGACACTATTAATTTGGTTTGATGTGTGTTTTGCTTTTGAAATGACTTGATAATTTGTGCTGGATTATGAGTTTTATTTTTTAAGGGTTGTGATTACTATTTGAACATTAAATATTGATTTAGAGATTTGATTGAATTTATGTTGGTTTTTGATTCATGAATTATGTTTGGTTAGGTGTTGATTCATTTGAATTAGTATGTGATCTGAATGAAGTTCGTGAAATTAATAAGATTCGTGTAGATTTTTTAGTGTTGCTCGATTTTGAGTTAATGAGCGATAATTCATCATGAGTTGATATTATGTTTAAAATAGCTTGATAACAATATTTTATTTATGTTTTTCCAAACAAGCCCTTAGTATAATTTTAATAAATTTTCAAATGTTCGGAATACAATTTTTGCAATTTATTTTGAATTCCCCACTTTTTACCCTCCCATATTTGATAGATGAAATTGTGATCTACGAGTGAGGTGTTTTTTCGGTATTAAATAAATCAATTTCCTTCCCAAAAAAACAATAAAAAAATCTTTCTTTAAAAAATACAACTTTATTTTAAATTGCATATGGCCATGTCTCTCAAAATAAAATAAAATAAAAATTATATTAGCATAACTAATAAAACTAAGAAATATATAAGGCATGATTTAGAATCTTTAAAAATACAAAAAAAAAAATTTGCTGATATTTGTGCATGCATTTTTGGATTTAATAACCACTTTATAAAGCCATGAGAACTTGGCCTATATTTTAAAAACACCAAAAACTTTATTTTGTTTTCTTTTAATATACAAGATTATGAACTTATACATAAGATGTATGCCCAATATTGAATAAAAAACAGACACTTTCTTTTATTTATATGTTTTGACATTAGAATGGTTAAGTTATAACTTGATAAGATAAAGACCTACTTACTAAGAAAAATCTTTTTAAACATTAAACATTAGATAGACCAACAGTCAGAAAACACAACAACACCTTAGTTTATATTAGACAAACAAATAATACAGATTATCTTAGGTAAGGTGTACTAGGAGTGTTATGTCCTCCATATATATAATTAGTCCCTTTATCCAGACTCTAAGACTTGTTAGGATTCATAGTGATCAAAATACCATATGGCGACTCCATCCTATTTTCTGATAAGAAGCAAGAATTCTTTGTTTTTTTCACCTATCACCATGAAGATCCCACTTCGGGAGAACGATCGTCATGACGCTGTACATGTGCGATGAAATCCCTAGAAAAATGAGTATCCAATACTCTTTTAGCTTATTAAGAACCCCTCACCTGATGAGGGATATATAGCTCCATATCAGGGAATCTCTTAACCATATATCTAGCTTCCCTTTAAGCCATTTTTTTCTAGGATACTAGAAGAAGTCTTTGATGAGAAATGATGGTGATGATGATAATTGCTTTTGTGACTACGACTATATGTTAATTTATCTTTTGACTATTCTTGAATATGTTTGAAATATCCATTTGGTCAATGTCTTTATGATGGTGAGAGAAGCTTTTGTAAGGTTTTTAAGGGTGGTAGCCCTCCTTCCACTTTTTTACATGTAATTATAATGTGTTCCTCCTCGAATTGTCTCTTTATGGGTAAACAAATTTTTGTGAGCATTCTCACATGTTGGGCTAGTTATTGGATATTTGGAAAAGATATGAGTGTATCCATGGTGGAAAGGTATGTAATCATCTAATGTCCTAGAGTTTCTAGGTTGTTATCCTTAGAAAAAACTGAAAAATATATGAAAAGAAGAGGAATTGAACTAGATTTCAATAAAAAAAATTCCCATAAATAACGATAATGATGAGATTTGAAAAAAAACCTCAAAAGATCAATGTCTTTCTAAGGTTGGTAGATGTACTGAGAAATAAAGATTGTTGAACTTGGGTTTCACAAACACATGTACAACAAGTCCCTTATTGGGTTTAAAAGACCTTTTAATGCTTAAGTTAGCACTAATGTAGGAAAAATGAAGCCTGTAAGGCTATGTTGTGTGTGTTTTTAGAGAATATATAAGGAATAAGCATTTAATGCATGTAAATTTTATCTTTGTAGTTGGTGAAAAGTATACCAGGTTTGACCAGGGGTAGTACATCCAAGGTGTAACAGTTGGATTTGATAGCATTAGCCTTGTTTGGAGTGAACACATAGCCGGTCCACAAAGGAAGGGATTCAAAGTGAGGGTGTATTTGGGAATGTGGTGTAAACTGCATTTTCAAAAATTTTGAATTTTTTTTGCTTAAAATGAATTTTTTTTATGTTTTCAAATTGTTTTGATGTGTTGATGTCAAAAAAAAAATTTATAAAATGAAAAAACTTTATTTTAATGTATTTCTAAACAAAAAACATTTTAAACCGTCACCGCTATTACAATCTTAAAAAGGCCTTAAATCTAAGTGGACGTGTGATCATTTCATTAACGAAGGATTCAAAGTTAGTCCAAGAGGACTTATGGCTAGTCGCCTAAGGAAATAAAGCACAATCTGTTCATCAAGGGGGGCCAAAAGACAAGGTGAGTCTGTTAAAAAGAGGAATGAGTGGCGAGTATACCAAAAAAAGAGTATAAAGTGAGTCTACCTAGAAGGAGGGGACGCAAAGTGAGTTTAAAAGGACGTGTGGCTAGTCCCTTAAGAGGGATGCAACCTAATTTCACCAAAAAGAGGATGCACGGTTGGTTTGATAAAGAGGAAACACATGGTCAGTTTGCCAAGAAGAAGGAACACATGGTTGGTCCTTCAATGAAAGGGACGCAAGGTGAGTCCTCCAAAGAGAGGAAAGGTGTGGTTAGTCCACCAAGAAGAGGGTTGCAAGATGAGTTTGCCAAAGAGAGGAAAGCATGGTCTATCCAACAAGAAATGGTAAAAAGTGAGTTCGGAGGGATGCATTGTCAGTCCCCTAAATGGGTTACAAGATGAGTTCGCGCGCCAAAGAGAGGGTGTATGGTTGATCACTAATGAAGAAACATGTGGTTAGACGTCCACTAATAAGAGAACGTATAGTCTGTCTGCCAAAGAAAGGGAATGTGTGGTTAGTCCATTAAGAAGGGGGATGCATGGCGGTCCACCAAGAAAGGACATAAGTTGAGTCCGCGAGGGGGACACAAGGTGAGTTTGTCAAGGAAGGGGAAGCATAGTAATTCTCGGACAAGCAAGGAGAGAGGATGCAAGATAAGTCAGCTAAAGAGAGGGATGCAAGGTGAGTCCTAAAGGACATATGGGAAGTCCACCGAGAAGAGGGGATGCAAGGGGAGTCCGTCAAGGAGGAGAACATAAGGTGAGTCTGCCAAGAAGGGGACACGATGCATTACGTTTGGGCATCCTCATCAATGTGATACTCTTTTTCAAATATTTATGTTATTCTACAAATATACCATTTATATTTTGTTATGCTAAACAATTTTCCACACAATTTTGGATCACCATCGACTGCCAATAAAAAATGAAGTCTTCTAGATTTCGGACTAACTCCATATCCAGTCTGGAGACGCAGGTAAAAAGAGCAGGATCCAAAAGCTTCTACAACACTGAAGATCACAACAAAATAAATGAATGAAGAAGAATAAAATTCTAAGTTATTTTGTCTCAAATGCAATGAAGATTCTGAGTAGGTATGCAATGAGAAAAGACTCGCATTTCACATTTCAATAATGTTGCAAACTGCAAGTCAGATCTTTTAGACAAGAACAGTGAAGGTGTCCATGCAAAGAGAAACCAGGCATAATCTTCTTTATTTTAAAAGGCTGATGCAGCGTGCACTGTCTTCTCTTAAAGGTGTCATGACAGGTTGCTGCTTGTTTAGGCTACTTATAGACAGACGGATTTGATTATGAAAATAATTAATGGATGAGGTTTGTGTGATAATGATCTTAACATGAGTTAAAATTTCAGAGAAAACCATGACGGGAAACCCTTACGACTTTATCCGTTGATGGGCTGAGATTTCTAGCGTATGGGCACATTGCCTAGCAATGACACGACAAGATTTTGCTCCAAATAGGAAACCACTTCGGGCTGAGTAACGTGGATTGATGCGAACCCATGCATCCACATATGGGTCTAATATGTAGGAAACACAGCAAATCTGGCAGAAAAATGATAAGTTTCAAATTTCCAAATAGTTCTTTTTCTCGTTTTCAATTAAAAAAACTTAAGACTAATTTTGAGGTTTGATAAAAGCTTAGAAAGAGGGAAAAAAACCTTCAAGTATAAAGTAAAATTTTAAAAAATGAATAAATCAATTGAGATTTTGCTAAAATAAAATTAAAAAATAGTTTAAGAAAAAGCAAAAATATTGATTTCATGGTTAATTGTTTACAAAATCATAATAAAAACTCATTGTGTTTCGTGACTTCTGTATGGTATAGTTATGATTTATGTATACATAGATATTAATTTATTTTGTAGGTTTCATAATTCTTTTATCTTAAGGGTTTCTCTGGTGTTGAGATAATAATTTTATTTAATCCATCATGTATTTTTTATCATCCCATCTAGTTTGATTTGATTGGATTTTTATGATCAAACCAGAGATAATAAAATTTAATCTAGTTTGATTAGAATTTGATGCGGAGGTGAGAAAAGGGGTTCACCCTACCATCACACCTAGCCTCCATCTAATTTTTTAACCTTATTTTATTTTATGAAGTTATAATTTTATTTTTCAATATATATACCATATGTGTTTTTTTTTCTTAGGTTTCATGAAGGATTTTTTTATACATAGATTTAAAGTTTGAACTTGGTTTTATGATTTTTTTTATTCATGAATGGAGATATAGTTTATTCCGTAAATTTAGATTTTTTTAAAAAAAAATTATTTAAAAAATAAAAAAAAAGTTGGGCTCGTTTGAGTTGGGTTAGGTACCCTATGGATTTCTGTTGGGTGGAAAAAGTCTTTCATTTTATCAAATTGAAACCTAATATGAGTGATGGATTTAGATATTCTAGATAAAGATGGGGAAAGAAAATTCAACTCCAACATGGCTATCATAATCCAAATTTTAAACCCATTATTTTTTCATAAATCTCAAAAGGTACAAAAATTGTCTTTTTAATAAATTTAGTTAACTTTAATTATTTTAATATTTTTCATCACTTTTGTTTATTTTTAGGTGTTAAATTAAGTTAGAAATAATAAAAAAGAAAAAAAAGAAGAATAAAAATACAATTGGTAAGCAAAAAAGTATCAAACAAATAATTGAATTTAATAAGCTCATGTCTAGTGCAAAAGGAAAAGGTTCAAGAATAGTTTTGGGTATAATTGGGAATTCAATTGAAAAGTAATTAAGGAAAATTTATTTAATTTAGCTTTAATAAAAAGAATTGACCAATGACTAAACTGGAAATGAAAGCCAAATTAAAGGGTTCAATTAATTTAATCACGATGAAATTAAAGAGAAAAAATAAAAATTAGGGAAAAATTATTTAAAACTGCATAATTTTAGAAACTAAGAACTAAATTGGAGAAAATAGCCAAATTAAACGTTTCAATTATTTTATTTGGGGTTGAAAGTGAAAAGAAAATCCAATATTAAAACCTTAATTTAATGAATATTGAAAAATAAAAAAAAGATAATCCCACTAAATTTTGTTTATTTTATCACGATAATGGTCACAATATCAAGGACATTATACCCTAAAAAATGAGATAGAAAGATTGATCACCAATGTTATCTCTAACTATTTATCAAAAGATATGACAACCCATGCATAAAAAAAAAAATATCAATGCATTATCCGAGATCAGATAATCTTCAAAAATAACTTGTATAATTTTTTAAGGTTGCATTTTTCTTAATAGCGCAATCTTTAAAATAAAATAATTTTTTTTTGTAAAGGTTGCACTATTGAGAACAACACAACATTCATAATTGTTTTCATATTTTAAAAATGAAGTAATGTTAGAAATATATCGGTGACTCCAAACCTAATTTGTATAAAGTAAACTAACAAAATAAAGGTTTAGAAAAATTAAAGTTAAAAAAGAAATCATACAGATATCATAATGCTTGTTCATAAAAATAATTGATACTAGAAGATATGGAAAAATACTTTGGCAACCTGTTGTCTATAGCTCAAAACTTGAACTCGATGATATTGTTTGTATAAGAAGTAGAAAAAGATAGGTGTTGAGAAAATAAATTAGATAAAGGAACTCACTTATAGATTTTGACTAGGAAAATAAAAGATAAAGATGGCAAGTTGGGGCCATGCTCGAGTGAAATTTAAAGAGAGAGATAATGCTTTGGTAATATAAAAAAGTTACAGTTTTGGAGAAAAGCAGTAGTCTATAAAGTGGAGGACTAAAACAATATTGTTTTGATTTTTTATATATATATCTCACAATTGACCTATTAGGTTTAGATCGAGTAAAATTAGGTTAACCAAGTTAACTAAGATTTGATTAAATATAATATGATCAACTATTTAGTTGGTTTAATTTCAAGATCGGTCCAAATTAGCTCTTGAGTAACTAAATTTATTTTCAATATTATTTGGTATTTAATTTAAAATATTAAAAAAATGTAAAGGTTGTGCTGGGAACAACACAACCTTCTCAAATATGAATGTCCAAAATTTGGACATTCAATTGTTCAAATGAATGTCAAAAAATTAGACATTAAAATATTTGTAAGGTTGCGTTCTTCTTAACAGCAAGCTTCATAATATTTTTAGGTTGAGGTGTTGAGAATAGCATAACCTTAAAAAAATCATGCAAACGAGGTATTCATAATATTGTAATATATATTTTCAAAAAAATTTATGGGTTAGGTTATAGGGCTCTTATAGATTACAATATTTCAAAGAGAACAACTCATAACCTGTGCTATTTTTCTAAATATCTTTTGGGTTGTGCAAGTTTGCCCAAAAAACTTTAGCCTAAGCAATTTTCCCAAAAAAAAAGCTTTTAAAAAATCAATTTTCTTTTGGAAAAACAACCAAAATAGATTTAAATTAATGAGTTGCATCACATGTTATTAAAGACATTTCACCATTTGATGAAACAAAACATATGCTATTTTTTTCTTACAAATGAGAGCAGTTCCTAATTAGAATAATCAAATGAAGCATTAGCTTATACCTTTAACTAATTAGATAAATTTAGTTTATGCCTACCTATCCAAAGCCATATAATTCTGCAAAATCATTAAAAAAAAAAAGAGTTATTCAAGTTATACTTTTTTATTAATTTTTTTTAAAAAATATTAATATTTTTATATCATTCAAGCTAGCTTGATATTTTTAATATTTATTAATACTCAAATTGTTGGATATATACTTAATGAAAAACTAACATAGACAAGAGCAACAAAGAAAAAAAAAAGCACAAACAATATAGAATTTTGCCAAATAAGGTCAAAACATAAAAACTCTAATTTAAAATTTTATTACTCATTGTTTTCTCTAATCAAAATAGAATATTACAACTTTTCTAGGATGCTTATATATTAGAAACAAAAACCTTAAACAAAGGTAGAAAAATAATAAAAAAGATCTAAATCAAATAGGTAAAAAAATCATAAATCAACTAAGAAAATATGACAAAATATAAAATAGTAACGTTTGGCCTTATTTGAAGGCCTTCCCGACCTCAGATGGTTATGAGATTTTAACTCTATAAGAAACAAGGCCTTTAGAATATACTAGCAACTTTTAGTCCGATTTAGTAATTAGATCGAAATATATTTCCATTAACATAAGGATGAGAGTTAATGAAAAACATCATACATCAGTCTCTCATGATTGGAAAGAACTTGTCCTCGAGTTTTGACTATTCATCCACGTTGTCATTGTTGTCCACTATTAAAAGCAATGTTAGTGCCCTTATGCTCCATTTACTTCTAGCATTCTAGCACTCTACAATTAACTTTCTTAAATAAAGTAGGCCAAGAATCAATTTCTAAAACACTCCTAATTTTTACAAAACTATCAGTAGCCATTAATGGCTTATTCCAAACTTATCCTTTCTCACATCATTCTAATTCTATATAATCTTTTTCTTCTCTTTCTTCTTTATAAATTGGGATAAAAACAATATATGTTTACCTTTTCCCTCAATAACTAACCCCTCTCTTGGACGCTATATGTTTTCCCTTTGTATTAAGGGTATACGTATTACTTTATTCATCATGCATAACACTTTTATCATATTATCATGGTCTGTCTAATAGTAGATGATGCACATTCATAGACACCACATCACACCAAACACTATCAAAATATATCTTATCTATAAAAAATAAAAAAAAAATAGTATTTATTGATTACCTTACTGTCTCAATTCAATCAGTTTAGTTTATAGGGTTTGAGATGTTTTTGGTAGGGATACCAGTTCCAAGACATGATTTACACACTTATGATTAAGGATGATGGAGAATAGCTTAACCCATCACTCTCTAGTTGGGTGATTGGGCTTAAACCTATTAATTGAGTATCATTTGGTTTAATTGTTGAATTGGATTTAATTTATTGTTAAATATGCTGGTTATGTAGGTTTTACTATTTATATGTACTTGTTTTATAGATAATTTATGATGAATTAAGAAAAAATCATAGATTTCCTCCTCCTTTTATTTCCCCTTTCTTCTCCTCCTTCTATTATTCTTCCTTGTTCTTTCTTCCTTCTATTTCTTTCTTTTACCCTTTTTTTTCCTTCTTATCTTCTCTTAAAATCTCTTTTTTTTTCCTTTATTAACTTTGGATTGAGAGTTTTGGATTTTAGTTATTTTTACAACTAAACAATCCAAAACACACAAATAACATTTGCTTAAATTATATAAATTTCATTCAAAATTTCTCATCCCACTACCCAAAGAACACTAACAGTTCCACACTACAACCACAAGCCTAAAGTTAACCACCACACCCATTGGATATACACCACCAATAACAACCCAACAACCTTTTTCATTAAGCAAGTCTAAGACCAACCACAACCTTATATTGAACAATAGGACTATCATAGCCCCTTCCCTAATTTGTCTAAACCAAAAACCATCATCCACAAATACCATATAAAGTTTTTCTTCAAGCATTGTCTTCGAAAAAATGAAAAACAAAATTAAAAAAAGGTCGTAACTGACCATTTAAATGCTTTGATATATTATGTTAAATCCTTTCTCTTAATTCTAAATCTCTCCTTTATTTTCTATTAGTAGAAATAATAACCACATATCCTCTCTTAAATCCTTATGTTTTTGTTTTTCATTAAAAGGCCTATGAAAAAAAAAGCCATTAACCATTCCTTTTTTTCCAACCTAAAAAATCGAATAGCAACCCATATTTGCAATTTTTACAACTCATCATTAAGGGGTTGTATCAACGATCTCAAGAGAGAGATAAAGTAGAAGAACGGAAAAAGTGATAGTATTCAAAATTTGCATCTTGGCAAAGAGAAAAATAAGATAGAAATCAACTAGCTTGATGTAAGATGATGATTTTTATAAAAATATTTTAGTAAATATGGTATACACGACACATACAGTTTTTAAAGAGAAGATTGAAATCAACCAGTGAGAGAGAAATCGACAAGGATAGAAAACGAAGGAGAAAATTAGGTGTTTGAGTGGTGAGAGGGTGTTTGATATCAGAGGTGTCAAAGAGTGAGAAAAAACTAGGTATTTGAGAGGTGAGAAAATCTAAAGAGATTGAGACCTTTTCAATTATCTTGATTGAACAATTTGTAATATTTATTTTATCTTGATTTAAATAAAAAATTACTTGATAAGAAAGTCACAGTAAAACAATATTTAAAAAACTAGAAAAAAGGAGAAAAAAGGAAGTGAAAAAAGATACAGCAGTAAAAACATAAGTTGATACAATATGACAACATTATTACACAATAAATTGTATTATTCTAGTCTATCATAAATATTAAGCATTTTCGTTAAAAAAAAATTACTTAATCTTTTGATTTGTTGAATTCTATTTCTTTGGTATTACACTTGTTATTCAAATAATCATTAATAGTACTATTTGTGCCTAAATAATATTTTGAAAAATACATCTTGCATTTTGTCCTTATATTTTTGCTCACCAAATCAATGTTGCCATTTATATATAGTAATTATTCATTTTTATCATTTATAGAGCTTTCCGAGACTCGTGGAAAGTTGTGACTTTTATTTGATTAACTATTCACACTTAAAGGTTTAGCATTGCATGCTTATAATTTTTATGATATATTATAGTCTTGATTAATATAGAAAAAATAAACAAATTTCAAAATTAGTTTTATCTTTGTACTGGATTTTACTTGTAAGAATTAATGTGATCTCATTGCATTTTTACGCTAATGTTGCATGCAATTGTGGAGTAGTCATCTAGTATCCAATCTTAAGTTTACAACTACTATGGACTATGGAGACCTTCCACCTTGTTTTTAGGATTATGCCCTACAAACTGCAATTTACCTTTTGAACAAGGCTCCAATAAAATCTATTGATAAGACTCTATATAAGATATGAAAAGATAGGAGAGCAAACTTATCATACTTAAATATTTAAAGATATGACGCTTATATGAAGCATTTTATATCTAAAAACCTAGGAGCTAAGTCATATATATATATATATATATCCAAAAGAAACTATTGGATAATATTTATACCATCTTATTGAGCAAAAAATGTTTCTTTCAAATTATGTTATTGTAAACCCCTGTGTAACTATAGGACCAAAAGTAATAGGACCCTAACATGTAATGGAAAGTTAAGATGAAAAGATAAAGGTCAAATGAGGGAAATAATGAAATGGGTGACATATAACCAAGGGGATGGCATCCATGAACAAATTTAAAGGTATTGATATGGCTAAAAAGAGAATTACAAATTTTAGGTTCAGAATTTGTAACGTTGGTGAAACCGGTAATGAGTTTCGATGGATAAAGAAAGGATAGTACAAAAGAAAAGAAAAGAGCGATGGTGTAAGCATCAGTTAAAAATCGGTAATGTTATCGTGTAATGATAATAAGTCCGTAAATGAAATAAATGGTAAAATTATATAATAAATATATTTCAAATAAAAAAATGGTCTTGAGGATTCATTAAAATATTTGATAAGATTTATGTGAGGGTTGAACAAGGAAACTTGGATTTTTGAGGAAAAATCATGAACTAACTAGTTTTACTCTAAACTATAGCACACTCAATCCGACCATCAGATTGAGTTGAAAGTTTTTGTGGAGTCTCATAACATTTTTTTTTTACCTTGGGTTAAAATTTTATATTGATCAGTGTTCGGGAAGGACTTGCAATTTAATCAGAAAACAAGTAATTTACATGAAAACATACAAAGACATAAATGAGTGGCAAAATTATAAATAGAGGAACAATTACCTCTTTAAATAAGCTTGAACATCCTAGAATGTTCAGCAACCATGAAGATGGAAAATCCTTTATTTTTCATCAAAATATGAGTGATTTATTCCTTGATTAAGAGCTTTCTAGTGAAAATCAACCATCTTATTTAAAGTAAACATGTTTTAAGTGAGTTTTTGAGAGTATAAATCAAGAAAAAAAATGTGAGAAGGTAAAGAGAAAACTTTCAAGATTTATAAGAAATGAAGGAAGTTTGGAATTAACTTGAAAGAGTGCTTGAAATTATTGAGTTTAAGAGGTAATCTTTCTCAAGTTAAAACTAGTTTCTCCATGATTTCTAAGAGTTTTAGTTTATGGGTATTGTTGTAATCATAAGGTTTGATGAATTGTGATGGAATTGTTGTTTAAATTGTGATGAAATGGGTTAATTAAGATGGAAAATGAATGGGTTTGGTTCAATTTTAAGTAAATTAAAAAGAGAAACCTTTGAACATGCAAGGGTGAGGTTCGACCAACTAAGAAATTTAAGAGGGTTGAGTTTTGCTTTAAATTCTTGATTTAAATGAATTAATTAAGTGTTGGTTGATATAAATCTTATGCGGATTAACCTTGATTGCGTGAAACTTGAAAAAGAAATCTAGGGATTCTTTGATGCTAGGTTTGGCCTAGGCTAAAAGAAGAAGAATTTGATTTTGTTGATTTAATTTTCATGTTAATTGTGTTGAATTATGTTATGTGAAGTGTTAAATGATTGGATAAGGGTTTAATTTCAAAAGATTTTGAAAATAATCCCCTTGTATTACAAGAGTGAGGTTCGGCCTAGTGTAGGAGCTAAGGATGAAAATTGAATTGTGTTTAAAATATTTGATTAAAAGGTGAATTGCGATGTTTTGATGAATGCTAGATGAATTCTTAACCAAAAAAATAAAAAGAACTCAAAAGAATATATTCATGTCATTTATCAAGAGTGTTAAGAATATGAAATTTATACATTGAGTGGATTGATGTATTTAATGTGTACTAAAGGGTAAATTGATTTCATTTTTAGTGAGCTTCTGTGATAAAATTGAAGGATGACCTAAGGTTGACTAAAAATAAGCCATTTTATTAAGAACTATGTTTTAAGAAATGATTGATTATGTGTGAATATTAGTTGCAAAAAAGGGAGGTTTTCATGATAATTGTCATGTATATATGGAATGAATACATTGAACAAAAAAAAATTCAAAAGAAACCTTTAGACACCAAGGGAATGGTTTGGTTAAAATATTGGATAAAAAGAAGGGATGTAGTGGCGTTCAAATGCTTTAAAGGAGTTAATAAGAATGCATTAAATAGTTTCAAAGGGATTTAAATGAAAGATTTGGAGAAAAAACATATGACAAGTTAAAGGAATGGTTTTAGTCATAATTGATGAACCATAAGAAATGGATTCTTTCTATGACAAAATGCCTTAAACTCCTATTAAAATGTGTGCTATAACTTAGTGTGGTGTTTTAGCTAAAAGAAATGGAAATAAATGCCATGAAATGAAAAAGGTGAATTTAGCCAAAAATAAGAAATAAAAAGAAAATGAGAGATAGACATCATCGTAATACGCGAAACTAAACTGACAATATCTGTTAAATGGCAATTTACCATGTGTAAAAAGGATTCGGTTATATGGGTTAAGGAACTACATAAAAGGGATAAGTTGAAGTCTGAAAACTAGTTAAATTTGAATATATATTGATGGATTGATGTAAATTTAAGTCATTGGGGAACTAAGAAAGGGTTCCTTGTTTGGTTTGACATGTTTTAATGTTTTGAAACTTGTTTGGTACATGAGAGGTTGCTGGATTTGGGCAGTGTACTGGAGCTTTAGGGGTGATTATAGACACTAGATAGGTGTTCGTTACCTTATAATACCCATAAAGATTTATGTAATTTTATAACTACAAATTCTTTAAATGTGTGAATATTAAAAGCATAAGGGAAAAGTAAGATGCAACGACAAGATTAAGGGATTGATTGGCCTTTATTGGGGATGGTCAAAGTAATTGGTATTGATGTGGGATGGTTAAATTGACTGGCATCCATATGAGATGGCCGGATTGTTGGCAACCATAAGGTTTTGCCAGATTGATTAGCATCTGTGTGTGATGGTTAAATTGTTGGCAACTGTAAGGGTTCGCTAGATTAATTAGTATCTATGTTAGATGGTCGAATTGTTGGCAACCATTAGGGTTTGCCAAATTAAATGACATTCGTGTTGGATGGTCAGATTAGTGGCAACCATAAGGGTTCACCAGATTGATTGACATCTGTAAAGAATAGCCAGAATATGGATAAACCCATGAAGATGAAGGTTAAAGGTTAGATTGGTAATCGAAAAAAATGAAAAAAAAACGCTTGTGTAATGACTTAGAGAAAAAAAGGAAAAAATATGACAAGTATGGTAAAGGAATGATGGTGTTAGTCAATATTGATACCATGATTTAATTAGTTAGTAAACCATAAGGGTGAGGACCAATAATGTTAGGTATTCTGATATTGAGGATGGATGGATGACTGCACATTGTAATGATGTATTTAAGATTGAATTCAAAGGATGTAACAAAGAAGGAAAGACTTGAATATTCTATGAAAAGTTATTAGAAAGAACAAAAGAAAGAAATTGAGTTGTGTGATTATTATATATTAGAGGATTAGGTGTAATCCACAACATTACATGGATAAGTAGTCTAATGGTGATGTGAAAAATGGTTATTCTGATAAAATGGTTATGTGTAGATGGTAGCTGTTTCGACAGCATGATCATAAAAAGATGATGGATATTTCTGACTAGCATAACAAGGTTTGATAAAGATTATTTTGACATCCTTATACGGTACAAGGTAGGGTTGTCTGATATTGTGATGAGGCATATCCAATTGTTGTTTTGACATTTTAGCAAAACATGTATTAGGGTTGCTCTAATAGCATGACATGGAGTATATAAAGGTTGTGTTAGACAACCTTATATGATATCTTATGGAGTTATTTTGTTACGAACTGAGATGTTTTGGAGAGTGAAATAAGGAATGTAACTTCGAGAGGCTTTAAATGAGTGAATGAGAAATCAATGAGGGTTATTGAAGTGATTTACGTATATTATGGGATGGCCTATATATTGGTTTATAAGTCATGGATAGCCTATTGGTAAGGTAATTCTGAATTAAAAAAAAAAGCTGTGACAAGGGATGTGGGAAAGTGTGAACTCTAAGGTTATAGTAAGTGTGTGCATGTAAATGTATGAGTTATTATATGCATAGGAAATATTTGAACAAAACGATGGAGGATGCAATGTTGAATATGGATTAAAATATGAACAAAAAGTGGTGGCTGAATAATTAGTGTGTATGATCAGATAAAAGCAGTATTGATAAGTACATAGGGGTATTATAAGATAGTGCAAGGAGTAGAATCCATTTTTTTTTAAGAGCGTACTGGACAGAAGCACTAAGAATGAATTCACCTTGTTTCAAGCATATAATATAAAGATAAACATGTGGACATGAATATGCATTACATGAACCTTGGAGGTAAGGATTGATAGAGCAAATATCTCGGATAGATCCTTAAATAAGATGAAATTCTTAATTATTTTGATAAGAAAAATGAATTGTATTAAAGAAAAGTAGAGATTAATGTTAGCCGATGAGTGGACAATAATAATGCAACTTGAGGAATGGAAAGTGAGGTATGAGAATTGTAAAAGGTAGAAGTAACATGGTTGATAAGTGTACTTGATAATAAATGTGTTGCTTATAGCATGATAAGAATTATTAAATGTGGACTGAAGAGTCTTATTATGTAAGAATGTTAATTTCTGACCAACTGATTTTATTTTGAACCTATATTTTCAGGGGGTTTTTCATATCTCTATTTGCTATTGATTGAACTTATCAAATAGGTAGCACTTAGACGGATTATTGTACCAAAATTGTTGTAACAAATTAAGTTATCTTTTAGACATGTTTTAATAAAAATAACTAGATAATATAAGTAGAATTTGGACAATCTAGATTTTTAGTTATGTAATTAATCATAAATGTAAAGTTAAATGTGATTGTTTTATATGTTCAAATGAATACTTAAAATGTATATTTTGTCTGATATGATGATTGTTTGATTGAGAGGTATCATGCCAATATTTAAATATGATTTGTTTGTTTATGGGATTTAAGACCCCAATTGAATTTTATTTAGGTTATTAAAAGAAGAGAAGAATTGATTAATGACACAAATAAAGAAAACTTTGTTGAAATTTTGGTAAAGATCTAAGAGTAATAAATCATAATGATTGTATGATTTGAATTGTAAGATTAGTTTTGAATAAAAAAAAAACTACCTTGTTCAAGGCTCAAAGTTCCTTTATGAATACTATGAATTAAAGTGTATTACAATTAACTTCCTAAAAAAATAATTTGTTTTTGAAAGGAGAAGTAAGAGGAAAATAGAACTTGAAGAAGTTCAAAAATCACAAAATGATATCTAGAACCTAAGCCTAAGACTACAACATTGGATGTTCAACCTAGATCTCAAAAAATACAAAAACTCTATAGATTTGGTAACATACCATGCACCAATAAGAAAAGGACTTCTTATAAAAGTTGAAAATGACGAGTTATACTTGATGAGCCTACCAACTATATGAAAGCAATATATATATCAACTAGGTATAGATCTTAGTTGATCTATCTAAAAAGATAAAACTCATTGTATATATATGGGTCTTTAATAGAAAGACTATCATGGATGACAATGTATAAATGTATAAAGCTAAACTAGTAATATCTTTTGATCCATTTATGAGTAAAACATCATAGGGTTTGGGACAACTAGGTTAGGTTCAATTAGACTTGCCTTGACATAACCTGAGAGAACTAAAGATTGGAGAAGAATTGATATCTTTAATACCTATATCAATTGTAGGGATAAAAGTTACAAGATCATCATTGATAATGAGAGTTGTATCATTACAATATCTTTAAATATTATAGCTTTCTTAGGCTTAAACCTTGTTCTCTATCCTAAGCCACATAATGTGTTATGGGTTGATAATACCTCTATAGTACTTGAGGAGATATATATATATTCCCCATCAAATTCCTAGACTATCATAATGAGATCTGGTGTGATGTGATTATAATAGATGTAAGATATGTTATTTTGGCTAGGCTATGCTATATGATCTGGACGTTACCATTTATGATTGATCAAATTCAAGTTCTTTCACTTTTAAATGTAGAAATTTCCAATCTATCTGCTTGCTTTCAAGGCCTAACGATAGAAATAAGACATAAAGGAAAAATACGAAAGAAAAATGAATTGACATAATAAATTCAAATGAGTTTTGGAATAAGGCTTAGGAAAAATTTGTTGTGTCTGTTTTAGTTGTAGAGGAAGTTTTAAGAAACTCTCTAGTTAGATTGACTAAAGAGATAATAGAAGAGTCTCAAAATAATTATCCCTATGAAATCTAAAATTCCTTAATTCTTATACTCTACATCCAGCATGTCATAAATTTTAAATGGTATGCTAAGCTCTTTATATCCTTACACGTACATGATCAAAGAGATAAGGATGATTCCAATTTACTAAGTTATGTCAGATCTATATCTACTCATATTTTGATTAGTGTTTGTCCCATTTTACAACCTCAATCACATAGTGTTCATGATCACAAACCTAAGAGGTATACACATCTTATTCTCGTGTCTCCTCACACTCAGATGTCTAAGTTACTTAGACATCTTTCTTTGTATCATTTCCAAAAAAGTTGACAAACTCGGTGGATACGTAAAGGATATTCTTTCTTTTCCATCACTTCGACATATAGAAAAAAAATATTGTGACATTTCCTTTCTTACAGCATTCTTAAATTGATCGTTTTTTATATATCGAAATGGACGATTCCAGCGTTTATAGGAGTCTTTTGCATGTACAATTCTTGATTTGTGTGTTGGGATGCAAATAATGAACAATACAAATTTCAAGTTGATTTACAAAAGTGTTATAATAACTTAATTTTGACCCCTCCATTTTTTATATATATTTCAAAAATAGAAAAAAAATCTAAAAAGGCCTTTTTAATAAATTCAGTCAATTCTAATAATTTCGTTTATTTTTTTTCATTTTCATTTAATTTTATGTGTCAAATTAAGTTTTAAAAAATGAAAAATATAGTTGGGGGCAAAATTGAACAAATAATTGAGTTTCACAAGTCAAAAATTGACTTTGGAAATTTTAAAAAATACAGGAATGGTTTGGATTGTGATTGTGGACTCAAATGAAGAGAAATTGAAGGGAAATGGCTTAATTTGGCTAAGATTTGAAAAAAATGAAAAACCAAGGGTGAATTTGATACAAATGGCCAATTTAAGGCACACAATTGAAAATAAAAATGGGATTTATGATAAAATTGACCCAAAATGCATAATTTTAGGAACCAAAGACTTAAGTGGAATAAGTGCTTAAATTCACGGTTTTATTAATTTATTTAGGGATTGAATTGAAATGAAAATCTAAAATTAAAACTCTAATTGAATGAAAATTGAAAAATCTAAAAAGACAAGGATTGTAATGAAAAAGGTTGAAAATTCTAGGACATGATTGAATTGTTAGCCTTTCCAAAAACAACAACATTTTTATAAGTTGAATCCAAAAAACAAAAGAAGAAAAAAAAGAGAAGTGAAACGACATCTTACCAAAAAACAACCCCTTTTCAAGCAATCTTTAGCGTCAATCCTCAGTTATGATTGATCTCCAGATAAGATACAATCATGTAGAAATTGGTTTTCAGCGTTCCAAATACGTTTCTAATGGATAAAATCTTGTTTGAATGCCCTAAATCATCCCCACAACCCTTGCAAAACACCAAACCCGCAAAAGATTCTGAAATGTTCCAATGGCCTTTAATGGGATACTTGAGTGATTGCAGCCCTGAATTTTTTCATTCTTTATGCGTATAAATAATAAAGATGAGAATAAGAAAGGGGCACAAAAAATTGAGAGGGGAGAAGAAACAAAAAATATGGTTAGCAAGAAAAGAAAGAAGATAGGAATTTGACAATAACACTTATACTACCCTAATTTGTTCTAAAGTTCTTCTGGAGAAGTTTATTGTAGGGAAGAGTTGGAAATCAACTTAGAAGTCTTGTTTGAACCTAAAAAAAAAGACAAGAACAAGAGAAATAAAGATAGCAATAGCAATGGGACAGTAGTAACAATGTCAAGATAATTACAGATTTGGTGACAATTTCCACAACTTCAATTCATTATCATCCAAAGTTCTATGGTCGTACCAGAGGCTTTTAGTTCTACTAAACCAGGTATGAGTAATTTCTTTGATGATAACATGTTACATATGTTGGTTTTATCCTTAAAATCGTATTGTTTCTTGGTATATATGTGCATCAAATTAAGGATATAGTTGTGTCAAAACAGTATCCATTTCTCCATCACAGTATATATGTATTTCCAAAAATTTATAACCAATGTCTCATTTGTATATAAACTTGAGTTTGTTAAAGTTGCTTTTTCTAGTAGCAAAAATAAACAGAAAGATAACATTAGCTGCTAGTAAAGGCTAACAGTGCATAAATTTTTTTCTAGTCACCAGAATTTTTAGTTCTCATGACAATAGAAACAACACTGATATTGTAAGTTTTGGCTAATACATCATTTATCTTTCTGTACAAAATTTAATTTTGAATATGTACCATCTCCTCATTATAATTTAGGAAGAATAGATCATCTAAGTAGCTTTTCCAAGTCTGCAATACATATATATATAATGGTGAATAAACACAGGTTGTTATGAAGTGTCTTTAATCTAATGGCAATCCATGTTTTGTCCAAAGATTAATTGTTGCAATCTTTAAACAACCTTTTAGGTAATTCATGAACTTGGGATGTTCAAGCCAAGAGTGACTTGTTTTTACAATACAGAGTATTTTTTATATAAAAAGAATCAATAAATATGTAGTCTAGTGTTGTTTTAAGAACAAAAGCAAGATTATGATGATGATGATCCTTTGTTTCCTTATGACAGTCCATCTTACTACTTGATGTGTTTCCAAACGACTAAATGATGTTTATAAATCTTGATTTTTTGTTTTGTTTTGGAGTTGGAATGTATTGACATTGCATATTCATCTCAATCAAAATGAGTTGTTCATTGTCTTGTGTAGTGATAGGCATTTTATAACTTGCACTATCTAGCAGTTATACCACATCTTATTATGACTAAAAACTTCTCAAAACTAGAGAATGGTTACATGGTGTGTGTTGATAAGATTAAACTGAATGTTGTCATGGGAGAAGCACATATGATACTTGTTATAAAAAAAAAATAACAATCCTTTGTTTCTTTAGAGCTTCTTTTTTCTAAAATCTTTCCATGTCTACAGAATGTAAATAGAAAAATAGAGAGCAAACCTTAGGTAGTTTGGTCTTCATTAATGTGCTTAAACCATTTACATATACTTGTTGATCCAATAATATCATAATTTGTTTAGTAGTCTTTTAATTTGTAGTCCAGGATTTTGTTTACTTCTTCTTAGGGTTCTGATAATAAATCATGATTTATAGATATAAAATGCAAGCACACAATATTAATAGAACAAGAGTGGTAGTTTTTATTTTAAAAAAAATCATCATCGTAATAAATAAAAACTCAAGGTCTA
>Ga0307517_10004355_pt1 | contig 21794 bp, 26 predicted proteins | sample 23_EM_MG_FD_194515 | JGI IMG/M metagenome (GOLD analysis project Ga0307517, IMG submission 194515) | Populus trichocarpa ectomycorrhiza microbial communities from riparian zone in the Pacific Northwest, United States - 23_EM | ecosystem: Host-associated > Plants > Roots > Unclassified | place... | reverse complement strand
GCGGCACTGTCGATCAACAGGCAATCAACAGGTTCCCATTGTCGAGTAGACGTCGTCAAGACCATCGTCAATCTCTTCCGAGAGCGCAAGGGTAACCTCGCCAAATGTCGTAATATAATCTAGTCCATGCAGATCGTTCTATATTTCGAGGTCGTTTGTTCGCGGTAGTAGTAGGAAAGCACACTGTGGACCCCAGGGGGTGGGAAATTCCGATCATGAAGGGTGTTATGATATAAATAGCGACGAGAAACGATGTAATGTAAATTCCTACCTTTGGTGGTGAGTCGAAATTCCGACAGTAATAGTAGGAAATTATAACAATAGTAACCGTCGTAATTGTCAGAAGCATTTTACAACTTTTGTAGTAGGAATTTACATTGAATAAAGAGAAAACAATTTACGCCAGTAACTGCTGTGATTTTCATTAGGGTTTTACAACTTTTGTAGTAGGATTTTACAACTAATTAGGAGAAATTACGCCATCCTTCCAAAATCAACAACTTTCTTGGAACCCAATGTGCGCAAATGTCATGAGAATGTGGAAGGAGTCTGTTCATATCTGCGCCTGGATTTTAGGGCCTGGGGCTCGGTAAAAACTAACATACTATCTGGATCTACAATTAACGACCACATAAGACAAGAAAATCACCTTGTACACTGAAGACAACAGTGTTGGCCAGAGGTTCCTCTTCAAAACAGGAACCAGGCGATGGAGCCCCAATTGCTTCAACAATCCTAACATCACCTGGGTGTATGGTTGGGGAACGCGAAATCAGAACTCGACCACTGAGATACTTCCTTCCTCCGCTGATAGGTTTAATACAAGTGGTTTTTCTGGAGATACCGATGGGTATCTGCAACACCAACAAGGGTTGGGAACTGGGATACGAGAGTGGTTTTTGATGTCACAGAGGACATGGTGGGTCGCATACTCCAGCTATAGAAGTCATCATCCGGGATGCTGTTCAAGCTTAGCTTTTCAAGATGATTAATGACCCATAGCAAGCGATAGGAAGTGCCACGAGGGAACTGGTGGCCTTCCGGGTGGTCTGGACTGCCTCGTCTTGATATTTCTTGAAAATATTGTAGGGAACGCCAAGACCCTCCAAAAGCATTATAAGTGGTCGGTTCAGGAAGTATGGACCCGGTTTATCGAAGGCTGGTGCAATTTCAATGTCGTTTACCGCTTCTTCTGTAAGAAATTTTACCATTGAAGGACGCAAACAGATGACGGAGCCACTCAAGGTATGATCTACGGAGATCATGCCTTTGGACCCCATAAAACGAATTTTATATGCGGGAGGTACTTCCTTCGGCAGTCACCTGCGCTTGGTTTTCTTTAATTGGGCCCAAATGTTGCGACTCAACTCCTTTGAGAGGGTGCCGACACCTGGTACTTCCTGTCGCTTGTACAGATATTATAACTCGACCTTGACAGTGTCAGTTGCTGTAAACGCCTGGGACAGACGCACTGCATATCGGGCAAGGCAATAGATCAAGTTTTTGTCGAAAGCCAAGTCGTGGAATGTTCCTAAGCCGGAGACGATGCATGCTGCAGTCATCTCATCACATTTGGATCCATTTTGATAGGTTTAACAAACCTGAATGAAATCAGATACCGCACAATTCCGAAGAATATGACTTACCAGACTGTATGCTCCTTCAGGGCCGATTGTGAATAGGCAAGGAAGTCGAATTTACGCCCAGCTATCTTGAGTCCGTTGCGAAATAAAGATCCAATACAAGATGTGATAAATTCGCGGCCATCTACCTCATGATCAAAGCGATATTGGAGATGGGTTTCGTCCACAAAACTTACCTGCAAAAAGCAAACTTGATATTTTATGTCATAAATACGGATGACGCGATTTGATTGCTCAACAAAAGGACAGTCGAGATGCATCGTTGTCGGTGTTATGTCGACATGGGGTGCTTTGTACAGACTGCCATCGGTTGGGTGTGGAGGATTATGAATGCCATCCTGATCCTATCTGTGCATGATGTTGTTGAATAACACCACTATATCAACTGCGACATTATTTCAGAGGAGATCGGCCTTGTTCCTGAAGTATAGCAGCGCGGTTGTCACAAACTCTTTGCCCTTGTCCTCAACCGCCCTCAAAACCATCGGATACAATATGTTTGCTTAATATCAATGGCCATGTTTCAAAGCAATGATTCCATTGGAAGGCGACTATCCAGGAAGGCGACAGAGGTGGGCACATTGTGATCATGTCCGCAACACCAAAGAGATCCCTATGGTCAACCGGGTAATCGTAGTCATCCACTTTGTTGAGATGGGCAATGCTACAAAGGTCCCGAAATTGTTGAATATCCTTCTGCGAGACGCAGACTATGCGAATGATCATCAATGTGAAAGGTGCAGCTCGTTCGTGAGCAGGTATGGGAAGATAGGACAATTTAAGTCGTTTACCGCTGACCTGCTCCTTTTCATATGAAGGCGGTGCATTCAGATTGAAAACGAGAGCGTGTTTCCTGTTGAAATGTCGAAGTGGAAATATTGTTGATTGATGCAAACGAAATGATGACAAGGTAAAACTCCGCCAGGAAACGAAGGCACATGGTAATTTGTCTGCGGTCAGGGTTGCATGTTATATGACAGTGGTTCATTTCTTCACATTCAATAGAGAATGTGTGATCCTTGAAGATCCAGCCAAACTAAATAACCTCCACCTCCAGAGCGGAAGGATCCTGCACATCTTGTACCGCAGGGCCGATTGGGAATAGGCGAGGGAGTCGCGTTTATGCCCAGCTATCTTGAGTCCGTTGCGAAATAATGGTCCAATACGCGACATAATATATTCGCGGCCATCTTGTGTCATAAGTACAGACTGCCATCGGAGGTTGGCAGAGAGCATGTTTTATTTGTATGGGTGGTGTCAGGAAGAAAGGGAGTATAATAGGTGGCCAATATATTTGCTTAGTGTGGAGAGCGTAAACCCCAGTCATGAAAGAGGTGTGCTGTAGGCTGGGTTCCGAAAGGCACAAAAACGGCTGTCTAAGAGAGGGGAGGGTGATGATGCACATCGACAGACCCAGAGGCATTAATCAATAGCTTGGCCCAAATGCGCAATCGCAATGTCCGATTTCAAACAAGAGGTTGGGGACAATGACGGTGGAATGCTGGGCCCTTTGAGGACACAGGTATATTACACTAATGACCACAAAAGCAGAATCTAAATGAGTGCTAAACAACTGTGGTTAATACTGTGGGCAGGGTGAGTTGCGGGAATGGGGAGGGCATTGATTTCCCAATTAGCAAGAATGGATCCTGACGATGAGGCTGCCAACGGGGTTTGGGTCTCAATGGAGATTGGACCTGATGAGGAAGATTGAGTGTCAGGAGCATGGATTGCCGCAAAGAGACAGAAGGGATGTCATTGCTGCAACAAGCAGGAATTAATGGTGGATGTCCAGGTCTAAGGAACACGAAATGACACTAGTGGGTGTCCGTGCTGCCAAGATTGAAGACGGTGGTAAGTCAGGGCCTAACGCTCCGAGTCAGGCTGCACAAAAAATTCACTGAGTTGAATTGGATAAGAAGACAAGAACAACTTACAGGTCACTTGAATTGCCTGGTTATCACCCCGGTCAATGATAGCCCACTTGCCTCTGTCATGTATTCTTCCGACAACAGATTGGACCGTAGTCAAATCAACAATCTCAACAACACCAAGTTCCTTGTAGTATTGGATGTTGCCGTCTAATGATGCTTTGACATTCTGAATAACTGCCAGGATGATTGTCGTCGGGTTGGTTAACTTGAATTGAGGTAGGGTTGGTAACTCCAAAACGAGAAGCTGTTTTAGCTGGCCAAAAAACTGCCGTAATTCAAATTCTGGGTTCCTTCTGCGGTGGTGGGCATATCGATCTACAAGTTGAGTGTACTGGAGAAAGGAATATTATAAATTGTCCATACCAAAAGTAATATAAAACTTACTCGAACAAATGATGCATCCCGGCCGTCTTCAGTTTCGATAACTAAATCGCGGCCAACCATGAGATCACCCCCTTCAAGGCGGGTGACTTTACCGTACTGAACAATAGGCTGATCCAACTTGACAGCAGCTTGGGCGACATTCTTCCTGACATCAAAGCGTGTTGCTAAGCAAGCCCAAACCTTATTTTGCATTGGCAAGGGTAAAATTTCATGTCGTCGGGCAGAGAGCATGTAGTGTGGGTCTATTAAATTTGGCAGATCAGCAATCAGAGACAGAGAGCGAGTCAATTAAACATACACGACTCATGTATAAGCTTGTTGGTTTCCTTTTGATCAGGATCCAAGTACAGCTCCCTATCGAGATTATACAACAATTGGATTTGGTTAAGTTGGGCGGTTGCGGTGACAAAGGAATTTATGGATTCGTAAGGGTAGCATCTGCTTTTGATCGCAGGCAATAATGTATTGCAGTGACGCTCCATGGGAAACGCCCAGTTGGTCCAGACAGGACCGTTTGCGGCAATTCCTTCTGGGATATGAAGGAGTGCATGGATAGTCAAGGGGCAAGCAGAGAGCCGATCAGCGTCATTTCTATAGTATAGACTACATAGTTGTGAGTGCAATACAACATACGAGATCGCAAGATACTTACGTTTCATATGAATTGACCCATGACTTTAAACCCTCATCAATTTCGTTCAACATTGCTTCATCGATCTCGAATTCCAGGCAGAGTTTGAGGAGTTTGACAAGATTCATGAAATGTTTGTAATATTTGTCTTTTTTAAACCTTCCGCGCAGCACAACAGGGGCAATGTAAAGCGTCCAATTGGACCACATCTCAGCGGTCATGTGTGATCGATTCTTTATAATGTCCGGTATTGGAGCTCCAAAGGACGACGGAATTGTGGCGTTGCACGCTACTGTAACTGATGCAATCTCCTTCCATACTTGACTTTCAATAACATAGTTATTCCCTGCGTGATTCAGCTCCTTGAAGTCGCCGGTCCAGAACAAGACGAGATTGGGCAGTAGGTTTTCCCAAATGAGATGCATGAAGTCAAACGGAAAAGATGACGGAAAGGAAAGTGCAGATGTGCAGCTCAGGACAGGTCTGCCTTTGATGCCATATCGCTTCGCAAGATTTTCGCGTGTAACATTGTTAGGGGCCGTTTCAACTTCATCCGCTTGCTCCAAAAATGCCTCGTGAGTGCGCAGCGGGAGATTCGATGCGTCGTATTGAAGGGGATCGGCATCAGGGACATTATCTCGTTGAAGAGGGACATAATAAGTATGCATGACCTTGACTCCCTTGATGTCACACATTCGGCATGGGACAATGGCATTCTGGCCCTTCATTCGCATGATAAGGGCCACAGCAGGGATGTCGCCGAACGCCAGGATGAGGTATGCGTGAAGTAAGAATAAAACCATACTAACAGCGTCAAAAGCTTGAACGCCGATCTCCAGTTGGACAAGTTCCTGAACGAGCGGCCAGCAAAATGAGTCCCAATCCCAGGGTTTCTTTGGACCAGGGACTGTCCTGACATGAATGCAATATTTTTTTTGAAACCGAATTTCCGGAGGGAGGTTATAATTGAAAAGAATTATTGGCCAACACGTCTTATTACGCCGCTTGAATGGAGCAAAACCATCTGTTGAAAGACCAAGGGCAATATCGCGTGGGTCGGAGAAGAAATAAAAGGGGGTACTTGAGTCAATAGGGACGAAGGTGTTTAATAAGGTCTGATAATGGCTGCCATCGAAAATGTCCTTGATAACGCCGGCCTTGGGGACATATTCTGCTCGATAGCGCATCCTTTTTGCGTGCGTAGCATTCGCCGACATAGCTTGTAACCGAGGGATGAGAGGTAAGTATGCGAAACACTTGCGCGGTTTCCCATTGGCCTTGTATCGTGCTTCATTACATTTGGGGCAATCAGTAAGGTCCTCGAATGGCCTGACAAAACACACGCAGCTGTTAACACAACAGCTGTATCGAATGGATTGGAATCCAGACAGGAATCGGATGTGTTTCTTGGTATTTTTCAGGGTGTCCTGGCTGGTGTTTGGGAAAACCTTTGGAAGCTGGTTAAAGGCCCGGTCCGTGAGATGATTTTGCACTTTAAAGGTGTAAGTTTGAAGAAGAGAGAGGTCGGCATCGCCTAGAGACTCTCCACCTGGAGCGCTTCAGAGACTTGAGAATGGTCGAGAAGGCAAAAACGAACCTATAGTTGCAGCTTCACATTCGAAACCTTCTCTGAGCATATCCCAGGAAGAAATTCCAGCCACATCAGACTCAACAAACAGAGCGCTATCATCATCATTACCATCGTCATTGTCATTGTCTTCGGATTCAGATTCAGATTCGGGAACGACGAGAGTGTCCTCATCATCCTCGCTACTGTCGTCAAAAACCCCACTGGAACCTTCGTGTAGGACACCGTTTCCCCAGCGCTCTTCCTCTATGCCTCTCAATCTCTCCTTCTGCACGGCTAAAATTACATCAGGATCAGGAAGTGGATCCCTCAGGTTTGCGTCTGCGTCTTCTTGTGGTCTCTGGGGCACTTGGTCGAATGGTTCGTGGAGCAGTTCCATCGGGTCTGCATCTGCGTAAAGAACTTGGGCGGCGACTGGTTCGGGGAGGGGATCCGAAGCAACATGAAATGTTGGAGGAACTTGAGGTTCGTGGAGGTCTCCATCTGCATGAAATGTCGGAGGAACTTGGCCGACGACTGGTTCAAGGAGATCAGCAGCAGCATGAAATGTCGGAGGAACTTGGGCGGCAACTGGTTCGGGGAGGGTCTGGGGATCAGCAGCGACATGAAATGTTGGAGGAACTTGGGCGGCAACTGGTTTGTGGAATGGGTCTTCAACTGCACGAAATGTCGGAGGAATGTGGCCAGCTACTGGTTCAGGGAGCGCTTCCATGGCGTGTGCATCTGCAAGAATTATCCCGGGCTCTGCTTCCACCTCTGGTTGTGCTGCCTTACGCCTTGTCCTGCTGTGATTCTGATCAGCAGTAGAATGGGACCGCTTTTTGGATATTTGACGTAGACTGGTACTCTTCGTCAGCCATTCGTTCTCTGCCGCTACTCTGCTTCTCAGTGTCGTCTTTCCTTTACCATTTAGATGGCTGATCTTTGTGGCATAGGTTACTTGAGCACGACAACCACAGGTACAAAAAGGCATGAAAGCAGTACGAGGGAATGTACGAGGGTGAGACTTAACCGCGGATCCTTTATAGATGGCAAGGGGTGTGAGGGTCAACGCCTCGTGTGTGGATTGCCAATGGCCCCTGCACGTACGAAGCAAGGAGTCTTGGATCCGAACCGAGATCGACGGGCATTCGGGTCGTGGTTGGTCCAGGGTCACGACGCTAAGTCTGGTCGAAAGAGGTGGGGTAGAGGCAGGGTATTACTCACCTGTGTGTAGAAGAGGGAGTGCGGAGTACGAGATCAAAGAGTTGGAGTGATTGTTGATAAGGAACAAATAGAGGCGGATAGAGTGGCACGTGCACAAACACGTTCCGGAACCAACTCCCATTCTCCCATTCTCTCATCTCTCCCGCTCCTCCTTCGCATCCAGCCTCCGTATCCAGGTAGGCACCCTTTCTTTTCCCATAGACTCAGGGGCAGACTTAGCGTCACCCCTGCATTAGGACAGACTTAGCGTCATCCTTGCATCCGGAGACAGACTTAGCGTCGTCTCGTTCCTCTTCGTATCATTGCACTGGGGTCCATCAGTCCATCATCGTCGTAACTGTCCTCATCTGGCTTCCAGCTTGCTTGCTTTACAGGAATTCGGTGCGTTTCTTTCGATGCATACATACTATTATAGGACCTGAATTCTTTGTTAGTATATTCATGGAGCCGACCTCTGAAACCGACCTCCTTGCCTGGAAAGACCCGTCTGGTAGGTTTATATTTCATTGTCTACGCATAACTTTTTTCTGATTTGATGCAGCACCACTTGGACCATTCGATGGAAAGGCTGCCGCGATAGTTGGAGACTTTGTCATTACCTCACCCAACCAGGATGTCATCTGGCATCCACCTTCGACAGAGGGGGTATACCTTCGCTCTGATTTTCGCTTTGGTCCCCACGACCCTACGCTCTGGCCCCAGCCATACAACTCTGATTATTCGTATCTTGGTTGCATCCCATGCAAACCAATGGATCCTCTCGATCCTCTTTCATTCATGTGGTGGAATCCGACGCGTGGTGATTTCATACGTTCAAGTGGAGGTTCAACGGATGGGATCGGTCAATTGTCGAGGGCAAGATTTTCCCGTTTTGAGGAGATGAAGGGGGAGTTGGACAACAGAATAGCCACATATCGTATCAAGAATCCGAATCCCAATGAAATCCTCTCTTTACTCGAAAGGGATTTGCTTAATGTTTTCATCCGCCTTGGGTCGTTGAGGACGACCTTCGCTCAGATGTCATTCAGTATAACCGAGTTCCAACGTTGTTATCTCGAGATCCTCGGTATGCTCGACTACCTGGAGATTTACAGATCACGAAAATATGGCCTCACTAAGGCGTCTACTGTTGCAAACTGCATCGGTGTCATCACCAATAAACCGGGCTTGGTCCAAGATTTCTTTAATGCCAGTATACCCGTCTGGTTCTGCCGACCCAAACAGCCTGGTCCATTCCCCCACAACGTACTTAACGTCGTTGAACCATTTGAACCATTTGATTTTTTGTGTTTGGATAATGCCGATCCCTCTTCCCCCATCGTATACGACGGTCCTTTGGACGCCAGCGAGAAGCACAACGCTCTTCATCTATTTTCTCGATCCTGGTTAGTGTTCAGAGATCCATTCGCACGCGAACAGTCATCAACCACCCTGGCATCGACAAGCAGGGCACTTCCTGTCTCTCAGTCATCTACAAGCAGTACAGTTCAACGACCACATTGTAAGTACACTTCATACTTTTTGCGGCAGATTCTATCTAATTCCAATTTTCAAGCTTCGAGGCCTCAACCTTCCCAGTCTGGAGGCCGAGACAAATTCGCACCTTTGCATAGTTCACTCGCCCCATTCTCGATTCCTGCATGGAGGGCAGCACTTATGGCCGTCGACCAATCTGTTTTTGTCGAATTCCGGTGTACCAGTTATGCATTCCCGGATCCCGGTCTCTTTGTGACACCCACCAAAGACGAGAGGAAAGCCAAACTCATCAAATCATGGTTGCGAAGTCATGATGCTTGGATCGCGCGTATCACACATGAGGGATCCCTGGTCATGAATGCCCAGCACTGGCGTGACTTTCTCAATATTGACTTGACAATGAGCACTGCATTGGAAGTGGCTGGCAGAAGCACCAGATCCGCGAAACGTCGTCAGCATGCTCAAGATCTCCTGGAGACAAGGTTGTCGTCTAATGCGGTAGTGGTTCCTCGATGCACAGTTGGGGAGCCATTCCTTTGGCAAGGCCGTAGTTACTGTCCCGGTAACCTTCCTCCTGAGATTGTCGTCCGCCAGATCCTTTGGGAGCTGTATGAGCTCAATTTTGCTCAGGAGTTCCTCGCTTTGGATCGTCGTGCTTGCACGGATTTGGATTTGACGGATAATCATAAACTCTATGGACGCCAATCATTGATTTCCAAGTGTTTTGTTTCCAATGCGCTCAATTATGCACCCCTTCCAAACAATAATTGTGGACTGGCATCGGAAACCATCAGAGGCCGCCTTCCATATCTGCGATACATGGTTCAAATCATGGAGGCTTGGAAGGGGACGAAGCCCACCATCTTTGATTTCGCACACCAATCACGGATTACTGATCAACAGGCGACAGAACTTGAAGATGCTGCTACGAAATATTACTGTCAACAATTCTATATTTATTTTGGACGTGCAGCTCAAGTTCCTCATCGACTCTTTCCAGTCAATTAGCTACACTTCCATGTTCTTTTTTTACTTTCCTATTGTTGAACCATATGTATCTACTATGTATGCAATCTTTGGTAAGTGATGAGCCTGTATTTAGTCTATTTGAACTGAACATTCCCCCCCTCCACAGATATATTTATGATCACATCAGAAACTTTGATTTGAATAGCAATGGCGTCTGATTTCTATTTTAAAAAGTGTAAGTTTTCGTGAAATTATCATAGTAGCCTAACTTACCTTATTCTTTTTGCAGGTTATGTCCACTGTAGATTCGAATTCATCCCGTTTCCTTTTCCAAGTATTGATGCCATCGGTGTCGCTTTTTGCCACAGCTTCTTTTCTTGTCCGCTTGGTAATATCCACTGAGTAGACGGTGAGCAATTGCATCCTTTTTAGTCATTATCTTACCTTTCCCCTCAGAAATTGATTCCTTTTTGTCAATGTTGTTTAGCCATTCGGAATCTGACTCCGTTATATTGACATTGTCAATGGCTTGTGGCGCAAATGAGGAAATATCTAGGTGAGTCGGTCCTGTCATTGCGAAGGGATGTGGTGGGTCAAATTTCTTCGTGTATTTATAACTTATTTTAGCCATTTCCTTTTTAGGTAAAGATCGCCTCGTTGACCAGCTTCGTGATGGCGGTATGCTCTTCGGATGCAGCAACATTGTGCGCTGGCAGGTACGCAACCAATTGGTGTGAATACACGAAAGAACTGATCGCTTTTTTCGCTTCCAGCTTGCAGAATTTCACCAGTATTGGTAAGGTTTGCCTCGTTGGCGAGCTTCCTGATGTCGGTACGCACCCCTGATGCAGCAAACATTGTGCGCTGGCAGGTACACTACCAATTAGTCGGAATACAAAACACTTCTTTTGCTTCCAACTCGCAGAATTTCACCAATATTGGTAAGGCTTGCCTCTGGCAAGCTTCGTGATGTCGGTACACACTCCCGATGCAGCAAATATTGTGCGCTGGCAGGTACGCAACCAATTAGTGAGTACAGACCACTTATGTATAAAAGGTCTAGTTTATTCTGCTTCCCATTGCAGACTCCCCTCATTGCACATATGATGGCTAACCGAAAGGCTGCGAAGAAATCGACAACGACAAGCCCAGCCTCAGCGAAAGTACCCAGGTGTCAGCCTAAGGCTAGGCCCATCATCAAGATCCCAGCCTCTCATCCGCCCCCGCCCTCTGCCGAAACGACGAATGAAAATCCCCCTACCAATCCCAACTCCTTGGAAGATCCTGACACGTCCCTCCCTGTCCCAGCTCAAGAAGAACGTGCCCCGCTGCAGCCAAGTGCTACGACTAACCCCAATCCACAAACGACATCCGGACCAACGGAAGTGCCTTCTGGCCCTACGCAAGCACCCAAACCTGTACCTGCCAAGAAGTCGGCGACATCCTCTGGTTCTACACAAGCACCCAATCCTGCACGTGCCAAGAAGTCAATCCCCGCTACAACTGCATTGGCTCAGGAAGATTTGACTGTTGCTGCCAAGCTTGCTATTGCATTGGGTAAGTGCATTACTTTTAGTGAAGTATACAACTGACTTTTAGATAGCGGAGATCGATCGGTTGAAGAAACAAGAATCTGTGGCAAAAAGTAAGGAAGTCCCAGAGCTGAAGTGCCCGAATGGGCGAATCACAGATCTTCAGAAAGCGATGGGCCTTGACGATAAAAGAGCGGTCTACATATCCTGCCGTGTAAGTGTATGTTATTCTTATCTATTGCTACCTAACTTGATTTATAGTCAACCGTTCGTGATGTGATGGGATTGGCAGGGGTATCAGACGATACAGTTTGGCGAAAGCAGGAGCCATTGCTTTTGGCCAAGGTCACTGCTCTTGTAAGCCTTCTTATCTACTCATAACCTCATATATACTAACTATATGTAGGCGAAATCCCGAAATCCCCAATTGGGACGTTATGAACTCGGTTGGGCAACACTTGAAATAATGCGGACATTTTGCAAGAACCGACGCAATTACCGAAAGAAGATTGGCTACCCGACCAGAGACGCAGACAACGATGGGATGGACGATGGTAGTGACGAGGAACCGGAGGTAATGGATTTTTCTGACAGTGATGATGGCGGAACCACCAGTGCAGGAAAGAGGAAAATGGTGGCGGCGGGTGGTACCAGAAAGAAAGCAAGAACGTAAATTCCAATACTATTTTCTGTTTTACAAACCATTTTTATGCTATTATACTTCGGTAATTACAGCTGCAGATACCATTAATTCCGACACCTACCAGGTGAAAACCTGACCATAAATTTTGTTTTTTATTACTGCAAAAAATTCCCGACTTTTGAAAATGATGATAAATCCTACCTGCCATGGGCAAAATTCCGATGATTAAAGGTGGCTTTTTTGGACTGGAAAACCGTTAAGAATTCATACCCCTTGGGGCCGTGAATCTTCAGTAATTTGGCGCAATTCACGACGCAACACAACCCTAAGTGGTGTATTATTACCTTGTTAATTGTAGTAAATTAGTTGTAATTTTCTACTTTAAGTGTAGTAAATATAAGCAGTGCGTCCAATAGAGAGTGTCGGAATTTCCTCCAAGAAATGTTTGAAATTTTTACACTTATAGTAACTATTTTACTACCCCCTAAGTAGGAAATTAATTGTAATTTACAACACTTATAGCAGGAAATTATAACTAATTTACTTCACTGGTGGTACCCATTTACGACTTCTAGATTCGGAAAATGCTTCCCTAAATATAGAAATTCCCGAGAAAAAATTGCCCTAAAAAATTACCCTTTATCACCCACTTAAGGTAGCAAATTCCCACCCCCTGGGTTCCACAGTGGCATCATTACGTCACTGATTGCGGATGTTTTCGAGATCCAAACCGGGACGTTCTCCAAAAACAAATCGATACGAAGTTAACCTGGTCTCAGAAAACTACTTAGTCGATTAATTCAACCCACTCGACCCTGGTGCAGCACCCGGGAGATAGTAGAAGTATGTCGCGGCTCAGGCTGGATACTATGACAGGAACTTAACTTGGTGCGTTTGCTTGTTGTCTCTTGGAAAGTAGTTTGGATGGCCCATCTACGCAAGCTAAACCCTTCCAGGTGTTTTCCCCTTCGCCAACCTCGTATCATCACAAATACGGAATAGTTTCAATTTAGTCCACACCAATACGACTGTCTCCCTCACTCCAATCCCACTCATTCCCCGCGCTCCCCTTCTCCTTCACACTCCAGCCTCATGGACTATAATCGAATGAATACTACACAACGCAGATCTCGTCAACGCTAACACTTGAACACATATGCACGTTCCTCTTCGCCAAACACCAATCTCCCAGAAAAACATGGCGCAAAGTTGTCCTTGGAAGAATTGAACTCGTTATGTCGATAAGTATCCGCGACTTCGCTTTTCAGTCTTCTGTATCGTGCATCTTGCATCAAATACTTATAGTGACTCAAGCGAGGTTCTGAAATAGGCGCTAGTACAAAAGCATTTGTGATGCCGAGGTACACGTGAGTGACACGATCGGCGGGCGTCGCGTCAAAACTTTGGCATCCGCCAGCTCAGACGTTACATCCCACCACAGTTTGCAGAGGTTTGTCGACGGGGCCTTTTCATTGCATTTTTGGCGCGCCACCAAACTTGTCCGTCATATCTTCCCTTCTCCTTGGCGATAAAAATATGCTATCGATGGTCATTGCTTCTGACGAGGAGCGAGACGAGCTGGATGTCTTTTACGGTCCAAGTATCTATTCCCCCATTTCTTATGAAGCTTTCCCTTTTCCTGCAAGTTCCCCAGGAGCGAGGTCAAGCTTGACGTTTGGGTCACCAGGTCAGAGGAAACGCGGGAGATCATTGGACTCGGATGGGGAGGTCGCAGAAGTGAGGGATGCCTCGAGCGCTAAGAAGGCAAGGATGGAGGAACGCAAAGCGGTGAGTCTTTCTCGTTCTGTCATGGCGCGTCGCGTCGCGTACTGATTAACCCCTCGTTGTTTTCACAATCCAGCTCACTGTAGCGGCCAACACGCAGAAAGTATATGCTACAGCTGCCCAACATAGATGGTTTTACCACCACAAATATCTCTTCACTCCTTTGGTCGGAGCTAAGAGTCACTTCTTCGCGAATTTGGAAACGGATTTTAAAGACCTACTTCCAGAACAGAGGTGCATTGTCGATTTTGAGGTGATTGGGGAGCAGCCCAAGGCAATTCAGGGTGGACAGATGAAGGACTATCAGGTGCGGAGATGGAATGTGTTTTTTATTTGTGCGTTGTCGCTCACTCGATGGTCTAGCTCCATGGATTGTCCTTCCTTGTCTGGATGCATAAAAACGGTGCAGTAAAGCTCGTTATAGATTTCTCATCGCTCTAACTTAGTGTAGGTGTGAATAGTATCCTCGGTGATGAGATGGGTTTGGGTAAAACTCTCCAGGTACTGCAGTTCCTCGTTTTCGATGATACTGCTACTCATGATGAAATTTTATTACAGACGCTAGCTCTCCTTGCGCACTTGAATGAACATTCACATGGTATACTTATGTCTAGCGTTTTTACACTTAATAGCTTGACTTACCATCCGATCTTAGATGCGGGGAATGATCCCCATTTGATCGTATGTCCCTTATCAGTCCTTTCTTCGTGGCTCAATGCAAGTGCACACTCTCATTCGACCCTCCTTCAACCTAACACGTATTTTAGGAAGCCAGCCGTTGGTTACCCAGTTTCCGAACGATACGTTTCCACGGTCAAGCTTCAGAGCGTATTCGACTCAAAAACAGTATCCGTGATGGGACGTCTGCCTTCGACATCTGTGTTACTACGTATGACTCGTTTGTCGCAGAGGATAGGTGGTTTAAGAGCAGACGATGGAATTATTGTGTGTTGGACGAGGGTCACAAGATTAGGAATTATGATACGACAATCGCTTCTAAATTACAGGGCATTGGTGCATCCCGCCGCTTGAGTAAGTGGAATTTTCTATCGCATATACCCGGCATAATGATTTCTGCAGTCCTCACGGGAACTCCCGTTCACAACAATCTTGGAGAGCTGTGGGGTCTCCTTCACTGGTTGTACCCTAACGTCTTCACGGGAACTACTCAAAACATTTTCCACGAATCATTCAATCTGTCCAAGGGATCTTACTCTCTGCCATTCCTCACCGCCGCGAAGAAACTTCTCGAGAAGATCATGCTCCGTCGGACAAAAACCACTGTGGAGATATCCGTCCCACCAAGGGAGGAGCTCACGGTGTTCATTCCTTTAACCGAAGCTCAGCGATTTTGGACGTATAGGCTCCTCACTAGGATGGACACTATGGATCTGAAGACGATTTTTCCTTCGAAGATGGATGGCGATGACATTATTGATCGAGGGCGAAGGCAGGTACAAGAAATATTAAGGGAGCAAATGGATAACCAAAAGGAGGCGCAGCCAGCAGGTCTCTTGGACCATCTCTCGGATGTATAGTCCCCGACTGATCTTTTGAGCAGATTGGAAGCGATTGATGAACCTCCTCATGCAGCTGAGAATGGTTTGTGACCAGTAAGCATCTGCACTATGCACGAACTTTGCTTGATGGTTCACCTCACTTCAGTCCCTACACTTTACGAGATGCGGAGCCAAATCCATATTCCATCGGCGAACATGTCGTTGCTTCTTCATCGAAGCTCATCGTGATCGACAAGATACTTGGTGATATATTGCCAAAAGGTGAAAGAGTGCTAATATTCTCTGTATGTGTTGCCCTTCCCGCTGTACTCCGTCGCTGATTTATTGTCTTGTGAAGCAATGGACGGGGTACGTGTATGGATATGTATCTATCCTCAGTTCCTCACAGAATTTGCCAGTATGCTCGATTTGTTGGAGGATTTCATGGAACTTCGAAATATCCCTTTCGCTCGGCTGGATGGGTCAACAAGACGGCCGAGGAGAAACCTTGATATTCGATTGGTGAGTTACACCAACATGATTCGCGGTCATCTACTAATTGTCCTCCTAGTTCCAACAAGAGAAATCCCGTAAGCAGTCCTGTATTCTCTTAATTCGCATTCTGACAATCTGCGGCAGCATATCAAGTTTTCTTAATTTCAACCAAAGCTGGTGGATTGGGTATCAACCTGACGAAGGCTTCGACGGTTATCATGGTCGACTCGGATTGGAATCCTCAGAACGATCTTCAAGCTATTGCCAGAGCTCACCGAATTGGGCAAACGAAAACTGTGAAGGTGGGCACACGCGATGGAGCATATTAGTTGAGAGCTGACTGTAGGTAGGTATACCGACTCATCTGTCGAGGTTCTGTTGAAGATCAAATGCTCGACCGAATCCGACGGAAACTCTTCCTCTCACTGAAGGTCATCGGTTCAGCAGAAATTTCTTCTTCCGAAAATTCCTCCCTTGGTACGAACGAAATCCTGGACATCCTTCGTCGAGGAAGCAGTGCCCTCTCCACGGACGGCGGCGAGATGACGCTTGCTGATTTCCTTAAAGCACCAATCAAGGACATACTGGAAGTTTCTCGTAATCTGGACAAAATCAAGGACACGAAGATCAAGTCCAAGCTTCCAGTCGACGAAGTCAGGACAGAGCAGGGTTTGGATGCGGATCTCGATCAGCAGGCTTTACGAGATGTTGAGGAGGAAGAGATGAGACTACTGAAAGGTATTGCTCTTGTGCAGAGTAGGCTGTTCGAAGGGAAGGTCGTCCAGAAGGGGTCTAATAAGGACATCGCTAGGGCGTGGGAGGACGTACAACAGCGTGCCAGAGTAGACAGTTTGGGTATGGTTGACGGTATGCAGGTCATTGCAGACCACCACATCGCGCCCATTGTGGTAAATCATCCCTCCGTTCATCTGTCACGAAACCGAAGCTGATTGGAATCTGATAGGTAACTGAGGTGAAGCCCGTGAAGCCCGTGAAGAAGAAAGGGAAGGGGCCGAAATTCGAGCACGAGGATTGGTGTAATTACTGCCGGGACGGAGGAGAGGTAGTGATGTGCCATCATTGTCCAAGAGGTATTGTACCCAGCCATGCCATGTTGTCCATCTTGTTAACTGGCCTGATATACAGTGTTCCATGCTGAGTGTCATGGCGTCAGCAAAGCGGAAGTTGCCCGAAACCCTATGATGGCGTGCAGGCAGCACTCATGCACATTGTGTTTTAGAAGTACGGGGGATGCTGGCGGTATGCTTTTCCGGTGCCAAACATGTCCGCAAGCCTTCTGTGAGGACTGCTTACCACAAGATGATATTGATGCTATTGGAGATACCTTACCGGAATTGTTCGTCGCTTCTAGCTCTCAGTTCCAGCTGTTTTGGACTAACCAGCGTTTCCTCTTCACAGCTTGCTTCTCGGATACCATGCGGCCCAAACCGTATACTTCATTCGCTGTCATGACTGTCAGGATGACTTTGCGAGGGACCCTGCCTTGTGGGAATCCTGGCAGCAGGACTTTGCGAAGACGGAAGAGAAGTTGAGAGTCATGCATAAAATTGAATCATTCGGTTCTTGAGCGTGGATTCGTCATACGAATGCTCGTCATACCATGGACTTTTTGTTGGATGGCTCTGGTGCTTTAGAGCCATTTTTGTGAGAATATTTTTCACAAGCGCCCGACAATTTTTGACGCACTTTCTGCGAAGCTTTACAAATTATACTTTACTTCTACTACCACATTCTTCGGGCTAGTTGCTGCCAACAACTCATAGCAGGTTCCTTTCCAACCCGTATGTCATATTAAGTTCAACAAACATGTTGGTTTTTCTGATGATCCTTAAGGTGCTTGCCTGTACTTATTCCTTAACCTGAATTGTTGATTTATCAGCTCAGATGGCATGCCGGTATAGCAAGGTACCGGTGCGATGTGAAGGCACAGACTTGGCACGATGCCAGCGTTGCGTTTTCAATGGGATTGACTGTGTCTTTGACAAAAAACCTGTGGGCGTTGGTAGAGTGTCGGTCATTTTTCATCTCAATTTGTTCATTTTCATTTTATTCTAAAAGTCAATTTGCACGACAATCAGTGAAGCCACGATCAGAGTTATCAATTATTCTACTATGTAATTCGCCTAAAGGGCCCAAACAAACAAACCAAAACAGTTTCTCTTTCGGCTGCCAGTGAGGGCGAGCCTCAGGATCGGTGTTTTTGGGCCCTCCAGGCCCCAGTGCTTGGTGAGTAGTGTCAATGAACATCCCTATGGCAAAAAACCCACATTCTTTGAGGCGGGATTTGACATGATCTACTTGTAGTATGCAGGCACTGCCAGGCAGGGACTCGGCGTATTTTTCGTGCGCGAAATTTATCTCTGTTTCACCAGGGCCACAGTACTGATTATTACTACTCTAGCTACTGATATTTCGAAGCGAGCCTTTCCCAGCTTGCGATTGTATCCTTTATAAACCTTCGTGTGAAGCTTTGAAGTGGATTGACGTCATGTTAGTATCATGAGGTGTGTATTCCGGAAGGCATTGGTTTGTATCGAACTACGAATCCGATGGCTTCCTCCTCGAGTCTACAGCGATTCCATAGCTATCTAGGCAGTCTTCAAGAAGAATTCGATCGCCGGTCCAATGATACATTGAGCCCACGCCGTTTCGCCATTTGCCTAGACAATCTGAAGGGCGAATTCGAACTCTTATCTCTGGAAGTCGAATCCCTGCGGAAAGAGAGGGATGAATACAAAGAGAAAGGTATGACCTTTATGGTTACTATCATGGTACTATGTTATTGACTAGGTGTTGTTAACACTACAGTCGACATGCAAATGAAGAAACTGCAGGATGTTGGGCGTAACTTCGCTTGCGAGCAATGCAGCATGGGAACGACGAGCGCTCCTCGAATTGCCGTACCATCCAAGCCAGAAACTATGAAGACTGCCCGTTCTTGGCTTTCCACACTTTTCTTTGAAGCTGAATCTCTCGACAAACTGACAGGAGTGACTAGAGGTGGCTCAACTCAATCAACTCTCTTTCAAAAACTTATCTCCATAATCACACCCACTCAAACCTCCCAATTCATATCTCCTCACGATGCCATGCCAACCAAACGCCCAGACACCAGTTCCGCTGCCTCTCAAACTGTTACTCGTTCCTCACAGGTGTCCGCTCCTACTGTCGATCCTGGTTCGGGACATAGCGAGTGCCTGATCAAATTTAATAATGAGGTTGAAAAGGAGCTCGATGTGGAGATGACACATAAATTATTTCATGGAGGGTCGATGTGTTGTGTGAAATTTAGTCGAGATGGGGAATATCTCGCTGCTGGTTGTAATGATGGCAAGGCATACATTTATGACGTACAGGAAGGAACTTTAACTCAGTAAGTTATCTGAATATTACCTCCGAATTTTTAGTTTATCCGTGCTATTCAGTGTCCTCCGAAATTTGACTGCAAAAGGAGATCGTATCAGTGCAGTGTGTTTCAGCCCGGACAGAAAATACCTCGCCACTGGTTCATGGGACGGAGCGATTTTGGTATACCCCTTCTTTAAGCGGTGTCCTCGCATGTTGATCTTCCTCCAGATTTGGGAAATAAACACGAAGTACGTCCGGAATGCCTTCAAAGGACATACTCGTTATATCTACACCCTCAACTTCTCGCCTAATGGTCGACTACTCGTTTCTGCCTCGGGTGACAATACTGTCCGGCTGTGGAACATGCATGACGGGGCCACAAAGCTTTTGACTGAAGAGGATTCTATATTCCTCGTTAATTCTTTTTATTCTTCCGCAGATTTCAGCCCCAATGGGAGGTATGTCGCTGCATCCCATCGTGATGGGATGGTCAGGATATGGGATTTATACACTGGCCAGTTGGCGAGGAGGATAAAAGCACATATGCTATGGGCGAACTGTGTTGCCTTTATGCCGGATGGGAAGGGTTTAGTGAGCGTGGGCTCGGATTATGCACTGAGATATTGGGATGTTAGCTCTTTGGATTCCACCTGCTTCCAAGCAAGATCACGAATGACGAAGAACTCACATGGAGAAACCCCAGGAATGGACAAACAGGTCTCGATGCCTGAGCGGAAATTCGTTGGGCATGAGGTTCGTTTGCTTTTATTAGTATGATTTTCATGTAACCTGTAACCCGGTACTCCCTTCACTTTTCAGCATACCGTTCAGTCCCTTGCCATCTCATCTGATGGCAGATGGGTCGCTTCCAGCTCGAGTGATCGAACTGTACGCATCTGGGACACTCGCACCGCTGTGACTCTATGTACCCTCAATCAGAACGATCCGATGTGGACAGTCGATTTCAGTCCAGTGGGCTGTTATTTAGCGTCAAGTGGAATGAGCGGTTCATTAAAGATTTGGAAGTACTCGAACGTGGCATCCGCAGAAAGTTGATTGGATACAATTATAAAGTCATTACCACTTCTGCCATCGGCTTTGTCTGCCAGTCCCGCCCCATCCTTCTCCCATCCCGTCACGTCCCCGAACTCTTGACGCACTTACTACGAAGCTTTACAAATTTTAATAAATCAGTAATATACCATTCGTTCTCATCTCATATGTTTCTGACATCTGTTGCAGTGTCCCGTGATTTACGTAAATAAACATGATCAAGTTGACCGTGACAATGACAGGTATGTATTGCGGAAGGCATCTGTTTGTTTCGAACCACGAATCTGATGGCTTCCTCCTCAAGTCTACAGCGATTCCATAGCTATCTAAGCTGTCTTCAAGAAGAATTCGATCGCCGGTCCAATGATACATTGAGTCTACGCCGTTTCGCCATTTGCCTAGGCAATCTGAAGGGCGAATTCGAATTCTTATCTCTGGAAATCGAATCCCTCCGGAAAGAGAGGGCTGAACACAAAGTAAAAGGTTTGGTCCTTATGGTTACTAGCATATGTTATTGACTCGGAGTTGTCAACACTACAGTCGACATGCAAATGAAGAAACTGCAGGAAGTCAGAGGTAACTTCGTTTGCGGGCGATGCAGCATGGGATCGACAAGCGCACCTCGAATTGCCGTCCCATCCAAGCCAGAAACTATGAAGGCTACCCGTTCTTTGATTTCCACACCTCCCTTTGAAGCTGAATCTCTCGACAAACTGGGCACTTCGACAGGTGTGACTACTGGTCGCTCAACTCAACAATCGACCCTCTTTCGAAAACTTTATTCCATCGTCACACCCACTCGAACCTCCCGAACCATGACCAAACGCTTAAATACTGTTCCTGCTGATTCACAGACTATCACCCGTCCCTCTCCGTTACAACAGATGTCCGCTCCTACTGTCGATCCCGGTTCAGGTCCTAGCAAGTGCCTGATCAAATTTAATAACAAAGTTGAAAAGGAGCTTGATGTGGAGATAACACATAAATCATTTCATGGAGCCTCGATAAGTTGTGTAAAATTTAGCCGAGATGGGAAATATCTCGCTGCTGGTTGTAAAGATGGCAAGACATACATTTATGATGTACAGGGGGGAATTTTAACCCAGTGAGTTGTTTGGATATTACCTCCTGAGACTCATTTTAGTTTATCTGTGGTATTTAGTGTCCTCCGAAACTTGCTTACAGAAGAAGATCATATCTATGCAGTGTGTTTCAGCCTGGACGGAAAATACCTCGCCACTGGTTCATGGGATGGAGCAATTTTGGTTTGCCTCTTCTCTAAGCAGGGTCCTCGCATGTTGATCTTCCTCCAGATTTGGGATATAAACACGAGATATGTCCGGAATGCATTCAAAGGACATACTCGTAATATCTACACCCTCAACTTCTCGCCGAATGGTCGACTACTTGTTTCTGCCTCGGGTGACAATACTGTCCGGCTGTGGAACATGCATGACGGGGCCACAAAGCTTTTAACTGAAGAAAATTCTACATTCCTCGATGATCCTTGTTATGCTTCCGCTGTTTTCAGCCCCGATGGAAGATATGTCGCTGCATCCCATCGTGACGGGATAGTGAGGATATGGG
>Ga0307517_10004354_pt1 | contig 21795 bp, 24 predicted proteins | sample 23_EM_MG_FD_194515 | JGI IMG/M metagenome (GOLD analysis project Ga0307517, IMG submission 194515) | Populus trichocarpa ectomycorrhiza microbial communities from riparian zone in the Pacific Northwest, United States - 23_EM | ecosystem: Host-associated > Plants > Roots > Unclassified | place... | reverse complement strand
GCCCGGCCAGGCCAGGCTCAGGCTTAACCAGGCCTGCAGGCTCGGGCCAGGCTAGATCCGAGAGAATTTGGACAGGCCGGGCCCGGCTTTACCGAAGCCTGGCCGGCCTGGCCCGTTGGGAACACTGCTCATGCCCATTGCTAGAAGCCCACCAGAGTGGTGTTCCACCATACCTGTCTGGCTTGTCGGGATTGACGTCGCTTCGTGTCAGTAGTAGTCTCACCGCCCCCGCATGCCCACCCATAGAAGCCCACCAGAGTGGCGTTTGACCCTTGGTGTCTGGCTTGTCGGGGTTGACATCGCCCCATGCGAGTAATAGTCTCGCCACCTCCTCACGCCCATACATAGAGGCACTCAGGAGCGGTGTTTCACAATCGTTGTCTGGCTTGTCAGGATTGACATCGTCCCGTGCGAGCAGAAATCCCACAACCCCCTCACGCCCATTGCTAGAAGCACCCCAGAGTGGTGTTCTATTATAGTTTTCCGGCTTGTCGGGATTGACATCGTCCCGTGCAAGTAGCAATCTCACGACCCCCTCATGCCCGTTGCTGGAAGCCCCCCAGAGCGGTGTTTTACCATCATTGTCTGGCTTCTCAGGATTGATATCGTCCCGTGAGAGCAGTTGCCTCATCACCCCTTCATGTCCTTTGTAGGAAGCCCACCAGAGTGGTGTTTTACATCATTGTCCGGCTTGTTGGGGTCGATATCGTCCTGTGTGAGTAGTAGCATTACTGCCCCCTGATTCCCCTGATGAGCTGCTAAAATGACCGGTGTAACCCCCTTACAATCTCCTTGATTGATATTACAACCCGGAGTATCTATTAAAGCAGCCACGATCTCGTGAATTCCGAAGTACGATGCACAGTGCAAGCCGGTAAATAGGTAAGGAGTATCCCAGAAAGCATGGTATCACCAAATCCCGTCAAAAAGCAAGGTCGCAGATATATGGTTTTCGTATCGGCTTAATAAATCAAGCGCAAGTGATTTAGCGTAGTCTGAAAGTTCCATTTTTGCGTGCCTCCCCCAATGCAAAGATGAATACTCGAGAAATGGCATGTTTCCAAGGTTTGAGACATTACCGACTGGAAGTCTCCTGACCTGGTCATAATTCAGATAAATCAAGCATGTTTGTCCAAGTGTCCCGTGGGTATCAGGCAATACACCAGGCCGGGAAAAGTATTCTTGAAGCGTGTAGTGGATTAGCCGGACTATTGATGTCTCTTTATCAACCACGGCAAGTCCGAAACATGACCCTAACACTGTGTCAAGCGGTCGGACGTTCTCAAGGTCAAGGTCTGTTGCCTCCTTTTCTACGGCAAGAGCATGACAGAGTTCGTCAATCCGCAGCGGCCGTTCTGCGTGGGATACCCACATTAGTGCCTCTATCCCAAGTCTTGATCGGTCCCCCGTCTGTTCCTTTATCCGCCGAAGTGTTCCCTCGTACACATCGTCCAGATCTACCCCAGTCGAGACCACCTTTTGTAATACCTTCTTTCTCCTCGCTAATGAGGTCTCGCTCAAGATGGCGTCGATATTTAATGCAACAAGCAGGAACCTGAGGGGAATATCAGTTAATGAACCAAATTCATAATAGAACTTCTACTTACATCTCCGAAGTCTTTTCCAGCATTGTTTTCATAATATCTCCAGTCATTAAGCCTGGATCTCGGGCGCCGGCGTCGTCCATCTTCCGGGTTAAGTATCTAGTGATATCTTCTTGGTCGGGCACAATGTGTATAGTATAGGCCCCCTTTGTGAGATGGTTGTCAAGTTCCCCGCGAATGTGCAGCCTCCCGGTGAGAAATAATCGTGCATTCGGCGCCTCCCGAATAATTTGTCGTAGCGCGTGGAGGATCTCTGATCGATGTTCTGGCACTAATTCGTCCATTGCGTCGATGCAGATATATACTCGGTTTAGGGCCGATTGTTTTGATAAATAAAATCAGCATCTCTGGCAATCGGAGACCTTTTCCACCTCCCTGCTTTGACTTCTCAAAGGCATGTTGAATTTCACACATGTTCCCCACTGCCGCGAGGGCAACCTGCCGGAGTAGACCCCCTATCATATTCACCGCCGATTGGTCCTTCTGCGCCTGGTAATCGCAATAGAGGGACAAAACCATCATATTCCGGCCATAGGCTTTCTTGAATAGGGTGTCTATCACTAATGAACTAATACAATTATTTGTCAGCATTGTCTATCATCCCCGGAAAATCCCCTTGCACCTTATATAGGTCTTTCCAGTCCCTTGATCCCCGTAACATAGTATAATACGATTCACTGAGCCATCCTGACTCGCGCGCCATGATTCAAACTCATTCTCCTTCAGAACCCAGCCCCCAATACCATCCAGTCGACGGTTCCTCACATCTTGGTGCCTTGCATGGGGTTCGAGTGGTGACAACCATGCTTGAATCCGTGATGACTCTTCACTCACTCCCACGTTGATGGTGTTATTATAAGTGTGTAACACATTTCCGATGTTTTGATTCGAGTCGCCGTGAATACTCTTGCTCATTCTGTTCTCGGCACTGGTGTTGGATATGCCATACCGGGAGGGATCACGAGTGAGATTTGGTCCTCCGTTCCCGCCAGGTAATGTGTTCATATTGGATACAGTTCAGTGATAAATAGGATGACGCAGCACGCTAGTATGGGAGTGTATTGTGAAGGTTGATGGGCTTCACCCCCGCAAGTCATGTCAGCCGGCGAATTCTTTCATGGATTGGGACAAGGTTATTGTTTTAGATGGGAGTTCCAGCCACTCATTCCATGCCAAGCCTATCAGTGAGTCCATCCGATCTCCGGAGGCCGATTCCCGATGGAATATATCTTTATCCCTTAGTCTATACAAGTACTAAAAACAAAATACCCGGCAATAGGATCCATTCTGCGGAATGCGAGAAGTACGGGCAAACAACTGCCACTATCGAGAATTCTCAACTAGAAAGGAAAACCACACAAGTCACGATCAATTTAAATCCGCTAAGCTACTTCACAAACGTCTTCTCTAAAGCCAACCCACAAACCGCACAAAAGAGGGTAAAATCCCACCACAAGAAAGCCCAACCTTACAGGTTGTCCGACTAACCAGGTACATTTTCTTCCTGCAATCCACAGTCCAACAATTCCTCTGTTGTGCTGTTCCCTTGATCGCGATTCTCGTTGTCGTCGTGATAGAGGGGGAAGCGCTGGAGAAGTCAAAGAACCCAACTTACATTGACCCCTGACTGCCAAGACGAGGCAACCCCCACCCCTGCATAAACATCCCCAAGCCAAGATCATGAACAGTTATCTATTTAGTCTAAGTTATTCGCAGATAAGGTAAAAAAACTGCAAGTTATAAAACCATAACAGTAATAGAGGGGGGGTGATCCCAAGAAAACTGGTTAAGAACCATACCAAATCCGGCCAAGAAAATAACTGGATCCGGGAAATATCCTTCCCTAACCGGATATAAATTACGAAGGATTTCAATCTGAGACCCGCTCAACAGGTTTTCTCGGGCGCGCTGACAAACTAAGCGATAGACCATCACTATTTTTCAACAGCTTCCCCTTAAACCGTACTCGGGTGCAAATTAAAGATCCGGGAAGAGTGACCTCAATATCTATGTTGCAACCTTACATTTTGGTTGTCACTTCTTCCGGATCTTTAATTTACGCCTGAGTAATATCAATATTCTCTCAATAAGCTGGCCTCAGCAAGTGGGATGAGAGACCTGATTACTTTTTGTCCCAAATTCATATGGGCTACTAGTCACCTATTATTGGAGTGGCAGACCACCTGCGAGTGTATCTAATTTACCTTCAGTTTGTGAATCCTTGGTAGGACCTAGTTGTATGCTAAGCTCTTTGAACTTCGACGAATGACGGCGAAACTGCCACGGTAAAACGAGAAGCCAAGATTGAAGTACAGCCGCGTTCGCAAAGTTCTCGCACCTTTCCGAGTACCACGAGTAATTAAGAACGCTTTGCAAACCCTCTCCCTTGATTATTCGGTATAACAAATGGTGATAAGGGTTGGCAATGCCCCTAGGGGTATATCCGAAACATAGTTATCAGAAGGCTTCTTGTCCTATTGTTGTAAATAGGTATTGTTCTTAAAGTACAAGGAGGGGTACGAGGATTTTGCAAACGCGGCTGTATCACTAGAGACAGGTCGCCAACACACAATCCAGAAATGGGAACTTCGCTTCCATCCCTTCTTTTGATCTCGCGGCTTTCCCCTAGCGGTGTGCTAATGACACTTAGGTGAGTGCCATACCAATAAACGTAATGCTGACTATGCCATTGGCCGTACCCACCTGAGCTTAAAATTGGTAGACATAAACCTATTTGAGAGATCAGGAGAAAATATACACAGAAAGCTTTGTGTTAATCATGGAGTTCTGCTGATTTTGCTCCTTCCAAGCACTACGCTGCTTTTCAAGCAAGACGTTTTCCTTATCATGATTGCGCAAATAGACTCGTGCCCAACATTGTGAATGGGCCTAAACATGACAGAGGTTTGAGGTAGACTTTGCCCATTCCTGACTAGGCATTGCTCGCAACGCTACGGCAACGCTAAGAAGCTGTGAAATGCGGGAACAAACGAAGGGGTTCTTCTCCTCACGGCTCCACTAACTAACGGTCAAGAGAGTAGATGTAAAACCAACGGTGCCTTTCACCCATCCCCCTATCCTTCAATCGACCCCCACACTGATTCATTCTACTCATACTCCCCTTTCCACCAAACTATCATGCTAACAATGACAAGAAAAAATGTTACAAGGAAAATTTCTTCCGGCTCTATAGCATCCGTGCATCCGATTTTCTCTCCAATCCTTCCAGCCCTGCGCCGATCCCGAGCGCATATCCGGAGGTTGTCTGAATCAGATCGGGGTAGGCTGCGCCTATGCTAAGCGAGCTGAGCAGCATCAGGGAGCCTGCTCCCGGCGATGTATTAATCCTGAGCGCATGTCCAAACTTCTTTATCTGAGCGATAGCGGGATATGATGTGTGCATGCCCGATAAGCTTCTCATGCCGAGCAGCATCGAACACTTTCAATAGAGCTTGGGTAAAGCAGCCGGTGGCTCGATTAAAGGAGAGCTTGCAAAGTGGGCGATATGAAAAAATAGAGCACCTCTCTAATGAAGTAACTGTACCGGGAGGTCTTCAAGGGAGGTGCTGAAGTGACGACTTGTCAAGCCCAGGCAAATTCCTGCCCTACTTTTGAGCCATTGAATGTGCGGAAGGGCCAACCACGGGCTACCGACTCAACCAGACAAAGAATGATTCTGCGGATACCAGAATAATAAACATATAGCGGTTCCTGGTAGTAAAGGTGCAAATACACTTAGTAGAAAAGGGTTTTATAGTGTTTATTTCTATGCTTAGACTGCGGTTGCCGGCCACACGGTCGGTCGCAAGTTCCCAGCACCCATTCTCACCTCACCTCGTGTAACCATAATTTCCGGCCCACAAAGTGTTGAGAAACGGGAGAACCAATTCGATACCGTGCTCTTAGCGAGAAAATGAATACCATTGACCCATGGATATACCATCCAAAAAGTGAAACTTGTTCAAACTACTTGTACAGTACCTTGCCTCAGGCCCACAATAAACAACCTCTCCCTATCACTTAGGGTAGTTTCTGTTGCAATCCTAGAGAAAATTCAGAAAAATACCAGCAGGCCTCAACTAATTCTTGATTTTTTCTAATTTTTTTCCATTACTTTGCATTACGTAGTGAATAAAAAGACAAGGGAAACTGTGTGCATTGGAAAATATTTTGTGGTTCCTGATAACATGAAACCTTGTAATAGTATGTTTTTGCCAAGAATGGTATTCTAAAGATGCACCCCCTGTTTTCCAGGGTATTTGAAAGGTTTTCTCGTTTGGAAAAGGTTTCTTTGTCCTCTCAAATCCTTCTTAACTCTATGTCTTTCCGAGCCAGGTACTAATTAGGCCTGATAGGTGTTCTCTCTTGCTACCATTTTTGTTCCTCCCATGCTGTTTCTCTGAAGGCCTGTGTTTTCTGGATTCAGTGTTGGGAAATTAAGGGATCCCGGTGGTGATGGCGGCTGCACTCCTTCACTAGATAGCCTGGCTACACCTTGCTTCCCATTTAGGTGAATACTGTTTTCTGATGGACAATCTTGGCCGTTAACTATTGCCCATTCTCTATCAAAACGATTACGCATTGCTCCCGGGAGTAATTCACGACACCGAGTGACGTCCTATGACCGCGATTAGCGAAGGTGCATTCCCCAATGGTTAAGTTGCATCGAATACAGGTATTGTGGCATTTTGGTCATATAATATCACTCGCTTAGTGCACCAAGAAAAGTTCCATCCTTGAGAACCGATTTTTGCCACCCCTAATCTAAGCGAGGCACTATCTCCACCAGATGATCCATGGAAACAATAAGGGCCCGTTTACCTATAGACGGCCGTCTAGCAACCAGAGGCAGTGCCGACTGTCAAAGAAAGTCAGTTAGGTAAACATGCTTTCAGTTATATACTAGACAGTATATTAGCTACACGTGCAATAATTCTGTTTTATTTACATACCTTCAACTGTCTGTCTCTCTAAAAATTAAATTTGTAATAGTGGTTGTACTAGACGGTGGCGTCACAAGCGTTATCTGATAAACGGCGCGAAAGTGTTTGACAAATTCTCCACAGTCCTAGATTCTTGTAGTAGACCGTCAGAAAGTTCTGTTGCCTCCTCTAGCCAAACACCATCTACTTTGCCGCACACTCCCCCACTGTCAAGCCCCCCTTAGCGGTTGGCATCGTTTCAGCCTTTTAGACGGACGTCTATAGGTAAACGGGCCCTAAGTTTGATTGGGGGGGGGTTTATTTGAAAGTAATATATTGTGATAAAAATAGCATATCCTACTGCTTGGCAGGCATGCTTGGACCGGTCCTGGTCGAGTCGGTTTCGGTAATCCTGACTGTTCGGTCGGTCTAATTTCCACCATTAGACTAGACTTGACTTTCGACCGGACTAGCTAGTCCAGTCCGGTCTTCCGCCGACCATTCGGAACCCTGCTTTCAGCACTCTAACTTACTCAAGTACAGTACGTTGTTTTGAGCGAGGCATTAGTAAACGAAATGGCTATCCCATGGACTCGTGAGTCGTGCAGGTTGGGGACCTTGTGAATCTGGGCGTGGCCTTGTGGCTTGTCCTGAATAAAATCATGAAATATCATATATCATACCAAGACAATTCTCCGCAAAGATTTTGCCTAGCCACAGTACAGAGATACGATACACAGGCAGTTCCCAATCCGCATGTCTCATCGGTCCATGGGATAGCTGAACGCAGTGTTCCTAACCGTCAAGTCCGTCCGTCTTCAGGGGAGGACGGGACGGACTACGGCTCATGGTCAGCCTTTTTGGGGTACTAGGACGGACTAGGCCCGGGAAGGTGAGGACCGAACGGACCATAGTCCCACACTTGGACCTCCTGCACTAGCCAAGCAGAAATAATACACCTCCAAACGAATTCTTCTCACATCATGAGACATCACTCTTGACGTACCCGGCGGTCCTGTTGGAACAATGGCTTCAATGTGACGAAAGTATTTCTGCCAGTTGCGGGCAATAGTGCCAGTGGAACTTAGACACTAGCTGGCTCTGTATACAGATACCTCTTGTGGGTATAAATACTATGCGCCTGTACTCAAACATCAATGTATAAGAGACATCGGTCAATTCTTGCTCTTCCTCTACAAAACTAGATCATTATTTTAGTGGACCCGTCCTTACTTTCGCTTCACTCTCTTTCTCGCGCACCCAAATTCCGACAGGTCCCCTGCCGTCCCTGGTAGTCCCCCACCGTCCCCGGCGGTCCTCAATAGTCCCACGCCGTGCCCACCCATCCCCTACCGTTCCCCACTGTCTCTGGTCATCCCATGCCGTCCCCTGTAGTCCCCGGCCGCCCACCCCCTGCCCTAAACTAAAAGATCTCTCCCTGTAAGGTCCGCCATCCTGCCCAAAGATTGCCGTCCTGAACCTAGGCCGCCCCGGACGGACTACAGATAGCCGTCCCGTCCAGTGTTCTCAGCCGTCCGGGGCCCCCGTAGGGCCCGGCGGGGGGATTGCCAAGACCCCCAGACGAGACGGGACGGCAAAATGTAGTCCGTCCTCGTCCTTGAATTCCCAGGACGGCCGTCATTAGCAAGGACGACGAGCCCCACGACCTGAGACAACTTCTACCAGGGGACGGCAGGTAACTACATAGGACCGCCGGGGACGGTGGGGGACGGCGGAAAACATCGGAAAACATCGGAAAACATCGGAAAACAGCGGAAGATGGCGGGGGACGGCGGGGGACGACGGGAGATGGTGGGGGACGGCGGGGGACGACACAATGTCGTCCGTCCTGGTCCTTGGCTCTTACTTGTCGGGCAAGTTCAGGAAAAGACGGGACGGGACGACGAAATGTCGTCCGTCCTCGTCCTTGCCCAGGAAGGACGGACTGCCCCGTTGCGAACACTGGTCCCGTCCCGTCACGGGCTCTGGGCAGCCCCGCCGCGGGGCCCCACCGGCCCCCCGGACGGTTAGAAACACTGGCGAAACGGCGAAACGGCCGATGACGAAAGACGGCGGTGGGCGGAACGAAACGCCAAGATCAAAAAAACCATAGATCGCCAATACACCCAACTTTGAGAGGGGAAAAACTTCTTATTCAGCTCACGCTTACACTCCACGATACTCAACTAACTAAAACTAACAGTGAAAACAGAGGTGTAAATAGAACAATAGCGGAGCTCTCTCTTCTATCCTCCTATCCTTCCTTCAATCGCCACACAGGTTCATTCTCTTCCACGTATGCCTCCCTTCACCTTCCGCAAGGAACTACCTTGCCAACAAAGGAAAGAACAAACGTTACAAAGAAACTCCTTCAGGCTTTGTAGCCCCCGTGCATGCGGCTCTCCCTCCGATATCCTTCCGGTGCTCCACAGATCCCAAGCACATCTCCGGAGGTTTGTCGAACGATATCGGGATAGGCAGCACCCACGCTGAGCATGCCGAGCAGCATCGAAGAACTTGCTCCCGGCGGGCGTAACGATCCAGGGCGCAGGTCTGAACTTATTTATCTGAACGATAGCGGGATAGGCTGTGTGCATGCCCGATAGCTTAAGCATGCTGGGCAGCATCGAAGAATCTCAGCACTAGTTAGGAGCAATAGGGGTTCTCTTTTGTTCTTTTTATTCTTCCACTGCGGTTTCATTGAAGGGCTTTATTTTCTTGATTCCAAGTTGTAGGAACTGAGGGATCCCGGTGGTGATGGCAGGACTGCATTACTTCACTACATGGCTGGGCTGCATCTTTGTTATTTAGATGGATACGGTTTTCCAATCAAAGATCTCCACCGTTAACTATTGCTTCTTCTCTATCTAAACGGTCGCCCATTGCTCCATCAAGTAATCCACATTATTGAGCTACCTTCTATGGCGCCGGTTAGAGATAGTGTTGGACATATGGGAAATGATGCCGTGAACTACAAGATCTCCTTCTCGATAGCATTTTATCAGAACCTCACCTGCCTGTCCTGCTCCTCCGATTTGCCCTATGGGCCGGGTTCTCATGCAAGGCCTCATAGAGACGCCTCAAGACATCTCTCTCGTCTTCACCATTTGATTATGCTCCCCGTCTCATATCATATATCAGGTAAAGTTGGGCTGATATAGGTCTCTCACCATTTATGAGATTCTCTGCCAGGCGATCCTAGAGGCGTTATAGTGGAGTAAATATATAAGATTAGGGCTCCGGCTAGTATGTAGCTTTTATATAAAGGTGGTTCTTTCTAGCATATTCTGGTTTTTATATAAGGGTGTGCCCAACAACTGGTATGAGGCTAAAAGTAATGATATATAAATGTTATCGTGTTTGGGATAATATACATCATTATTCTATATATCTGCGGTAGGGCTAAACTCTATCCATGACTAGCTCTAATGGTATAATGTACACCACCACCAAATGAAAATTATGAATAAAAATACAATGCCATCGTAATATCTCTAGCACATGCCCAAAAGAAATGCTATAGCCCTTCTTGGGCCTTGTTTCACTTTTTTCCACGCAGCCGGGGAATATGTTGGGCTATAATCTGCCTATACCTGCGCATCCGAGAAGTCTTCGGCGGTGGTTCTTCGGGAGGGTCATTACCCTGTGTGACGGGTGACACCACCCCCTCATGAATTTTGCTAGGGGCACATTGGAGTAGCGTTGTATAATCATTGTCTGGCTCATCGGGGATGATACTGCCCCGTGAGACTGGTGGTCTCAAAACCTCTTCATGCTCATTGCTAAGAGCGCCCTGGAGTGGTGGCAGATAATCGTTGTCTCGCTTGCGGGGATTGATAGCTCCTTGGGAGAGTAGTAGGCTCGTTATCCCCTTATGTCCATTGTTAGAAGCGACACAAAATGGTGTTTGACCATGGTTATTTGGCTGGTTGGGATTGACATCGTCCCGTGCGAGTAGTAGTCCCACCACCTCCTCATGCCCATTGAAAGAAGCGCCCCAGAGTGGTGTTCCACCAGAGTTGTCCGGCTTGTCAGGATTGACGTCGTCCCGTGCGAGTAGTAGTCTCACCACCCCCTCACATCCCCGGCTCGAAGTTACCCAGAGTGGTGTTCGACCATCGCTGTCCTGCTTGTCGGGATTGACATCGTCCCGTGCGAGTAGTAGTCTCACCGCCCCCTCATGCTCATCGTAAGAAGCGCCCAGAGTGGTGTTCCGCCAGCGCTGTCCGGCTTGTCGGGATTGACATCGTCCCGTGCGAGTAGAAGTCTCACCACCCCCTCATGCCCATTGCGGGAAGCGCTCAATAGTGGTGTTCCACCCAATTCGTGCGGCCTGTCGGGATTGACGTCGTCCCGTGCGAGTAGTAGTCTCACCATCCCCTCACATCCCCGGCTCGAAGCTACCCAGAGTGCTGTTCCTCCAAACCTGTCCAGCCTGTCGGGATTGACATCGCCCCGTGCGAGTAGTAGTCTCACCACCCCCTCATGCCCATTGAAAGCAGCCCACCAGAGTGGTGCTCCACGATCGTTGTCAGGCTTATCGGGATTGATATCGTCCCGTGCGAGTAGTAGTCTCACCACCCCCTCATTCCCCTTGTAAGAAGCCCACCAGAGTGGTGTTCCACCAGAGTTGTCCGGCTTGTCGGGATTGATACCGTCTTGTGCGAGTAGTAGACCCACAGCCCCTTGATTCCCTTCCTGAGCAGCTAAAATGAGCGGTGTGACCCCCCTACAATCTCCTTGATTAATATCACTGCCTTGCGCCTCTATCAGGGCAGCCACCATCTCATCAATGCCGAAGTACGATGCACAGTGTAGGCCTGTAAATAGGTGATGAGTATGCTGGGAAGAAAGGTATCCCTGAATTTCGTCAACAAGTAAGGTTGAAGCTATATGGCTATCGTATCGGCTTAATAAATCAAGTGCAAGTGATTTAGCGTGGTCGGAGAGTTCTATTTTTGCATGCCTTCCCCAATGCAAGGATGAATATTCCAGAAATGGCACGCCTGCAAGGGTTGAAACATTATCGGCTAGAAGCCGCTTGACCTGGTCGTAATTCAGATAAGTCAAGCATGTTTCCCCAAGTGTTCTATGGGCATCAGGCAATACACCGGGCCGGGAAAGGTATTCTTGAAGCGTGTAGTGAATTAGCCGGACTTGCGATGTCTCTTTATCAACCACAGCAAGTCCGAAACATGACCTTAACACAGTATCTTGCCGCCGGATATTCTCAGGGTTAAGGTCCGTTGTCCTTATTTCGGCGGCCAGGGCATGACAGAGTTCGTCGATCCGCAATGGCCGCTCCGTGTGGGACACCCACATTAGCACCTCCATCCCAAGTCTTGATCGGTCGCCCTTCTGTTCTTTTATTCGCCTCAGTGTTTGGTCGTAAACATTGTCCAGGTCTACGCCAGTCGTAGCTACCTTTTGCAACATTTCCTTTCTCCTCGCTACTGATGTCTCGCCCAAAATCGCGTCGATATTTAATGCCACAAGAAGAAACCTGAGTAGAATGTCAATCACTGATTCAAATTGATAATCGCGTTAATCCTACTCACATATCTGATGCCTTTTCCAACATTGTTTTCATAATATCATTTTTCAGATTTTCCGTCATCAACTCCTGATCTCGGGCATCGTCATCGTCCATCTTCCGGGTCAGGTATCGAGCGATATCCTCTTGGTCAGGGACAATGTGCATGGTGTAGGCTCCTTCCGTGAGATGCCTGTCAAGTTCACCACGAATGTGCGGCCTCCCTGTAAGAAATAATCGTGTGTTTGGCGCTTCTTGAATGATCTGCCGTAGTGCGCGGAGAAACTCGGAACGATGTTGAGGCACTAACTCATCCATTGCGTCGATGCAGATATATACTCGCTCGAGGCAACCAATTGTTTTGACGAATAATCCCAGCATCTCTGGCAACCGCAGACCTTTTCCACCTTTCTGCCTTGACTTCTCAAAAGCATTCTTAATTTCGCATACGTTCCCCACCGCTCCGAGGACAACCTGCCTGAGTAGGCCCCCTATCATATTCGCGGGTGATTGGTCCTTCTGTGCCTGGTAATCGCAGTAGAGGGACAAAACCGAAATATGCTGTCCATCGGCTTGCTCGCATAGGGCGTCAATTACTAATGAACTGATTTATTTCCTCGTTAGCATCGTCTATTCTCCCTGGAAGATACCCCCGTACCTTATATATGTCTTTCCAACTCCTTGATCCCCATAACACAGGAGAGTGTAACTCCCTGAGCCATTCTGATTTTTGCGCCATGACACAAACTCATTCTTCTTCAGAACCCATTCCCCAACACCATCCAGCCGCCGGTTCCTTACATCTTCATGCCTTGCATGGGGCTCGAGTGGCGACAACCATGCTTGGATTCTTAAAGACTCTTCACTTGTTCCCACGTTGATGATGTTATTATAGCTGTTTAACACATTTCCAACATTTTGATTCAAGTCGCCGTGGATACTATTGCTCGTGTTATTGTCGGCACGGGTGTTGGATATGCCATACCGGAAGGGATCACGAGTGAGACTTGGTCCTCCGTTCCCACTAGGTAATGTGTTCATATTGGATCAGATGCGTTGATAAGTCTGATGATACGGCACCACACTAGTATGAGAGTGTATCGTGGAGGTTGATGGACTTCTCCCCTCAAGGCTAGGAAAGCGGGGAATGGTTTCATAGATTGAGACAAGGTGATTGTTTTAGATGGAAGCCCCAGGCAATCATTCCATGCCAAGGCCACCACCACACCTCCTCACCCGAAGACGACTCCCAATCGAACATGTTTTATAGACTGCCTATCACTATTTTGCAATAGCCTCCCCATATAAAAGTACGGTACTTATATCACAAGAATACCATTTTAATGAACTTGCCTCTGTAAGTGCAATGAGAGACTTTATCACTTCTTGTCCACATTCGCACGAGCTACCAGTTACTTCTTATTGGGGCGGTAGGGCGAATAGGATCGCTTGCGAGTACATCTACCGGTACAGCCACGTTCGCAAAATTCTCTCTCCCTCCCGAGTACCACGAGTAATTTAGTCTTCAAAATAGGCTATGTTCGGTAGAGAGTCTTGCGGTCCTTATTGTTTCTGTGCTGCCAGCAGCGTCCTATATATACACAAAACTCTCTTCCAAGAAACACACTTCTTCGCCATCACTCAACTCTGTTCTTCCATCACCCTCTCTTGCTTTCCAAACCACACTTTCCTAGAGATTTCGTCCGTCAATCCCTTTGCCCATTTCAACTACTTACAGACTTTTCCTAAACACTCCTTTCCAAACTTTCCTGATACTCCTCTTCTGTTTTGCTATCGTCAAAGTGTGACACTCGTTCGTTCCATCTTCTAGCTAACACTAGCTCCAAACCTTTAGTACCCCTAGTCTGATTCGTGAATCTTCCCGAAACATCTCCGATGCACCTAACCGTTCGCTCATACACGCCGTTGCTTCAACTTCCATACTTCCCAAGAATCTCTAAACCAAAACGCTCCTTATCCTCACTTCTGGTTTAGTAACAGTGTCGCAGATATGGAACCTTCGTAAATATTTTAACAATTAGAAAGGCTTTGCTTACCCTCTCCCTTGATTATTCTGTATGATAAATCGTGATATGGGTTTACAATGCCCCTAGGGGTATATCCGAACAATACTCGTAATGTCCTGACGTTTGTGAACACAACTGCTATTGCATACCGCCAAAATTCAGCTTTTTTGCGCTGATCTTGGCATCCTGCAATAGCAGTTGTGTTCACAAACGTCAGGACATTACGAGTAGTTATCAGAAGGTTTCTTGTAAATAGGTATTGTCCTTGATGTACAAAGGAGGGTGCGAGAATTTTGCGAACACGGCTGTACTTTACCTTGAGTTTCCGAATATTTTCTAGGACCTATTTGTATGCTGGGCTCGGGTAAAGTAAAGTTATCAGCTTGGTTAAAGGGGAGCTTGTTGTGTGGCAACATGAAAAAATAATATGCCTGGTGAATGCAGTAACCGCGCCCGGGTTCCAGTGGATTATGTAACCGCGCGCAGTTCCAAAATCTTTGCTGCTCACGAGGCACCTCACGGCCCAACGCCAGTCTCCCGTTCAACCCTTGACACCTATTAGGAATTATGAAATTTTGATTTAGTTAACCCAAACCGAACTCTCACCATAAGAAATTCAGGGTCATAGAAAAGAGGAATGTTGAAATTCTTTGTATATTTCCTATGTATATTCAACACACTACCGTGTATTCTCTTACTTAGTTTGTGTTTCAGCTCCGCCTGTCCACCACTTACATTACTACAGCTGAGATATATATTGTGGTGTTTTATTGTTTATTTCAGGATAATATCTTAGGATTTAACCTGTGCTTTCCAATCAGGTGTTTAGGATTTTAGGGTTGTTTAGGCATCTCTTATGCCCCATTCTTGGTCATGATATTTCTAATAATCACTCCACACCCTTTTGTTTTCACGCACATTATTTGGGATTTACTTGGTTGGATTTCAGGGTCAAACATGGTTGCACTTATGTTTCTTACATTGTTTTCCCTATATTTCTCTTGTGTATATGGACGCGCACTTTTCTATAAATAAGGTGCTACCGCCCACCTGGCTTACTAGTAGAAGAATTAAGAACTGGAACTCCTGCCAATCCCTTCTTCACCTTCTCGCTAAGCGCACCTCGCAACGCCCCTCGTACTTGTGAAGTATTATCCACAGAGAATAGATTGTGCCGCATTCACATTTTGAACAGGTTATGAGCCCGGCGCTCTCCTTACTCTTTAAGAAATACGCTCACACGCTTGCACCCAACAGCGATGAACTACAATCGTATACCTACCTCTACCTTAGAAACCGTTGTTGTGGGAATGGAAAAACTCTCAGCATTTGGCTTGGCGCAACCCCTTTTCTTCACCATAAAAGGACGCGACCTCCCGGTTGCAACACAACTTCCTTTCTCACCTCAACAACCACGCTCAGTCTGCGTAGTAGTGAATACCTGGTGCTGCCTACTTTTGTACTTAACTTCACTTTGCTTCGAGCGAGGAGAAGGCTAGCTTCAAGTACGCTTGCTGCAATTGGAACGGCTAAAGGTGTTCACAAAATACTAAAAGACAGAGAAAAGTGCTGAGACAGGTGCCTATCATTTTTTCGAGGATTTTTCACCACTAAACATCACCAAATAATGACTGATGCCGCAGCTAGCAGACAACTTTGGGACTCAGAGTCAGAAACCGAAAATACTGTTACAGTGGCCACTTGTCCTCCTAGATGTTCTACCACTACAGCTGGTGAATCCTCCCATTGTCCTGCTCGTTCTGGTTCCAAAAGACCAGCCAAATTGCCTGCAATCTCACCTTGATCTCTGGCCGGTAAAACATCTACTCCGGCCCCCGACAAACACATTCAAAGTTCAAAGAACTCAGTTGCTCCCAACTACAAACTAAGCTCGATCTAAAAGCTTACCGGAAGTGAAAACTACCGTGCTTGGAGAGCCATTTCTCAATCTGTTCTTGAACCTTTTAACTGTTGGAATATTGTGTTAGGTGAAGAAACTATTGACGATTATGCTGAAAACAACAACGATAACTTTATCGATCGCAAGGAGAATGCCGCAACATACTTCATCCAAACTGTAGAGTCTCAATGGCTCATCCTCCTCGATACCCATAAAATCCCTCCAAAAATATGGACCCCTCTCGAGAACAAATTTGCCAGAGAAAACACTTTATCTTTCTTCAACCAACTCAGTTCTGTTATCGATACCAAGTACGATACATTAGATCTTCTTTCCAATCATATCAATAAGTACGATACCCTATGGATTCGATTACACCTCCGATGTTCCACTGCCTCCTCCACCGACCGATGCACCCTACCATTTGTCTTTCCAACAGTGTTCAAGTCACCTGAGGCTAAAGCAGCAATGCTCCTCCGTTCTCTTCCCGAATCAATGAATACTATCGTTAATAATCTCTCAACCAAAGAGGGCTTTGTCTATGATAATGTCTACAATAAGCTGATAGACTTGAAAATTCCTACCGCTGTTAACTCCATGGATAACAAAGTGTATAAAACCGCTGATGTTGAAGGAAAATGAAAGGAACCACGAAGAGAACCCTCCCGCCAGGGACCAACGACCCTGGCCAAGGAATGTTCCTACTGCAAAAAGCTTTACCCAACTGCTCGCAGCGATGGCCATACCTGGAATGAGTGTGTAAAGCTCAAGGGCACCAATCTGAGGAATAAAGAAAAAAGGACCGCTAACACGGCAATGATCAGAAAGGAAGAAACTCCTAAACCTGTCAGTACTTTATCATCCATCCGAACCACTACCAAAATCTTTTCCTATCCCCGATCGGTTATAGACACAGGCGCAAGCTGACATATGACAAACAACTTAGACCTTTTTATAAACTTCGAGACTGTGAAAGGCACTGTTAGGTTGAGTGATGACTCTGATATAGAGACATGCGGCCGTGGAAGAGGTGTGATCTTGGCCAAAATATCTATTGGTCATGTTTCTTCTGTATACCTTGAGCGTGTTCTTTGGGTTCCTAGTTTGGGTTCTTGCAGTTTGTTGTCCTGGCGCGCAATTGTTTCTTGGGGGAAGAGATTTTCCTTGGCTAGTTGCGGAAAGGATATGTATATTTTTAGGGAAAATAAAACAGACGTTATCAGGGGAAAGCTTGATGAACAAGACTATGTTGTGCAAGAAGAGAGAGAGTTGGCAAAGAAGATGACTTACCAACAGTGGCACGAAGCACTTTGACATCACTCACCTGACTATCTGAAAAGCCACAACTACTCCGACGCTACCAACCTCCCCAAAGTTCTGAAAGACTGGCGATGCGAAACATGCATCTCTTCCAAAAGCACAAAGCGAAAGCCTACATCAATTACCGACATACGCTCAGATACACCGTTCGAATTAATTCACTCTGAACATAGCGGAAAATTCTCCACAACCTCCTTCGGCCAATCCAACTATTATGTTACTTTCATAGATGACTGCAAGAGATACGCTTGGATATATTCCATTCAGGCAAAATCTGACACGGTCACAGTGTTCACCAGTTTCATCTATGCAGGCTACACTCAAGATAACGCCATAATCAAAAGATTCAGAACAGATAATGGAGCCGAATATGACAATGCTGCCATGTTAACATTGTTAGACAAGCAAGGTATAATACACGACCTCTCTTGCGCTTACTCACATGAATCAAATGGTGTTGCCGAACGATATAATCGCACAATTATCACTGCTGCTCACTCTTTGTGGACTGGCTTACCCTTAGCATTATGGGCCGAAGCTATTGCAACTGCGGTCTACCTTCGAAACAGACTCCCTAACAGATCCATGGGAAAATCGACACCCGATGAATCTCTCTACCACAAGAAACCGTCAATTTACCATCTCCGCCCATATGGGACCAAATGCTTTGTTCATCTACCAGAGGAGAAACGTCAACCTGGAACGAAACTAATGCCCCGGGCGATCGAAGGATATCTTATCGGTTATACCTCTTCCCCAACACCATCCAGCCGCCGGTTCCTCACGTCTTGGTGTCTTGCGTGGGGCTCGAGTGGCGACAACCACGTTTGGATCCTGGAAGCCTCTTCACTTATTCCTACATTGATGGTCTTATTATAGCTGTTTAACACATTTCCGATGTTCTTGTTATAGCTGTTTAACACATTTCCGATGTTCTGATTCGAGCGACCGTGAATATTATTGCTCGTGTTGTTGTCGGTACGGGTGTTGGATATGCCATAGAGGGAGGGATCATGAGTGAGACTTGGTTCTCCGTTTCTGCTAGGTAATGTAGTCATATTGGATAAGGCTCGGCGAGATGTGGGATGATACGGCACCACACTACTGGTTGTATTGGAGTGTATCGTGGAGGTTGGTGGGCTTCTTCCCCCAACGCTAGGAAAGCGGGGAATGGTTTCATGGATTGGGACAAGGTAATTGTTTTAGATGGGAGTGCCAGCCAACCATTCCATGCCAAGGCTATCCGAGAGCCGTCCCGTTCCTTGAGGCGGACCCCCGATGGCATACGGTATATTTTTATAGATTTTACAACAAATTCACCAGAACACCCTCCTAATGGACTAACCTCTGCAAGTGCAAAGACTTGATTACTTTTTGGTCCCTACTCACACGAGCTACCGGCCGCCCATTATTGGGACGGGAGGACACACTTACACCTCGCGATTATATCTACCTTACGCGAAGTTTTTTTTTCCGAATATTCGCTGAGCTTGGGTAAAGTGGACCTTAATCCACTTGATGAAATAGGTGTGGGCGACATGAAAAAATAATGCGCCTCGCTAATGGGGTAATGGTAGGTGTTCGATGGCGGCTCCAAGCGCTGACAAACAACCGCCAACCAAGACCAGGCAAATCCCTATTTCCCTACTGCTCGGCAACTGCCAGCGACCAACCCAACCGTACAAAAAATGACTCCGAAGGTACTTGTACTAAGAAACCAATAGAGTGACAGCGCCCCCCGTAAAAATCGAAGTTGGGAGTTGGAACTTGGAGCTTTTGGCGAAATTTTGAGCGGGAAGAAGACTCCTTCACAGCAAGATGTTTGTGTCGTTGCGTATTTGATTTATGCAGCTTTTAATGATATCATAGCGGTTCCTGGCACTAAATGTATGGATACACTTTTCCGGAAGGTCCACGAAGTTCCCATTCCTGTGTTTAGTCTGCTGTTCCCAGCCCCCCGTCGGTCGCTGGTTCCAGGCGTTTATTCTCACCCCACGTGGCCCAGCCCCGCAGCCTGTGAAGTATTCGGATATGGTTTCTTTCCCCCTCAAACCCTTCTTTCAGCCCTCTACTCGAGTACAGCCTTGGAGCCAGGCACTGGTTAAAAGAAATGGCTATCCAATTGACTAGTGAGTCATGCAGGTTAGGGACCTTCCGAATCCGGGCCGGTGACTTGGCCCGACTAGAATCAAGAAATACCAAGACTATTCTCTACAGAAATTTTGCCTGGCCACAGGATAGAGCTACGATATATGGAAGTTCCCCAATTTGCATGTCTCACCAGTCCATAGAACAGCCAAGCGGTGAAACGGCGGAACAAAACGAAACGCCAAGATTAAAACAACACTATGAAGACAGATCGACAACGCACAACTTAGAGAGGGAAAAAACTTCTTATTCAACTCACGCTTACACTCCAAAATACTCAACTAACTAAAAGCTAACGGTGAAAACAGGGGTGTAGATAAGATAACAACGGAGCTCTCTCCCCTATCCTCCTGTCCTTCCTTCCTTCAATCTCCACACCGGTCCATTCTCTTCAACGCATACCCCCCTTTCCCTTCTGCAAAGAACTAAAATTTATCTTGCTAACAAGTGAAAAAACCAACGCCACAAAGAAAGGTTCTTCAGGCTCCATGGCCCCCGTGCGCCCCACCCTCCCTCCATATCCTTCCGGTGCCCCACCGATCCCGGACGCTTCTCCGGAGGTATGTCGAACGATATCGGAATAGGCTGCGCCTACCCTGAGCATGCGGAGCAGCATCAAAGCACTTGTTCCCGGCGGGCGTATCAATCCAGAGCGCATGTCCGAACTTTCACTTTGCGAACTATAACGGGATAGGCTATCTGCATGCCCGGTAGGTCAAGCATGCTGAGCAATATCGAAGAATTCCAACTCTAGTTAGAAGGAATAGGGGCTCTCTTTTGTTCCTTTAGTTTTTCCCATACGGTTCCTTCGAAGGCCTTTGTTTTCTTGATTCCAAGTTGTCGGAACTGAGAAATCCCGGCAGGACTGTACTATTTTACTATATGGCTAGGCCATATCTTTCTTATTTAGATAGATATAGTTTTCTAATCAAGAATCTCTACCGTTAACTATTGCCGCTTCTCTATCTAAACGGTCGCCCATTGCTCCATAAAGTAATACACATTAGCGAGTGACCTTCTATGGCGCCGGTTAGCGATAGTGTTGGACATATGGGAAATGATGCCGGGAACTACAAGACCCCTGCTCAATAGCATTTTATCAGCATCTCACCTGCCCGTCCTGCTCCTCCGATTTGCCCTATGGCCGGGTTCTCATGCAAGGCCCAGTAGAGACGCCGCGAGAAATCCCTCTCATCTTCAGCATTGGATTATGCTCCCCATCCCATATCATATATCAGGTATAGTTGGGCTGATATAGGTCTCTCACTATTCATGAGATTCTCTACCAGGCGGTCCTACAGGCGTTATAGTGGAGTAAATATATAAGATCAGGGCTCCGGCTAGTATGTAGCTTTTATATAAAGGTGGTTCTTTCTAGCATATTCTGGTTTTTATATAACGTAATTTACGGTGAAACCGATCGACACCGGGATGCCGATCAGACAAAAATTACACACAGACATGTCTCACTCCCGAGACCTTGAAACCCTCCCCGACCGGCGCAAAGTAGAATCTATGGACAAAGTTCCTGACCGGTCATTCAACACCCACCCTGTAACTCCCCCATGCCCACCAGATACCCGTAAACCCTCCAATCCTCCTGATATCACCTGAATTGAGTCTTTATACTCACTTCCATCGCTGTCATTATCCTCCAATTCGATGTCTTCAAGGGGCTTGTCAAGCTCCACCCCAGCCACAATTTCCACCTCTTCTTCCTGAATGGTGGACATGCCACCTAAAAGCTCCCCCGGTGGTGTATGCTGCTTTTTTTTCTTTTCTCTTGCCAAAAGCTGGGCCTGGGACTTCGCTTGAGGCTGTTGTAGTCTTAGTAAGCCTGCGTGCCTCTCTTGATGTCTTCAGAGCATCAATTCTCTCTCGTTTTTCTCTCAGCTCAATAATTGTCGCAGATGTAAACACAGTAGCCTGAGTAAGCTTTCGCCGGTCTGCAGTTTGTTTTTTTTTTTGCCCACCAACCAGTTCCCGATTCTGACGGTAGGCCTCCTCGCTTACTGCCTTATCAGCTATCGTTTCCTGATATCCTTCGGATATCCCAGCCAAAACTTTTTTTCGCTGCTGTGAGTGGGGGGTATCACGTTGTATTAGTGATATGGCAGTGCGCGTAGCGCGGCTGACAGCACGAGGAGTTTTCGGGATCGTGATGGCTTTTAAGGGCGTGGAGGTAGGTTGCGATTTCTTGGTTGCAGGCTGCCGTATCTCAGGCTTCATTACGCGGCGTGGGTTTAGCGGTATGATACCAACCGCCTCCCAAGAACGCAGAATATTCTGGGAAGTGAAAGTTAATTCGCGTGCCGGTAGGAGTACCCTGTTTGAGTTTAGA
>Ga0307517_10004353_pt1 | contig 21807 bp, 29 predicted proteins | sample 23_EM_MG_FD_194515 | JGI IMG/M metagenome (GOLD analysis project Ga0307517, IMG submission 194515) | Populus trichocarpa ectomycorrhiza microbial communities from riparian zone in the Pacific Northwest, United States - 23_EM | ecosystem: Host-associated > Plants > Roots > Unclassified | place... | reverse complement strand
AGACTGCGAAGAAGCCAAGAATAGTCAACGAGATCCAGTTTCAAAAGTCCAAATTTGCGAATAGAAAACCCCCGGAGTCGGGTGTGGAGAACAATGGGCAAGTCTTATTTGGACCAGAGTTCTCTGACTTTAGAATTCTAGGTGCAAGCAACTCAGGAGAAGGCGCTGAATTTGGTCAGGTTGGCCGCGTATTGAGACAGGCAAGGCGGGGAACCATCGCCGAGCTTGGAGAACTGCTCTGAGAGGAAAGTCAAGTCGAATGTTTTTTTTACCGTGCCCATATTCGTGGCGTTTGCGGCGGCAGCAGGGTGGAGCGGTTGTCTCAGAAAAGAGAAAATAGCCCCTGCGGCGACAATGTGCCCATGAATCAACAATGGATTCGCGCTGAGTGAGAAGAGAAATCCAAATCGGCGGTAGGCACTCAAAGTGTCTCGATAAATAAAACGTCCAAGTGAGGAAACGAAACCTCTGAACTTTGGCGCACCACCACCTGTCGTCGTTGTTTGTTTCGAAGCAAAAGCTTGGAGGGGGAGACAAAGATAACGATAAAGCGGCGTGGCCACAAATAGGGCGCGTTGGGGTTGGGCAAACATGAGAAGCGCAGGTTGAGCGCCTGACAAATGTCAACGGAACAAACAAACTTTCCACGGAATCGGAACTCGCCGTGATTGGTTGGTTTTTGCTAGAGGTACCGAAATTCGAAATCCCGACCCGTGTCCCAAACGGCGGAGGCCAAGCTCAGGGCCGGAATGGTGGCGCGAATTTGCCAAAGATGGGTTGTCAGGAGGCGGGTCCAGATGGAGGAATGATCATAGGATGGTATGTAGGTGGTCGTTATTGTCGACCGACCAACACCCGACTTGAACCGGCTCACTATGAAGGAAAAATTCAAAGATTTCGACCAATTGATGATCGAAATTTTATATAAAGTGTGGCGCACAATGATCGCTAATATAATCGGAAGACGGTCAGAAATTTCGACATAATCTCCACATATACAGATAAGTATATGGCGGCCTTTTCAAACCTATGCTAAGAACTCGATGACGAGAAGGGTAGGTACAGTGGCGAACGTTTGAACCACCAACAGCTTTATCCCCTCACGTCGCTCTTCCTCCGAGTCTTTGCATTTAGTGTTTAGTGAGAACTGCGCTACTAGTAGCTATTCCAGGGGTTATTCAACCTGCATGAAGCCAGGTCGGTTATTCTAGCGCTACAATATCTTGCAGTGAATCCTGACCAAGGCCCAGGGACTCTTCTGATTTTGCAACGGGAAGGGTCTGGGGAAACCCTTTTGAGAATATACAGTAGCTATTTCCTCAAATGCTAGGGCAAAAACTGGGAAACGTAATACATGCTAAACCAATATTTCTTGATTCTTACAGCTTGGAAACCCTTGATGTGTAGCATATAGTGCACTGAGGGAATTAAGGCAATCCCTACGAATATGTAATCTGCTCCCCCAAGGAGATGTAAGTTCCAAAAAGAAGGGTAATCATTTCTAGTTACTTTAAAATTAAAGGGGTGTATTGTCGAGTCTGCGACACTAGACTTGAGAACTCTGACTCGGTAAATTTTGAGAAGCTTCGACTCATCAAACGCTGCGTGGTGACTAAAATTTCAAAAACCTGAAGGTGATTGCTCGGGAACACCGACTTACGAGAGATATATGAGGAATATAAATGGATGAAGAAGGCGATAGGCAAGATTTTTATTTGGGATGAAAATCATAAAGGTTTTTCTTCTGCAACTGAACGTTGAAAGTTGGTTGAAAGACATTTGAGCGCTTGTGACGTGAGAAGCACGTGATGGGAATATTGCGTGTTATGAGACAATCCACAAAAAAGGTCACACCGACAAGTCTCCAACAACATTTCACCGCTGTTGACCGTTGCTCGCTGAAAATGAGCACCCGCTCAAGGAGGAAAGCCGGACTAGCATCCAAGACTGAATCTGAACCTCTGACAGCTGCGAAAGCAAAAGTTCGGAGTCATGGGGCGAGATCCGCCCAAGCTGACGATATGGATGTGGAGCCTCACAGCATCAACGGAAAAGAAAATCTCAAGTCCTCTGCCATCAAACAGGGAAAGAAGGACAGGTCGAAAAAGAAGCTCCTCGATCTCGATTGTGTTTGTTCGAAAGGCAACGATGGGTCGCCGATGGTCTATTGTGCTTCATGCAGGATTTGGTGCGTCCTTGTTTTCTTTTACTCACTCGCATTTCATGCTGGGGACGATATCTAACGCTAATTGTACAGGTACCATTTTACATGTGTAGATCTAACTGAGCCAGAGGCTGAGGAAATTAGTGAGTCTCTTTTTGACTTCCTTTGAAACTTGAATCTAACCGCATGTCCCGCCTCAGGTGTTTATATTTGTCCGACATGTACGTCGTCTTGTGGCCGTCATACAGCTTGTGAGTTGCTTGTCCCTTCCTCCGACTTATGTACTGGCGTCCCCTGTATCGCCGCCACCCTTGTAGTCTTTTTGGAGAAACTATACTCTACCGTAAATTCTTTGCCTGAGGATGCGTTTGTTGCCTGCATTCCGCATTCGTTTCTTTCTTGTCGTTGCAGCCATGTTTCTGTCGTGATATCAAGACACTTGTCTGCACTTCACACTGATATGATCCCAGTCATGGCGGTATACCATATGAGTCATGGCCACAAATGTGTCCCAAACCCGCGATGCACTCTCGTCTGTGCCTTTCGAATGACTCGTATGAGTGTTTTTGGGACACCTGCACCTGGTATGACCAGGATATGACCACGATGCCAAATGGCACCAGGGGCAGAGCGCTGAACTTGCTTAAATATACTTTCGTCTGACCCATACTTCTATTTTTCTTGCTTTATGATACATATTTTAGCCAGAAACTGACTCTCCTTTCTCTCATCCAGTGATTTGGGAGGGCGATGGGGCGATTGAAGAGGAAAGCGACGATGAATCCACTATTGCTTCTAGGAGGAAGCTGGCTCTAAACGCGCACAAGACGACGCCGGACCTTAACGAGGAGTCAGAAGATGCGGAGAGTAGCGAAGATGAATATTTTGAAAAGGACACGGAGTTGAGGGGAAACCAGGAACAGGTACGCCGTTTGGACTCTTTTTCATCTACTTGAGCTCATGTCCGCTTTTTACGATACAGCGCAACAGACGTCTACGCCGGCTTTCCAGTCCATCGGATTCGGAATCACCTGATGAATCGGTAAAACGACGTCTTAGACGTGCCAGAGTTTCCCCATCTCCTTCACCAAGTGTTTCTGGCCAATTAAAACGAAAGTCAGCACACAGTAATCTGGTGCAGAGCTCTCCTCCGCCACCGAAACGGAAGAAATCAGGAAGCCGTCAAGAATCCCAGTCCCCTGCCGATGACCCCGCACGAAAATATTGTTTAGGAAAGCTTGAAGAATTATTCCGAGATATTTTCTTGCGGTACCCGCATACTAGCATTCGTACGGATGCGGGTAGGACAATAATGGCTAAAAAACTGGAAGAGCTAACGGATGAGGAAAAGGATGCCTTGGTTAACGAGTCGCGCCAGTTTGCCACTGAGCTTGAGAGTTGTGTCTTCGATATTTACTCTGAACCAGATAAAGCAGGGCAACCTCACGCAGGAGGAAAATACAAGTTCGTCGACCTTCCATGATTTTTGCCTGTCAGATTGAGCTGACGTTCTCTTTTTTTAACTTTTTAACCAGGGATCGTTTCCGGATGTTGCAGTTTAACCTTAGCAAAGTTGACCGTGTTAATATTCACCGACGCATTACATCTGGGAACATTTCTCCGAAAGAGATTTCTCTGATGTCTTCCACTGACCTAGCGGACGAGGAAACAAAACAGTCGATCATACTCGCGGAGAAAGAGGCCCTTGAGTATTCTATCTTGCTCAAATCAACTGTGCCTCGTGCAAAGATCACGCATAAAGGTCTGCAGGATATTGAGGATGTGAATGGCGAGGTGGCGAGTGCACATGAGATTGAGCTCCACAGAGAACGCGAACAAGCGGACGAGGAGAGGAGGGAACGGGAGCGTATGGCACGGCTCAGGGTCCAACGACAGCGTACAGCATCGATGTCTGCACCGCCTGAGTCCCCGACTGTACAGCAGAGTCCCACGTCAGCCGAGCAGCCATGGGGCGCACCACCACCTGTACCTGCACATGCCATGTCACCAAAGGCTGCTGGGGTGGATGAATTCGTTGGTGGCATATCCAAATTGCCTTCGTTCATGCAGACACCAGAGGAGAACGCTGCAGAACCCGAGTTGAACCTGGCGGATCTGATCAATATTGACGATGACGAAACTTCGACCCCGTCTGCCAACGTTCAGTCTCAGGTTGCGTCAATGTCGATAGCATCGCCTACGGACATATCATTACCGCCTTCAACTACCACAATGCCAACAGGCATATCACCATTTGCGGCCCGGCCCGACAGGCGCGGGGCTTCCTTCGATCTAAACTCATTATGGAGCGCGCCAAAGGAAGAATCCCTCCCTGCTGATTCCTCAGTATCTGGAGTTACTCTTGTTGAGGAACCCCAGGCGGAAGGGAGCGACAAGGATGATGCTATGGAGCTGGAAAGCGTCGATGAGGCAAACGATCAAGACTTTGATATGTTTTTGGAAGACAAGGAAGGGAAACCACAGGAACTTACCGATGAATTCATTGTCACCCCAATTATTCCCAAGAATGTTGAAACCCTGCCCACAGTATGGACTGGAAAAGTAGGCGCTCATTTTTTTATCACCACACATAATTAACGAGGCTTCATTTGCGTCATCAGATCACCATGCCATTGGACTCCAGCGTGCCTCAAGAAACCTCCCTCGTTGCTCGACAGGTTGCGGGTAGAGCCCTCCCTCCCAACTCCGTTCTCTGGAAAACACTCTTCCCTTCAGATCAGCTCAGGATAGAGGGTCGTGTGCCAGTCGAAAATTCTGTCAAATACCTCCTACAAATGCGTCTAAATGCTGCCAAAGAGTTATATGCCGCAGCTTTTGTCCCAGCGTCCCCTACACATGAAGAAGATTTCAAAATATTCAGTAATTTCTTAATCTCAAAAAGGTCAGTATTTTTCCTGTTGCAATAATTTTAACCGATCGTTGACTTCTTTTCTCAGTCGCCATGGTCTAGTCTTTCCGTGGGGCAGCAGACCCAAAGAATATCATCCTGGCCGCGAGCTGTACATGATTCCATTGCTCCAGAGTGAGCCGCTGCCCGAATTCGTCCAGTTACTGGACGAACTGAAGCTACCTGAAACCCGTTCAAGAGACTACCTGATTGGGATCTGGATTTTGAACAAAGGTAAACTTGCCCCTCTGCCAGGGGTTCTTGCACAACGCACTACCCCACCAACCATTGCCAATCAACCCCCGCAACCTGCACAACTTCCCCCTCCCACTCAAACCCCGCCTCTGAACGGTCCCACGTTCAATCCATCGCCTCCTGTTCCTCAGATTCCACAGGGAATTCCAAACTTACCGCCGGCAGTACCAGGTTTGCCCATTGCGCCCTCTGCCCTTGCGGCGGAAGTAGCATCTTTGACTCCCGAACAGCTCAGGGAAGTCCTTCGTACGCTCGCTTCGACGACTCAGATGGCGTTGCCTCCCCTACCGCAGTCACAGCCCGCTTTGCCTCAACAACCTCCTCCGTTTCTTCCAAACCGTCCACCTCCACACATGCCAAACCCACCAATGGCCCAGCATGCTCCTCCTGTACCTCAGGCTTGGATGCAACAGCCACCCCCACCTCCTTTTCCAATTAGTTTTCCTCCTTCAAATGTTCCAAATTTCCAACAGCCACTCCCCCAGGGCGTCAATCCACCCCGACCACCTTCTTACGATCGCGAATATGACCGAGACTATGACCAAGATTTCCGACCTGGTCCTCACTACTTGCAAACTGAGCATAGCCATCGTGGCGAGAGAGGGTGGCGCGGGAATACAAATGCCCAAAGGGGAGGTGGACGAGGAGGAAGGGGTAGAGGACGAGGTGATGGTCAAGACTTTAGTCCCCGCCGCGATTCCGGGTGGCCTCGTCGTTCCCGAAATGAAAGTCAAGGAGGCCCAAATTGGTGAAACAAAAATATATTAAGTTTGCCCGATTATGTGACACGGGATTCTATAAATTATTCCTAGCCTCTATATTTTCGTTGTCCCACCGTAACAAACTTGTTTTTTTTTTTAGTTCTTATTGTACTGCCCAGCCTTGGTGTATCACCGTACATCGCGATCTTGGTGATGTATAGCAATCAATCACAGAAAAAATATTACATTTCTCTTTCTACTTCGAATCTCATTTGTATTCTGCATAGCCTTATTTTAATCCCAAATTTGAACTTTGATAGCTCCTTGTGCTGGATCCGCAGCAATGTAGAATGCAGCAACTGCGTCTTCCAGGGGAAATCTGTGGGTAACAAGTGGCTTAACATTGATCAGGCCACCAGCAATGAGACGGATGGCCTTTGGATACTGGAACGGGAAGGTTAGACTGTTGTTCCATTTCTGTATTCTGTTTTACACTTGCTTGATTGGCATAGCGATATTGGAAGCTAACATCAATCTCGTTTGCGCTCAGATGCATGAAAGGGAACTAGAAAGTGTGTCACTGATCGTCCCATAGTAGCTGACATAGTTTTATAACCACCCACTGATTGTTCGTTTCTGCCGACACCGATAATGAAAACCTTTCCACCAAATTGCATCGACTAGTAGAAAATTTTTAAAACATAATACCCAAACGATATGAATACACTCACGTATACGGCTGTGTGAATGCTACTCTCAACACCTGTGCACTCCAAGGCCACCGCCAAAGAGCACCCCGCAGCCTCCTTGATTTGCACGGCCTGCTCCTTCGACGCGGTGTTCTGGGAAATCAAAACCGTACGTACACCAGGCACAAGTTTCTTTGCAAAGTCCAGGCGATTCTGGAATAAGTCCGTAATGACAATGGGTTCTGCTCCCGCTGCCCGAGCGGATAGAAGGGAGGTGAGGCCAATGGGTCCAGCGCCACTATCAACATCCCGTTTTAACTCTAATGAATTCCAAGGGAAACGGACATGGCATGAACATACCAGATAAGAAGAGGATCTCCGAGACGAAGGCCAGACCTCTCGATCCCCGCTAAGGCGACGGCTAGAGGTTCGCAGAGGGAGCCTTCCTCAAATGAGACTGCATCAGGAAGGCGATGGAGCCATTGTGCAGGATGAAGGTGCCATCGAGTGAGGGTACCTACGCAAGAATAATCACATGGAACAAAAAAAAAAAGTCTATGCCAAATTACCGTGGAAGGGTGGTGTTGAAAAGAAAACTACATCAGGGCATGCATTGTAGCGTCCTGTGCGGCAAGCATCACAAGACGGTTGTGAGCACGGAACCCCGGCTTCGATTGCAACTCGGTCACCTGAAGCCCGCAATCATGATAGGCATGGTTGGTTAGAAATAAATAATTGGGTCAGACCTGCTCTCCATTGCGTTACACCTTCACCCACTTCTACGATTTCTCCAGCAGATTCATGACCAGAACCGCACTAAAATTAGTTAGCATGTGCAAATTTGCTGTGGAGTGCTAAAGGAACCTCGTCTGTTACTACCATAGAGTCCCCAATCCGACCGTGCTTCCAGAAGTGGACATCACTCCTATAAATCAGTGAAAATCGCGTCCCAGCTTGAAGGGGCACCTATTACCCACAGATACCAGTTGCACGAACATGGAGGAGGACTTGACCAGGACCAGGCTTGGGACGAGGTTTCTCGACGAGATGAATTTCGTGAGCTGGATTGTAAAAGGCAGCAATATTTGCCTCGGGAGATAGCTTTTCTCCTTGCTTCAGAACTCTGAACTCAGGATGATCCAGAACTTTGCGAGGGTCGTAGATCTCCGCGTTACTGATCATGTCTGTAGACATATTTGCAGTATAAACTGAGAGGTGGGTTCAAGGTAAAAGGATGGATGCGAGGATGAATTCAAGCAAGTCCTGATGAGCCTCATCGGTCCTGGACTAAGTACACGAGACGGCGGCCCGGATTTCCTTCTTGATATCCCGATAGGTATTTCAATTGTTTGCAATTAGTGGTAATATGTGTAGATAGCCAAGTGTATGGGAACCTCTTCCCCCAGGGAAAAGGACGAGTAAATATGTTATTACAACTAAGCAATGTCATTTCCTGGACTATCCTGATACTTGGGCTCCACCAGTGAAGCGTTTAAAAGTGAATCTGCGAACCAATTGAGAAATACCAAACAGAAGAGATTTATTTTAATGACATACCCCAGGAATGCCAGGTCTTTCTCTGCACCTATGCCTTCTACCTTTTCTAGCTGATCAGGTAAGTTGCCGAAGTCGTCCGTTGGGAAGTAGGATGTGTCTGTAATGGACTGGAGGTGTGGTACGAAGGGTGGTTCGATGTGCCGCAGCGAATTCCAGTCAGCGCCATAGAAGAAGGGATGGGCTTTGATCTGGTTGACTGTTAGTCTCTGATCTGCCCAATTCATCATACTTTCCGAACGTGGAACTGTAAGCCATAGAAACATATGTAATATGGAAATATCACGAACCTACGAATCAGATCCTCCCCTTCCCGAGAAATATACACCTCCTCAGGGAAATACAAGTATTTTGGCCAGTCGATAATCTTCTTATAAGTCTCTCCTGGATTATCTGAACAGAACGGTGCATAGCCAACCAGGCATTCGAAGAAAATGGCACCCAATGACCACCAATCACATTCTTTGCCATAACCTTTCATTAGAAAAACCTCTGGAGCAATCTAGCATCGTAGGAATGAGGATTCATAAGAGGAAGGGAAGACCTCGTGACCTACGTAATCTGGTGTTCCGACAGTAGAAAATGCCTTTCCCAACGTAATCGGTTTAGTGGAGAAAAGAGCTGTGAAAAAGATTTCTTTACCAGCTTCCGTCGGTTAGCCTTCCAAGTTGCAATTTGTTCCCGGCTCATTGTAAGATTGATGGGGTTGACCTGGACGCTGTTGCGCGCAGTGTCTCTTGTTTTCTCTTGCTCCAGATACCGTTTATAGAACTCTCCATCTGAGGCTTTGTGAAGACCGGTGGACAATCCAAAGTCAGAGAGCTTTAGATGCCCATTTTTATCAATAAGAACATTGTCGGGCTTGATATCTCTGAATACAGGTGAGGATGGGTGCCAAGGGGCAAAAGCGTTGATGCATACCGATGGATGTAACCGAGGGTATGCACGGCCTCGATCGCAAGGATGCATTCCGCCATATAGAATCGCGTGACATCCTCCGAAAACACGTCGTATTTCATGAGCATGGTCATCAAATCGCCACCAGGTAAAAACTCCATAATGAGATAGAGGTAGAGGGGATCTTGGAATGAGTAGAATAATTGCACGACCCAGGGGGACGTTGATTCCGCCAACACGTCGCGTTCGGCGCGCACATGTGCCAACTAATGTCCCAGAAGTGAGAGCCTGATTTGTGTATCAAAGAACTGAGCCTGACCTGATCTCTCTTCAACATTTCTGCTTTCTGGAGGCTCTTCATCGCGTAAACTTTGCCTGTATCCACCTTCTGCACCAATCGTACCTAGTGCAGTGGTCAAAAACCCTCAGTCTGATGACCGACGCGACAAAGAGGGGTCTAACCTCGCCAAAGGCTCCTTTTCCAATGACTTTGACAGTAAGGAAATCCGTTAACTTGATCTTCGTCCTTCTTAGTCGTAGATGTTGAGACTCGGTCTTGCTGTACTTGCGTATCTCGCGCTCTTTGGCGTCTGGGGTATGCAACTGGGAGAGTCTTGTCTCCATCTCAATCCGTCTTTCAACACGAATGTCATCAATTAATTATCAGAGACAGTAAGTCGTGCCGCCACACCTTGCATTTCGCTCTATGGCAGAATCCACCGCTACTTTATAATAGGACTCTAGTTTGAGTTTAGCAGCTGTGGATCGGGCGACAGCGTCCGAACTGAATTCCGCTGTCGTCCTTTCGAAATAGACATCTAGGAGTTCATCGATTATGCGTCAAATTTTATCACAGAGGTTGAAGTCTCTTACAATCGTCGGGGCGAGTCTTGTTCGAGGTTTGATCTGGGGCCAGATGAGCGTTGATTGGGCTCGAGGGACCAGGTGGCGGTTGATGCATTGAGGCGTAGGTTAGAGAGATTGACAGCGGAAACAAGGAAATAGACTCGGTTGAGTATAAGAGCAAGGCGTGTGGTGGAAGATCGACCAGGGACCTGGTGGCTTCTGATTAACCTGTTTATTTAATCTGTGCATTCACAACAGGCTCCATCGCTTGAACTAATTTGATATCTCAGTACCAGTACTTTTCCCTTGTCTTCCATCTATTTATTTAATCTAGGCAAGGCGCTCATCAGAGCTCCCAGACCCGGCCTTGTACCAATTTTTGAGTCGGCTAACCCACTTAGGACAGGGGGGACTACAATTATCAGGGATTGAATTTGTTCTTGTTCTAGAACGATGGTTTTTGAAACAAAAGTACTTGAGAAGGAAACTAACTTGCAAGGGTGGATTTACAGTAGAGCGATCAATATTGGTTCAATAGCCCGATGGTTATCTGAACGTGCTTGGAGATCATTGTGTAGCCAAACAATCCAGCCGATCCAGCCGCGATTCTTCGACGCTGACCAGTGAGTCAAGCATTGAATATTGAGCTATACCGCTTCCCAAATCGCCCACCATGGCGGAACTCACTCTCGACACACTTATGGACGACGGAAACTACATGGGAAGCGAGAGGGCCCGTATCGAAAATAAAGTTATCCTCGATGAACTCGAAAGGAAGAAGAAAGCTCGCACAATGGCGGTCCCAACAGATGACAACCGCGTCAAAGCAAGATTAAGGGAGATAGGCGAGCCCATTACTCTGTTCGGAGAACGAGTAAGTGGGAAAAAACCGTTTCTTTGTCGTGTTTGCAAACGTTCTTGCAGGCTGCAGATAGACGCGACCGCCTTATTTATGTCCTTTCCCAAATCAATGCCGCACGAGGAGATGATGCCATGCATGTCGATGAAGAATCATCGGACGAGAGTGAGGAAGAGGTGTGTATTTTTTTTTGTTTGCAAGACACTACTATTGATTCATTTTAGGAGGAGGAATTCTACTCTCCTGGGACACTCGAATTGTTGGAAGCACGAAGACGGATAGCGGAATTTTCTCTTCCCAGGTTGGATTTTGCTACCGCTAGGTCAAATCGACAAAGGTGCTTACAATGCCTCTTTCCTCTATTTTCTCCCGCAGAGCTCAAAAACGGATCGCCCAACAGAGAATAGACAGTAAACTGGATCTTGGTCGTGTCGTCGACATACGCAAAAAATCTTTTGCGGATGTAAAAGTGTGTCTCCTTTCTCATGTCATGGTTTCTATACTCACCTTCACTCTTTGCAGAAATTCTCCAACCTTGGTTCGCAAATCGGTGATGAGCGACCAATATCACAAGTACGATTCTCACCGAATAATCAAATGCTTGCCACTGGCAGTTGGTCTGGTACCGTGAAACTATGGAATGTTCCAGCTTGTACTCCTATTCGTTCATTAAGAGGACACAGCGATCGAGTCGGAGGTGTTGCATGGCATCCTCAAGCGACTTTATCCCATGGCCCAGATCTTGTCAATCTGGTGAGTGGAGGCGGTGAGGGTAGCGTAAATCTGTGGTCAATTAATTGGTATGTTTATTATTTCCCTAACTTGGCCGATAGGGTTTCATCTGGATACTAGTGAATCACCCCTCTCAGTCATGAAAGGTCATCAGGATCGCGTCTGTCGCGTGGCATTCCATCCATCCGGAGACTATGTGGCCAGTGCAAGCTTCGACACGACATGGAGACTCTGGGACGTAAATACCGCCAAGGAGTTGTTGCTACAAGAGGGACACTCTAAAGCAGTTTATTCGGTCGACTTCCAAAATGATGGTGCCCTTGTAGCTTCTGGGTAAGATATATTTCTTTTTGAGTCAATGAGGATCTACAAGCTCTCCCCAGGGGTCTTGATGCCATTGGACGTATCTGGGATCTGAGAACAGGAAAGACGGCCATGGTCCTCGATGGTCACATTCAAGCAATATTTGCTACGACTTTCTCCCCAAACGGGTTCGTGAATTCGATTTCCTATGCCAGACACTAAAGAAAGCTCATTTTATTTCCTGCAGTTACCAAGTCGCCACAGGCGCCGGAGATGACACCATACGTATTTGGGACATGCGTGCCATAAAATCCATCTACACCATCCCCGCACACGTCTCGAATGTTTCGGACGTCCGTTTCTTCCACGCAAACGATATATACTTCAAACACGTTCCTTCCGATGTCACAATGAGCGGAATAGACGAGGCTGAAACGAAACCTGATGCCCCTGAAAAAGAGTACGCAACAGCACAAGAGGAGTGGCGGTATCGCTCTGGGTTATTCTTCGCTAGTGCAGGATACGATAGCTTTGTCAAACTTTGGAGTGCCGATGATTGGCAGTTGTTGAAGAGACTGTCAACAGATGCTGGGAAAGTCATGTCGGTGGATATCTCGAGCGACGGTGGCATGTTGGTGTCAGGCACATATAATCGTAATTTCCAACTTTTTGCCCCAGAGGATGTGTGATGTATGTATATGTGTATTAATTTAACGATGCTACGATGCACTTGGCAAGTAAGATGGTATGCAATGGTAAGAGAGATTTGTACAATGCTTAGAAATTAAATAATGCCATCTCGAACCTGGAAGAATCTCGTCAAAACAATTATTTAAGTCGGCTGATGGTTTAGCTCGCCTTCTGCATAAATCCAGAAACACGACCGAGGTCAACAATCTGCGCCTCGCTCTCAACTGCGATGACAAGGTTCTCCAGCATCTGAAGGGAGTAAGGACATCATTTTAACGGAGTACCAGAACACTCACATCCTCAACCTTGTCAATCGGGAGGCCTGTACATAGGGCAACAATCTTCTTGCACTGATACTCCTTCTCGGCTGTGGCACCTTGGAGACCTTTCAGCCGGGCCTGGACAAGTTCTTCAACCCGCAAGTGCCACAGCTTCAGCCTTCTCAGTTTGATTAGTGTGGCAACGGAATCCGTTGATGGCAAAGGTGGCTCAATATCCACACTAAATGATATGTCGACCGAGCCTGCAATGCCGATCATTGTTGAACTGGGTCCTCGATATTGGAAAGCAGGCCCAGCAGAATCTCGTCCGTCGTTTCCATCAAGATCCGTACGCCCCGTCCAGTCAAAGCGATCCTCTTCCATGATAGCTTTTTCGACGTTTCGGACGCGTTGACTGACTTGGTCAAGTTCACCGCAACGAGCTTGCCATGACTGAATTTGTTTCCGTTGCTCAGACAGCTCGCGTGTTGCAGCGCGTAAATGCGCTTGTGTGACATCAAGAGCATCTTGTTTAGTCTTGATTTCCCCCTGAAATTCGGCACTTAAATTCTGGATCATTGCAGTCATATCTGGTGGAAAGAATGATAGATTAGGAAATCTCGAAGAACGAAAAAAAGAGAAAGCGGACCAGCTATCACATCCTGACTTTTCTGAACCGGGGCTGGGGGTCCAGAACGTAAGGAAGACAAAATATCCTCTGCCCTTGGGCCACCACTTAGTTCCTGGGGAATAAATGAGGATAAATACGATATAAAATGACTGTGGAGGCGTGACTACCTCCGTCTCAACACCAAAATCGCCCGGTCGCAAGCCCAACTTATTTGGCAATATTCGGTTTGCGCCAACATCCAACAGTGTCCTGACAAGGCTTCGATTGCCCACTCTGGCAGCAATGTTCAAGGCGGTATCTCCGTGTTCGTCTTGAAGGTCCACGATCGAACGGAAGTCCCCGCTTTGTTGCTGAGCTATCCATAGAAAAATCTGATCAAGGTAGTCACGAGCGGCCACTACGCGACCTTTGACGCCGGCAAGCGACACGATGTGATGTAGAACAGATTTCCGCGAAGTGTCAAGCGTACGGATGGATGGATGAAGAGCAACAACAAGCGTCCCGAAGGATTGTTGGTCAGCATTATGGGTTGCCAAGCACGCCCGGATTAGAGGGGTCTCGCCCAGAAAGTTCCCTCTGTGAATATCTGCACCGTGGGTTTTCAAGGCATCAACTGTTTGTTGCCTTCCAAGACTTGCAGCAATATGCAGAGCTGTGTGTCCTTGATCGTCGAGAACCGTATCTATATCGAAGGTCGACGATCCGTCGGGATTGGATGGTTCGGAAGAGATTTCTCGGAGAAGTTCAAGCACAGAGCCCGGCTCATCGCGTTGACAAATTGAAGACACAACAGCTGCCTTTCGACTGTCTTTATAATGAGATATGGGGTTACCGGCCCGCGGAATCAAAGGTTTGGACGCGAAACGAGGTTTGTGGACATCGAATTCAGGGGATTCACTCGTAGGCTTTCCTCCAGTTCCATTTGTTAGCGACATGGCACTGGGCGGACGAGGGGTTCCATTGAAACCCTGTTGAAGCGTAGAAGACGTTTGAGTTCGCGAAGACGCCTGCCAGGTTGTAGGCTGCGATGAGGTCTCTTGTATTACGGAGTCCGTGCGAGGCCGCTTGGCAGGCGATGGATTATCCTCGCTGTTCATTTGGGAATTAGCAGACGGTGGTCTTGAGCGATCGAGTTGTGAGAAATCTGCACCCGAACCATGTGTCAACAACGATGTCAGAGAGCCAACGAGAAATACTGAATTACCTGAATGTACACCGCTCAAGGTTTCCACGTCGGCCTCTGAGCGGTGACGTTTCAAATTCGCGGTTGGTGGAGGCGTTTCAGAACTTTGGGGGCGTGGAGATTGACTATATCCAGCGGTTTGATAAGGTCCAGGCGACGCAAACCCGGAGGGTCGCCCTTGAGCCAATGCAGAAAGGCCAGATGTTGAAGGGGTAAATAACCCCTGCGCTCTGCCTTGATTAAGAAGTCGCAGGGCGGAACCTGGCATAATAGGAGGTGGCGCCAGTGAAGATGGGAGAGTTCCTACATAATTCCCAGCTGCGCCAATACTAGAATAGGACGAGGAGGCTGATAGGGGGCGAGGAGATGCTGTCCCCACGGGGGCGCTAACTGGGAGCGCACCTAACGAGTTGGTACTTGGCGTGAAGTCGAACAACGGTGATAATAATGGTGCGACTCCGTATTGGAGTGCGATGTCGCGTCCCCTTTCGAGAGGAATCCTGGAACAAAGAGGAAGATCAGGTTGTTATCTATGCACTTTCCTTGATGTTCGACAACGCTACACACCATGTTCCTTGGTATTTACCATATCCTCCTTGTACAATCTCGTGTTTCCCAGGCAAAATTTCTTTCTCGAGTATTTTGGTCCTGCGGCCTTTGTCCACCCCCGCCACCTTGAGGATCTGTGTCGCGTTCACGTACGAGTCATTTCTTCTGCGCATCACGGCGATACCGCGAACCATACACTCATAGACCTTGAGCAGGACGCGACCGTGTCAGGTGGGGATAACTAATATCGCGGACGAGCAAATACCTGAACAGAAGAGTACACAGCATTGTATATTTTTACAGGAGGTTGTGTGTTGCCTGGTGCTCTTGGACCGGCCTGCATCTTGCCAAAGAGTTAGGACGAGAGGAGTGACGGTGATGGGGGTCAGGTGCTTTAAGCTAGGGTAGTCACACAGACGCGACTCAACGCGACTCTGAAGTGGATTTCGTCACATTCTCGAAAACACCTGTCTACAATTACCATCTGTTACCATCCACACAAACTTCAGCGAGTACATTTGCCGCAGACCTAGTAGTGGAATTGTATTCCCCTACCGAACTCTCGTTTCATTGGTGAGGGGAGTTCGCCGTGATGATGCAACCATCAACTCTGACAATAACTTGATACATATACCAGTCGTCTTCGCCTAATGTGCCCTTTCTTCCTGCAATTCTACACTCATGACGGAATCTCAGCCTGAAATGCAGCCCTTGCTAAGGCCGTCAGTTCCACTGTTTGTTTCGATGTTTTGAAGACTAATTATGTAACTCTGCAGTGAAGATATCGAGACAACGCCAGTCTACCCCATAATCCATATGATAAGGACGGTACGCTGTTCTCACGTGTAGTTGGAAATATTTACTGAAGCTTGATGAACTTTGTGTAGGATGTTATGGTTAGTTCCCTAAACCATCTGTTGCCTTGAGATTGAACGTTTCCCCAATGACTTAAGCATTACATCGGTACTTTCCACTTAACTGCCATATCCAATGCGCCTAACGCAGGATTTTAGATACTCCCCTGACCTATGAAGCAGTGAGTGGGATTAAATATAACTATATTTCACATGCCGATAACTTCTTAGTTGACTGCCCCAGACCTCACCTACACACTCGTCCGGCCACTGGTGGAGAAATATAACGCAATCCAACAGGGAGGAAACTTGTCTGTTGTTTTCTGTTGCTTAATTAATCAAGTTAACTTCACTCGTGACGAGAATCTGGCGACGCAAACGATATCTTGCTCCAGAGCCCGTCTCTGCGAAATACTTGCAACGCGAATTTTCCGAGCAAACGCAAACGATCTTCTCAAACTTACTATGGCCCTTACGACCAGTTGGCTTGTATATTCTGGTGCCGACCCGGCCTTGATTTCTCAGGCTAAACAATCCCGGGACGATGACTTGGAAGAACGGGTAGGAAATGCGATTGAGATGGCCATACTTGGCAAGGCAAAGAGATTTATCAAGAGTTCCGCATGCCAAAAAGTTATTAGTGTGATCTGGTCGTGAGTGGATGCTCTTCTACTCAATTTCATGCGTCTGTTCATTGGTTTCCTTCTGTAGCGGGAAATGTGTCTACCAGGCTCAGAGTAGCCACGCTATTCTTTCAGATGTGTGTCTATCTTGTGCACTTTACATTCATACCCTGAACTATGCCGACCCACAGACATACAAGAGGACACCAATACACTTCTACGACCCGCACAAAGCGCCGCTTCTTGACCATTACAGGTCCGTTTCATTTGCTGTGTTGCTAAAGTATCTTATCGTGTTGTAGACTGAAAGTTCCTTCAATCCGCTCCGTTCTTGAATACTTTAAGTGCGCTTTCACTCTTTTACATTGCTGATCTAGAACTAATTACAACCCGAGCTTCCTCGTTTTGTTCATCCTCTTCGTTATCGCCATTGAGTTCAGTGAAAGAGATCGGTTGAATTTTTGGGAAATATCCTTTATGGTGTATGCACTCGGCTTTACACTCGAAAAGATTGCTGCAATGCAAGAACACGGGATCAAAGGTCAGAGCTTTGGACTGGATCCTGTTATAAGAGTAACCCACCATTCTATTCTAGTTTATTTCAAGGGAACTTGGGTGGGTATTATCTTGGAACATGTTAGGACTGTCCATTGAACATCACATAGAACGGTTTCGACTTGGCTTTCAGTTGGTCACTTTCTAGTTTCGTTACTGGGGTTCCACTTATCATACATCCTCACTCCAGTCACTACTTTCCTTGTATATGCTTTTTTGAGGATATATGGAGTTTATCATCAAGGTGAGCCTTCGTTTTTGGAAAGATTATATCGGCCTGCACTCAACTAATTTCAGATATCCGGGTCTCTGTACTGGGCATTGATATTCTTGCGTTGATTGCTTGTCTGATATTTCCACGGTGGGCTCGTTATATATATAAATTAAAAACCTTGCCTTTGACTGAGACATTCATTGAAGACTGGCATTTGTTACTTTCAAAGACAACCTTATGGTGTTGTCCCTGCGTGCGATGATCATGCAGTTCATGTTCCTGATGATTATCGCCGCATTTTGTTTCTGTGGATTCCTGTATGCTCTTTGGACGTGAGTTGGCCGCGCCATGTAATAGACATTATGCCTGATCATCTTTTCCTCTTTTTCGCCGTAGGTTGAGCCGTGATGAAGACGCGTAAGCCGTTCAATTCATGATAAGTCTTTCCATTCTAAACCAACCCCTCCTCCTAGTTATGGCCCAGGGTTAGTCCGTGTCCTCGCTGCCTTTTGTGCGAGATATCAATGAAGGTTTTGTAGGTTGATCGCTTGGTGGATGCTGGACCTGTGGTTCGGACTTGACGCAACAGGGTTTAATAATGCGAGTAAGCATCCTCTCCCATTCCAACATTCTCATTAGTTGACGCATCTGAACAGCGACATTTCATCCCGTATTTGGGCCTGTATTGATGGTTACATACGCGTGCCTGAGCAACACACTCCTGCTAACAGGTTCGTAGCATTTTTAAAACTGGCTGATTATCTGTTAATCGTATTTGTACGTGAAGTCCTTGTGTCGGTACGTTACGTCCGATTCACAAACATCATCTGGATGCACACAGTTCATAGATATTGTCCAATACCTTTGCGTCAGTGAATGAAGATGCAGCTGCAGAGGTAACATTTATCACATGGCCTGGAATCGTTTCATTCATTGCACTCATTTTTTTAGGCGATGTTCCGCAGAGCTATTTCAACCATCGAGGGGTAACGATATCAGCTGACTTGACCATTTTGATAATTAACTTTTTGATTAGCGTGAAGGCGGATTTTCTTTTCTCATACCAGCCTCCAGTCAACTTGGTTGCCCTCTGCATTATGCTTCCCGCTAGTTATATTTTGTCTCCTCGCTGGTTTCACAAGGTATTCAACATTTACCCCATCATCATCACCATCCGATACTTACCAAAATTCTAGGTGAACGTCTTCATGATTAGGTACTACCCTTTTCTATATATCTATTTGGCGCTAACAATTTTGACAGGTTGACAAGTTTCCCGATTCTCCTAGCTATTTCTTTCTACGAAAGGCAGTCAAAACTGGCGGGTACAATCACAATTTATGACACAGTCGTTCATATCGCCGAAAAAGTCTTTGACACATTGCCTCGCTCGCTAAAGCGGATGAGTATGTCATCTATTCTGGCGAATTCTTTGTTCTGACATGCTTCCCTGGATAGCATTTCTGGAAGGGTTAGCCGGCGCAGAAGCTGATATAGATGCAGTAAGTCTGTCTGTCCGCTGAAGAAATTTATCTTGTTCCTTATATTACTGGAAGGTCTTTGAACTTGAGGAAGAGTTTGACAGCGCTTTGGATACCGCCGATACCAATGACGATTTCTCGATTCGGAACCAACGCCGTTTATCTGGAGCGTCTACGAGGAGAGGAAGAGCTTCGTCGCCTGCGAAAATTACACCCCGAGCCAGGCTCAATTCAACAATGAACCGCGGTGGCGAAGGCCAGGCTTTCAGTCCATTAGCCCAAGTCTTCAATCCACTTGTTGTGGAAGACGACGTCATGCGTGAGCCTTACCTTTCTCCCGGTGTCAGCTATGGTCCAGCCACGAGGCGTAGACCGCTGTCTATTCAACCTTCACAACGGCGCCCTCAGCCCGACCCATTATCCACTCCATCCCAGTCCAATCAACTCAAAAAGTTTCACCATACGAGCGACAAGGATTCACCTCCCGGACCTGGATTCATAGGATCCCCCAGTCAAGAACGACACGCCGTAGACCATGCAATGACCGCAGCCGAGGTAAAGGATATGGAAGATAACATGAACGGAGATCTGCAACAATCTGCAATAATGAAGCGCCTAGATGACATGGAAAAAAGGCAGGAAAGGATTGAATCTTTACTCCAGGACTTATCTCATAATATAAGTACCATAACAAAATGAATTAATTCATAGGTCAAGCTTCATGTTTATTTGTGCATACTGACTACAACGAACGGGAACATGTTAGAAATAAATTCAGATACCAAACACCATTCAATTGCAGTCATACTGATGATATGGAATGAGAACCTGTTTTTGTTAAATAGAAGCTAAAAATCTTACCTGAATAGACATCGAGGTAGGACACTCTGAAGGAAGTTGATCCTTGTTAAGATATGCCCAAGAAAGTTCGGGACGAGTAGTGTTTTTGAACCTGCAGTCAAAACTAAGAATGAGAAGGTGCTCTCAGTTGAGCTGCATATTTCAACAACGTACCGTTGAAGTACACCTGACTGGCCAGGTGCGCGCCGAATATTCTTGAACTCGAGGACGCCGCGCAAAATTTGAGATACAATCTAAATCAGTCATAAGTATCCAAAGTATCATATCAAACTCCATGTTTCAATAGATACCTTCAATGTCAGACCCTCTCCAAGGTAACTATAAAGAAAGCCATGAATCATCAGACAACATTAGTGGACTGAAGAGTGTATGTCTGACTTGAAGATTCCATCGGCATACAGGCGGTCTTTGGTAGACCTCTCAATGTCAATGTCAGTCGCATTGGCGAATACAGCGGACTAGATTTATAAATAGTGCATCAGTTATTATATTCGTGATCTACAATCCAACGTACGTCGAGGTTAGCAGATCCAACGTCAAGGAAGATGTGATCATCCTTCTTGAAAGTTTGACCATTCACAGTTTGATCCTTGGTAGAGGTACCTGCAGACATGTCACTATTAAAGTAACTGAGACACGAGACAGACAATCACTTACGGAAAACACCTTGGAAAGTTGGGTCGAATCCTGTAAATTTCCTATAAGAAACCAATGTAATGGAAGGGAGGAAATCTACGCACGAAGGGCCTCATAAATGTAGGCATCAAGTTGGGCATTCTTATTCGTGTTTACAATTTTTACAATAGCACTCAGTTCTGCCACATGATCAGTACCGAGATAGAAATTGAGGGTGTTGGTTGCAGCTATGTTAAAAGGGGGTTAGAAAGGGGAAATGAATGAATGGTATGAGAATATATTCACCAAGAACGAGCTCCACAGTCGACGTAACCATCAAAGCAAGAATGGTATTAGCAAGTTGGTCAGTTGAATGACCAAGCTCATAAAGTCGCTTGACAATGTCGTAATGTTCATCTTTTTTCGATTTCGAAAAAGTAGATGAAATGCTTCCGATAATGCCAGGAATAGATGCCTAGTGAATTGTCAGAAACCCAGTTTTACTTCAGTGACACGAATGCTTACACGTGAACCAACAGTGCCACGAAGACCACCTTTGATCAACCACAAGAGCTTCTCAATATGGGCCTTCACCTTCGTTTCGAGAACCATAACTTTCGATGCTTCCACATGAAGGAAGATAAATCTATGTGAGGTATTGAGAGTCGGAATTAATGCATTTGGGCATAGTTCAGAACTTACGCATGAATATCACTCAGTGCATCATGAAGCTCTCCCGGGGTGTATGCGCCGTGAGGATGGTCTTTGGTTTTGAGTTGAATTCCTGCCTGAAAACTATTCAATAAAAATAGGATAAGTCACGGATGGAATACTTACCAAGTCCGTGGCTACCCAATGCACCGGCAGGAACCGTATGACCTGTCGCACGACATCCACCCCAGCGACTTTGCCACCAACAAGCTTAAAGGAACTTTCACTCATGAGTTTTTTAGTCGTCTCGTAGAAATATTTGCCAATCCCCTCCAGCAAATCGGGTGACGAAAGGATAGAAACTACGGCTTGACGGTCCTTGTCACCTTCAATAGGGAAGAATCTGTCGTGTGCTTAATTATTCCGGGCTGAACAGCCCATTTGGAAGTAAACTCACCCAGGACCATCAAGGACTCGAGTGGCCCTCGCCTTGTAAGAGGTACTAAAACCTCCGCTCTTGTCATTGAGAATAGCTGCAACTCGGGCATAGCTATTGACAGACACAGTTGGTGACCTTTCCACTGGTCTGGATAGATCATATTGATCAATTACTCCCAAATTTGTGAGGTTGGTCTTCATGGATTCCGGCGTCATTAGGGGGAAGAATGTATAGATACTGTTTTCGGTGAAATGATTAGGAAGAGTGCGGAGGAAGAGGCGTCCGAGAGTGCT
>Ga0307517_10004352_pt1 | contig 21808 bp, 17 predicted proteins | sample 23_EM_MG_FD_194515 | JGI IMG/M metagenome (GOLD analysis project Ga0307517, IMG submission 194515) | Populus trichocarpa ectomycorrhiza microbial communities from riparian zone in the Pacific Northwest, United States - 23_EM | ecosystem: Host-associated > Plants > Roots > Unclassified | place... | reverse complement strand
ACATAAATAAAAATTGTCTTCCTTAACCCATATTAAAAACATAAAATAATAAAGAAATAAAAATCATCACAAATATTAAATTAACAACAAAAGGTCTAAAAAATCAAGAGATATAAAAGAGAAAATACAAAAAGCTTTTAAACAAACATACCTTTTAATTTCAGCTAATTAACACAACCGATGTTATTAATTAACCGGAGAATAATTGATTCTTGTTTTTCTAAATTTGAGAGAAGGGTGATGCACAATACAAAATTTTAAAATCTACAAGTTCTTTCCTCCTCCATTTAAAGAAAATTTCTCCTGCGTTTAAAGACAAAAAAAAGAGTTGTTGGCCAACGACTATAAAAATAGTCGTTGGCCAACAATTATTTGTTTTGGCTATTTCTACAGGGAAATGTAGAAATGGCTGGCCAGTTAACAAATAGCCAAAATAGCTATTTGTTTGGGTGTTGCGTTGGAGTGAAGAAATGAATTTATAACCGTTGCCCAACAGTTATTTGTTTTGGCTATTTCTACAGGGAAATGTAAAAATGGCTGGCCAGCGAACATATAGCCAAAATAGCTATTTGTTTGGGTGCTGCGTTGGAGTGAAGAAATGAAAAGGTAAAAGCTAAAAGTACACTTTTTAACATTTGACTCTTCATTTGGCTCATGCGTTGGAGATGTTCTTACCTCTTTATCTCATAATAGAAAAACCTCAGACAGCAAGGCATGTTTGACATTAAAGTCTACTCTTATGGCAGACATGTCATCTACCCTTCTCTCTTGTCTACTTTGAAATTGAAGTTGAATCTTTTTTTTGTTAATTTTTTTTATTTTAAATTAATTTTGTTTTAGTATTTTTAGAACTCTAGAAAGATACGGTAATTAAGTGAGAACTTTCCTGCTCTTTGTTTATGTCTCCTTGGCTTTATTATCAGTCTTTGTATCTCGTTTTCAAATTATGAGGCCATGGTTTATTTATGTTGGGTTTTCTTCACCCACTTTGCAGGTATGTTGTAGAGAAGGATGTTAAAAACATTCCGTGTTGGCTCCTTGAGATGGCTTAGCGGGTCTCCTCCTGACGAGACCAATCAGCTTAAGTGTAAGGAAGAGAGAGTTCTGTTTTACATAATTTATTCTTGATAAACAATCTTGCACATTTCCGTCCATGAATGTTTGTCTTTCTATTCAGTTGGCAATCCTGTAGTCCTATATATTCAACATTTGAATCATTCATGCCGTACCTATCAGAGTGTCTTGTTCTCAAATGCTGACATATTGAAGCTCGACTCTCTTGAAACTTTTTAGGCCAGACATGGCCCTGCATTTTATGATTGCAGAGTGAAGGTAGAACTTGGTGTACATGGCCATGAAGAGGTAGCAGTTGTCCACTTGTGTGAAGATGATCAAGGTCTAGCAGCGGGGCAGTTTACTGCTTTTTACGAGGGAAGAACTTGCTTAGCTTCTGGTGTAATCTTGGAGGCCTGGGATGATCAAGGATTTCCAGTATGCCAAAAGGCTCTTGAATTAGCAAGATTAGAAGATAAGTCATAGCTTGGGAAACCAGTTAAGGTAAAAGTAAAACCAGAGACTTCTGGCAAGGAATCGGTTCAAAAGGATGGTATAGAGCTTGATAGAGTATCAGCTGAAAACCCGAGTTGCTGTCACAAGCTAGTAAAAAGAAGTGGGCATATCAACGACAAACAATCTCCGGATTCCCAGTAAATTAATTTGCAAAATATGAAGCAGAGTGGTTCCAGATATTCCAATCGTGAAAAACTTGAGAGAACTTTACAAGAGTTAGTGAAAAGTCATTGCATGGAAGGGTAGATTTAGGACGCTGGTCCTCCCAATCAACCTTGTGTAGGCGAAGGGTCCTAGGGCATGCTTACAAGCAGCAGCAGGCGGTGGTTTCCTAGAGCAAACCGCCGGCAATGTAACCGGCTAGGGCCATGTAATTAGAACATTCTTGATGCAATTCGGAATTTTGGAGATCAAGCCTTGCTGTGACAGGTTGCAATGGTTAAATTACTGCTAATGATACTAGGAGCATTACTACCACTACCACTAGTGATCTGATAGCGAACCTTTATTTCTGAGAAGAAACGGCATGTCGTCCTTTGGAAGGCGCCAAAATAAAATAAAACCCCAACGCAAAGAAGATAAACCCCTCGAATGAATCATAAACCACCGCCAACGCCAAACTAACCATCCATCTCCAAAAATGTTAGCAGCTACAGGTACAGTAAGCAAGCTCTTCTCCTCCTCCTCCCTCCCATTTTCATTTCCATTTCCTCTCTCTCCCAAAAAAACTTCCCTTTCCCTCCTCTCCTCACAGAATCCTCCCATTTCCTTCCTCTCTTCTCTCTCTTTCCCCAAATTAACCCCTCTCAAATCCTCCGCCAACACCACTCAACATTTCGAAGAAGAAGAAGTCGAAGAAGAAGAAGAAGATATCGTTAGTGAAACAGAAATCGATGAATATGAAAGTGACATTGATATCGAAGACCTCGAGAAAGAAGCTAAATTCGCCGTTAAAGAGTTATCTACCTCCTTGTCTCGCCAATTAACAATCGGTGCTGCCTTTCCTTCCTTCCTTCCTTCCATGAGTTTATCTTTACAATTCTCTAATAAATATCATATCTTAATTTTGTAGAAGATGACACTGATGAGAAAAGGGAAAGTAGGAAGCAGAAGCGAAAAAAAGCTACTTCTAAAGATGTTTGTTAACTCTTCTTTCTTTCTTTCCCTTTTTTTTTCCTTCTAATTTATTCAGTCCGTTTCCTTTTTCTTATCTTCTGATTACTGGAATTAAATTTATGCATTGATTTTACTTTTCTTTCTAACCACTTTTCGGTGAGGTGTACAAAGTAGGATTTTACAAGTTATTAAAAAAAAATGGAAGGTATATTTACATTTAGTTTAAATTTGTGTAAAGTTGATTAATTTACTGCAAAAATGTTGAAGATTCTAAGTCGAAAAGTGAACTGAAAGAATACATTGTTGGTCTTCATTGACTTCGAACACTTGAATTTCTATCTGCAGATCCCTGACCATCTTCTTCCAAAAGTTGCAATTGTTGGACGGCCAAATGTTGGTAAATCAGCGCTATTCAACTGTCTTGTTGGGGTAATTTATTCATTCAAATTGGAGCTTCTATTTTCTTTTTTTTTAATACAGTTTTGAATATTCGGGAAATAGAATGTGGAAGTTGTAGATACATAATTATCATCGGTGTTGATTTTTAGTGTCACAAATTGTAGGGGAATAGGGCAATTGTGGTGGATGAACCTGGGGTTACTCGGGACCGTTTGTATGGTAGATCTTTTTGGGGAGAACATGAATTTATGGTGGTGGATACTGGAGGTGTTGTCACAGTATCAAAGTCACAAGCTAATGTTATGGAAGATTTGGCTATCTCAACAACCATTGGCATGGATGGGATTCCACTTGCCTCGAGAGAGGCAGCAGTTGCTAGAATGCCCTCTATGATTGAGAAACAAGCTACTGCAGCTGTGGAAGAATCATCTGTCATTATATTCCTTGTTGATGGCCAGGTACACCATTCTCTCTCTCTCTTTGTTTTTTTTTTTTCCAGATAAAAAACAAATGAAAAAAGAAAGAAAATGGGTTGTGAAGGTAGATGCATATATTCCTTGCTGTTTTTAATTAATAAGTTTTCTTTCCTGTTTCCTCAAAATGTTCTTAAGGAACAATTTATTGAAAGGAGAATAAGACACTGAATTTGTCTTATTAGTCCTCTGTACCATTACCTTTCATGTGTTCTGTATGAATATGCTATTTTCTCTCCTATTTTACCAATAATCAAATGTTCCCTTTACCATCAATGACATAAATAAAAATCCTGAACAGGCAGGTCTAACAGCAGCTGATGTGGAGATAGCAGACTGGTTGCGCAGGAATTACTCGAACAAGTGTATTATCCTGGCAGTGAACAAGTGTGAATCTCCACGTAAAGGAATCATGCAAGCATCAGAATTTTGGTCGTTAGGGTAAACCATCTTTAATTTCTATTTATATCTCTCTAAAAAATATGAATCTTTCTGTTATTCATGAATGCATGGCATTTGTAATGTGAAGTTGCCTGAAAATGTCACTATGTGTTTCCTGTGAGTTTTGTGTGAGTGACTAAGCTTCTTTTGTGAATGTACATATCATCTTCACTTCTGAGATTGCGGTGTTTGTTCTGCAATGTGTATCCAGGGGAAGCATTTCCTTGGATTGTGGTGTCAACTTTTATCACAATAATTGTAGAAGTTAACCTGTCATTCTGGACATCATAAAGGGAGGACTCATAAGCCAATTACTAATACAATTCGTTAATGACTTGTTGCACCCAGCTAACAAATTAACCTGTCAGGCTGTCATATGTCTTAGCAGATAGAACTTCTGAGATTTATGCTAATGGGCCCTTTTTTCCTTCTTGTGCATGTTATGATTATGGATAAAAAATAGTTCATGGCTATGAATTAGGCTGAAGTTTGTAAGTAGAGAACCTATATAACATGTTTCCTTTGCATATTTGATTTTGATAAACAGAGCATGCACTTTTTTATTGGCCAACCAGGTTCTCGCCGCTTCCTATTTCTGCGATATCAGGGACTGGAACAGGAGAACTTCTTGATCTTGTGTGTTCCAGACTGGGAAAAGTTGAGGTTAGCAGTTTCAACTTTAATGCTTAAATCTTTTGTTATGACTGGAATATTTTCAGTGCGTAAGGCCTATTTATTTAGCTTAAAAAAGTCCTACATTTTAGCTGTATCTTGAGGGTTTCTTTCACTCATCTTTCTTAATTTTCACTTGTTTATTTGTAAAAAAAATAAATGATGAATTTGATTCTTTTGCAGGCTCCAGAAAATCTCAATGAAGAAGAAACTTACATTCCTGCCATTGCAATTGTTGGTCGGCCAAATGTTGGTAAAAGTAGCATTTTGAATGCATTGGTTGGAGAGGATAGAACAATTGTTAGTCCCATCAGTGGCACTACTCGTGATGCTATTGATACTGAATTTGTAGGACCAGATGGCCAGGTTCGTTTAGTTTTGAATTGTATTGGTAGTTTGATACTCATGTAATGATTGGAGAAAGAAGAATTTTTCTTGCTTCATAAATGTAACTGAAAATAACTCAAAACAAAACCGCTTTACTGGAAATATCTAAAATGGGATAAATAATGCTTATTGGTTCGGAGCATGTTCATTTCAAGCTCTTATTCTCTCATTGGTTGCATAAATAAAAAAACAGGTCTAGATATTTTTATATGATTGATACTTTTTTTCCTTTCTGTTTTCAATGTTAAAAATGAGTGGAGAGCAAGCAGGTTAGCCATGTTTTTTACCTTGGTTTACTTGCACTGGACATAAAATTCTTAAAAGTACATCATTTCATGATTGAAAAATTGAGAACTGTGCGTGTCATCTCTTTCTTTTATCTTGCTTTGCTTTTAAGTAACATCAGATATGATGTGGAGGCTCATAGGTGCTCGTGTGCAGAAGTTTCTGCTTATTGATACGGCTGGCATCAGAAGGAGGGCAGCAGTAGCTTCATCAGGTAGTGTGACAGAGGCTTTATCAGTGAATCGAGCATTTCGTGGCATTCGCCGTTCCGATGTCGTTGCTCTTGTCATTGAGGCCATGGCTTGTATCACAGAACAGGTACTTCTTCTTTAGCATTCTAATGATCTCTATCATCTGTACTCCATAAAAAAGGTGAAAATTGAACATGTAGGACAACTTTGGAACTGAGAATTCTGCCATCAAGCAGCTATCAGCCTTGTTTATTATTTAGTTTAACCGAAAGTTCTGCAAACAAATAACTATTGGCATTCGACTATTGAAATATAGGAAAATCATCTTACATAGGTAATTATCAGGAGTTTCAGACCTGTCTTAGAGCTGGTGCTTGTAAACAGGAGAAGTATTAATAATTAAAAAAAGACTTAACTTAATATGGAAGTAAACTCAATTTAACTTCAAAAAACTTCTGAAATATTAATACCATATGTATTAATAAGAAATCTCTACATTTCTGTAGTCGCCTTGTTTAGTATTTATATGTTATACAAAGTTGCATATGGGAGGTATAATCAATTGGGTTTAAGGTTAATAGCCAATATAGGATCACCACTCACATGTGAATGGAGTTGTATTTTACCTATATAAAACTAGGATAATTACAAATAGCCCAAAGAAAAGTGGTTGCTGCCTGTAGATGGTGGTATAAACTATAGATACAATTAACACTTGCATATTGACATCACAATCAAGTGTTGGGTGTTCTGTGTAAGTTTTGAGAGCTTAATTGTGATAACTTAAAATTCATGTTAATGATCTGAGACAGTTGTTCTGAATCAGGAAGGGATGTTTAAATTGTCTTTGCACAGATTCCTAGTACCCCCCCTATCTTTAATTGTGATTCTTATTGGTTCCTGTTAATCTTTTCTCATTTCAACTGTCTGTGTTTTCTTTTTCCTGAATGATACAGGATTACAGGATTGCTGAAAGGATAGAGAAAGAAGGAAAGGGTTGCCTGATTGTTGTGAACAAATGGGATACAATACCCAATAAAAACCAGCAGACTGCAACATACTATGAACAAGATGTTAGGGAGAAGCTTCGTCTTCTTCATTGGGCTCCTATCGTTTACTCAACTGCAATTGCTGGTCATAATGTTGAGAAGTATGTTGTGGCCTAACACTGACAGTATACCTTGTTTCTTAATAACTTACAATATGGGTAATAATGTTGAGAAGTACGTTGTGGCCTAACACTGCAATCTTGTTGATAATTATAACAAAACTTCTCTAAACCCATTTGACTAGTTGTTTCTCGTGGTGGGATTTAATATGGGTAATATTTATTCATTGATGGGAAATAATACTATACAATAAATAGAAAACAGCCAGGATAAAATCATGAAAAGCGCCTGGTGCCTCATCTTTATTTAGTTTAACCCATCCGCAACCATTCTGTTGTGGATAATTTGGGATTTGGGGTTCACTTAAATTCTAGTTTCTACTGGAGAATTATTGGAAATTTATTGTAAGAACTGGATCTGTTTGTGTTCAGTGGTGGTGCTATTGCTTTTGGCAAGCATGTGTCTGCCATTGTTCTTTAAAAACTTACGAGACCACTGGATATGTCATCAGTTTTCTATTAGCACACAAGTGAATGAGCGAATAGAAATGCATGATTAAGAAGTAGAGACATATAATTCAGTGTTGTCAACTTCTTAACGTGGCAAGTTCAATCTGAAGATGTTAGCTCTCTTAAGAATCTCAGTTGTTTTCCCTCACATCTCCTTTAGCAAAAATTATGTAATTTTACTTTGATTTCAGGATCATTGTTGCTGCAAGTACAGTTGAAAAGGAAAGATCAAGAAGGCTAGGTACTTCTATACTGAATCAAGTGGTCCGAGAAGCATTGGCTTTTAAACCCCCTCCTAGGACGCGTGGTGGCAAGAGAGGGCGTGTTTATTATTGCACTCAGGTACTTTTGTTAGGCGGTAGTATAGGCTTTAATGTTATGCAAGTCATTATCATTGATAATTTTTATCTGTATCTGTGCTAAGTGTACTTGCTGAAGGGACTCCTTTCCCTAGTTTCCCTACCTCGGTACAGCTGAGCCAGTTTGTCCCAAATCTTATTCTAATTGTTGTTTTACCGAAGCTTGACCTGTTTATGCATGGGACATGACAAATGATATTCATTAGAGATATCCTTTTGCAGGCTGCTATTAGACCACCCACATTTGTTTTCTTTGTAAATGATTCAAACCTTTTTCCTGAGACGTACCGACGCTATATGGAGAAGCAACTGCGTTCAGATGCTGGGTTTTCTGGTACACCAATTCGACTACTTTGGCGTAGCAGAAGAAAAATGGAAAAAGATGAAGGTCAGTATGACCCTTGTTTTATTAAAAAAGAAATATGGATGATTTTCTCTTGTTAACTCTGTAGGTGGACCACCATTTTCCTTCTATTCAAAACTGATCGACCTAAAAAATGAGCTGAATAATCCATAAAAAACCAACCTGGTTTCACATTCCTCCAACTCTTTTATGCACATGCATGATTGCTGGCACAATTTTACACACGGCATGCAGATCTTCTTATTTATGCTTCAAGTTTCATATTTTCATTTTCATATGCATGTGAAAGATGAGAATGTAGCCAGAAAGCACAATATTTTTTGTTTTACGGGTAAAGTGCTCAGTGCAAGTGTGCAACCTTACTTAACTGATTGAGTCAATTGATTTTCTTTCATTGGTTTTCAGTCAAGGGTGCAACAAGACCACAAGTTAATCTTACACCAGGCAGCGGAAAATTGGCAGTAGCTACATGAAGATATAAAGTCCTCGGGATCTTGATCATGGTTGGGATTTCACTAGTGACGAATGAAAACTGCTATCATGATAAGTTCATGCTAACCGCCAAAATCTTCCAATGGCATGGAGCTTCTGGCTGTCACATGTTCAAGGAGAACGCCAAGGTACTTGTATCATTCTGTTGTATATTATTTTGTCTTGTTGTCTTGCTCCACTTGGAACTTGTTACAAGCTTTCCAACCACACATGTGCCATAAATTATGTTGGTGTCCCAGACTGATTCTGATTGCAATGGAAGATTAATGTTGATGCTTTTGGTAGTTAGTTATTCCGTCAAGATGTTCGTTAGTTTTAACCTTACCTTTACGACGCTTCCAGCGATTTCATGGATGGACACTTCGGTTAGCTTTTTATACATTGTTTGTCAGGAGGGATTTGATGTTCCAAAAGGATGGAGACCCGATTTGGGGAATTGGCTCGCTTTGTTTGATCTTTTCAATCCTTATTCGATTGTAATTTTCAATGAATTCAAGTATGATGGATTGACTCCTTTTTTACTTTCTTATTAGTCAAATAACTAAACAGATTGATATTCATCCTTTTCTTTTCTTTTCTTTTCCAATCATTAATTTCTTCTATTCTTCTCTCTTCACAAATATAGGCAATTATATGAAAGTTTAATATAGTTTGTTTTGAAATAGTCACATCTAAGTATTGTACTGGGTATCCCATTGTTTTGAAATATAGTTGATGTTTATTTTTGTAATTCAAAAATATTTTTAAAAATATTTAATTTTTTTATTTTTTTCTTTGCTTTAAATTAATATTGTTTTAGGGTTTTCATATTATTTTAACATGTTGATGTCAACAATAATTTTTAAAAAATAAAAAAATATTTTTTTTAATGTATTTTCGAACAAAAAATATTCTAAAAGACAATCATTATGATACTTTTAAATATTTTCATGGTTGTAAAGAACATTCTAACCTCCTAGGTTGACTGGGTTGGATTCTTAATTGACCTAGCCAAGATTTTGAGAAGTCAATCTGGCTAGGTTTTTAATGACTTGTGTGACAAATTAAATTTTTTTATTTGATAAAATCTTATTACTCAAAATCAAAGTTTTTAAAGATGTTGTTTTTAAGAAAAAATATTGAAACAATAATACATTGAATTGATCCGAGTTAGCTTAAGTTAACTGGTAAATTTATGATTCGAGTGATGAAACTATGATCCAATAGAAAACAAATCAAAACAAGTTCTCAATCAATTAAATGTTAAAGGGAAAAATTAAAGAAAAAATCAATAAAAAAATAACCAATAAATGACTCGAGTCAACTCGGATTGATTCGAGACCCAGGTCACGAGACTAGGACAGCCCCATAGCAAGTAAATTAAAACAAATTATAAAGTTCAATCTTTAGTCAACGGAAAAAAAACAATACAGGTTGACTTGCTAAATCCGTGACTCGAGTCACGAAACCGGGATAATCTTATAAAAAGCAAATAAAAAAGAATTATAAAATTCAATTCTCAACAAACTCAATATTAAATGATGAAGTTGAAAAACAATCAAGTAAAAATGATATAAATAAAAAGACAACTCATGTTAATATGATAAATTTGTGACTCGAATAACCTTATAAAAAATAAATTACAAATTAAAAACTCTAATAAACTTAATATTGCATGATACAATAATGAAGAATAAATCAAAGCATTGTCATAATCACAACCCAGATCCATCTAATGCCGTTTGTTTTTGTGTTTTAAAAGTGCTTTTGAAAAAATATGAATTTATTTTATTTTTTTCTTTGCTTCAAATTAATATTTTTTTGGTATTTTCATATTATTTTAATATGCTAATATTAAAAATAATTTTTAAAAAATAAAAAAATATTATTTTAATATATTTTTAAATAAAAAATATTTTAAAAAACAATCTTAACTACAATCCAAACACGGGATCATATCATTAGTCACTATTCTATCATCACTTACTATTGTTATTGTTGTGAACACCACTGAATGCTACCATGTTCATCGTATTAGGGACTAAAATGAAAATATCAATTTATTTTCTTCTCCACGAATACCCCTAAAACTCTACCACTAAACCTAACCTTCAACTTCCTCTAACCAACTTTAAAATACAAGCTTTTAGTATACCTATCAAAACCTAACTAACTTTAAATCACATATCAATTTTTTTTAATCGAATCTAAACCTTATTCATTTATTTATATATACTCTTACATCCATCAAGAAGAAGACAACCCGCCACCCATGTTGTAAGCCGCAACGGTTCAACCAAAATGGGAGGGAAGATTTCCCGCCATTTATCCTTCTCTCTCCCTCTAAAATCCCCCTCCTTTCTCTCTCTACACTCCCTTTCCCTCTCTGCCTAAAACCCTAGCAAAAAGTCCCTGCCTTGATTGATTTCTCATAAAAATGGCAGATACTCCAAAGAAATCTATTCAATCCCCAAGTAAGAAACTCAAAAAACAAGCAACATCTCCTTCTTCTGTTTCAGCCACTCCTCAGACCCCACGAACACTAGATCCTCCTCGTCGATTCTCTCCCCGTTTATCACTCAAAGTTAATGCCCCGCAAGAACCCATTTCCCCAATTGAAAAACCCACCAAAGATTCACTCAAAACCCCACCAAATAAATTGGTCGAGGCCCCTCGAGAATCTAGGATTGATTCGTCGAAAACCCGGAGAAATTTGAGTAAAAATGAATTGAAAAGGACTCCAAGAGGCGAGAAAGACAATGGGTGCTCAAAAACCCCGAAATCAAAGTCTGAGGTGCTTGAGGTTGGTGTTGAATTCTCTCCTGTTTCGCCGGATCAATCGGAGACAAAGAAAAGGAGAAGGGGTGAAGAGAAAGAGAAAGAGAAAGAGAAAGAGAAAGAGAGAATGGTGATAACGAGAGCGATGACATCGAAGAGTAAAACAGCAAGAACCGATAAAATGAGTGGAAAGAAGAGGGTTTATTATAAGAAAGTGGTGTATGATGAGGGTGAATTTGAGGTTGGAGATGATGTGTATGTGAAGAGGAGAGAGGATGCTAGCTCAGACGATGAGGTCCCAGAATTGGAAGAGTGTCGAGTGTGTTTTAAGGCAGGGAAGGCAGTAATGATTGAGTGTGATGATTGTTTAGGTGGGTTTCATTTGAAATGCTTGAAACCTCCTTTAAAGATAGTGCCTGAAGGAGAATGGATTTGTGGGTTTTGTGAGGCAAGGAAATTGGGCAAAGAGGTTCAGTTACCAAGGCCACCTCCAGGGAAGAAACTGGCTCGAACGTTGAGGGATAAACTTCTTTCTAGTGATTTATGGGCTGCCCATATAGAAAGGTTTGGTACATGATGTGTATGTTAATATTACTATTGGCTGGTGCTTATAGACTTCTATTTCTTGTAATATGTGAATGATTGGAGTTTGCTTCTTTTCTTTTGGAGGTGTGCAGTATTTGGAAAGAGGCAGATGGGAGCTATTGGTTTCGGGGACGGTGGTATACGATACCTGAAGAAACTTCTGCTGGACGACAGCCTCACAATCTGAGGAGAGAGCTTTATCAGACAAATGATTTTGCTGAGATTGAGGTAATGGATGTTATCTTATTTTGATTATTAACATCTAATTGAACAAGTGCTGATACGGATAGATTCTTTGGGCAGTCTACAATCTTTTAAGAAGGGAATTTTCCATGTCCCTATCAGTTAGTCATTATGTAATGAGAGATAGCGTGGTCTGTTATCTACCAAAAGATTGACAGAAAGTGAACTGCCTTGATGTATTATGAGGCTTGAAGAATTGATTAATTATGGTCTTACTCTTCATTGTCTATGGACATCGACATGAAGAACCATTTAACTGTTTATATTCTTCCGCGTGTGTGTGTGTGTGTTTATCAAACATTTTAAAGTAAAATTGTTCACAAGAGCAGAAGGTTCTGATATTCAAGTCTCAAACAATTTGTTCAATGTTGCAGATGGAGTCTATCATTAGGCACTGCTTTGTCTTGAATCCCAAGGAGTATGCAAAGGCCCACGATGAAGGAGATGACATTTTCATGTGCGAATATGAATATGACATACATTGGCACAGTTTCAAGCGTTTAGCTGATATTGACAATGGTGATGAGGTAAGAAAGGTGCAACTATCAGTCTACTTTAGCATCAAAATGGAGCCAACACATTCTAAAAAAAAAAAACAAAAAAGGAAGTCAACACTCAGTTGCAATTAATTTGCTTCTTCTCTTTGTTGGTAGGAAGGTGAAGATTCTGACACTGATGAAGATTGGAAATCTTCCAAGGATGCTGAGTCTGATACAGATGAAGATGTAGAATATGAAGAGGAAAAAGTTATAAACTTACAATCTAGAGCATCCTCAGCTCATGAGTTAGCTGCTGTATGAACAATTTCGTTGTTGCTTATTTGTGGCTTTCCAAGTGGTTGCCAACAATTAACCTAATGAACTGTGTGATCATGACAGAACTCACGAAAGGGAAAGTTCTTTGGACTTCAGAAAATTGGGACAAAGAGAATCCCAGAGCACGTGAGATGCCACAAGCAGACTGAACTGGAGAAGGCAAAAGCAGCTCTTGTGTTGGCAAAATTGCCAAAATCTCTACCTTGCAGGAATAAGTAAGAAATTTGATGCTTTGTTCTTATGGTTAACTGTAAATAATTGTTTCTAATCAAAATCCTTAATGTAGAGAGATGGAGGAGATTAGTGCATTTGTAAAAGGTGCAATCTGTGACAATCAGTGTCTGGGTCGCTGCCTTTATGTTCATGGTGTTCCTGGAACTGGAAAGGTAAAGTCTGTCAGCTTTAACCGATAGCTATTGTTGCTTATTTCCAAGCAGTGATTAGTCTCATCCAAGTTTTGGCAGTGCTTATATGATTGAAATCACCTGATTTTTTTGCGGGAATGAATTGTAGACAATGAGCGTGCTTGCAGTAATGAGGAACCTGAAGTCTGAAGTTGATGCAGGAAGCATAAGACCATACTGTTTTGTGGATGTTAATGGTCTTAAGTTGGCATCACCAGAGAATATTTACAGGGTAAAAGTATTTCTGAGGTTATCTTATTCACTTTTATGGTTGAATCCTCTGGTTGCTTAGTGCATTTACTGTGTTCTTTAGGCTATATATGAAGCGTTGACTGGACACAGAGTAAGTTGGAAAAAGGCTCTGCATTTGCTAAATGAGCGATTTTCAGATGGAAAGAGAACTGGTAAAGAAGATGACCGGCCTTGTATTCTACTCATTGATGAACTTGATCTTCTTGTGACCAGAAATCAGTCGGTAATTTGCATATATTATCATTTGAAAACTTATTGTTGTTATCTAGTAATAGCAGTATAATTTAAAGTTTCCATAAAACTTTGAGGTAGAGTTCCTCACCCTTTTTTGTTTGTAGGTTCTATATAATATTCTTGATTGGCCAACTAAGCCACATTCTAAATTGATTGTGATAGGTACTTTCTCTCTCTCTCTCTCTCTCTGAATATTTATATATGGTTGTGTCAGTCTTTGTGTATATTTTTATAATGCATTTTGGATTATATTAGTTATGATGAATACGATGGCAACCTTGACATTGTTAATGTGATATTCAGGAATAGCAAATACTATGGATCTTCCAGAAAAGCTGCTTCCTCGTATTTCAAGCCGTATGGGTATACAAAGGCTTTGTTTTGGTCCCTATAATTATCAACAGCTTCAGGAAATCATTTCAAGTCGCCTTAAAGGAATCAATGCATTTGAAAAGCAAGCTATAGAATTTGCTTCAAGGAAGGTCCGTCTTTGTTTGTTGCCATGGATTCTAAACTTGCTCTATATTTTCAATTGCTAAATTTTGATGCATCTAAATCGATGCATATCTTCATACTTGAATTGCTTTTCCCTCAACATCAACCTCATGAATACATTCAGGTAGCAGCTATTTCAGGAGATGCACGTCGTGCTCTAGAAATTTGCAGGCGTGCAGCTGAAATTGCAGATTACCAAATTAAGAAATTGAGCTCCAATCATAATCCAGCTCCAGAAGGTACCTAAACTCTTTGGTTTACTAGACTTTTTGATACTGTGAGATATTATAACTTCATACCAATGGTTTGGATTAGGTGGTCTTTCATATTCAAACAAGCAAAGGATATTTCGTCCATGCTTGGAGCTCTGACTCCCCTAAAAAAATGTTGCCATCAAATCATGTCATGACATTAACATCACCAATATTTTGTACTTTAGATTGTGGTGCATTCTTGGGGGTTTCTTAAGTCACCTCATGCTGTTGTAGAGTATGAATGTAGTGCCTATCAGAACTTCTAAAGGCTCCAATTATTGGTGGACAACTATATGGTTACTGTAGTTGACTCCTTGAAGCTTTCATGTTGATCTATACCAAGTAAACCTGCCAAAATTGACTAAAAACAGACAGAACATCTATTTTCAAACATTAATAGTTTTGGTAATGTTATGAAATAAAGGGTAAAAATATTTTTGTATATTGTATTCGCAATTAAACCCATCCACTAATAAGAATTTTATGAAATAAAGGATTACCCTCTCAGCCACATTGGTTGTTCTGCTCACTAGATGAATCTGTATTTGATCATTTTCCAGGAAAGGGCCTTGTCGGTATGTCAGCAGTTGAAGCAGCCATTCAGGAAATGTTCCAGGCGCCTCATATTCAAGTGAGTTGGCTTTCAACTATAAATCTTGCAAATTATGGGTCTTTTTTGCTATTTTAAGCCATTTTTGCTTTATTTTTATATCATGATAGAGGGTACACAATGGTGTCAATTATGCATGTATCAGCAATGACTGACACATTCAGATTTATATAGAGGTGAATGGCCAGAGTTATGCCTTAACTGTAGTGCTCTATGAGAAAGTTTTTTACTTTGCCATAGCACAGCACTTTTTGACATCAAGAAATTTATCTATCTTATCCCTGCATCAAATTAGTGGGCAGTTCAAGGAAATGTCTTAGTAAACTTAAATAATATCAAGGAGATCAAAGCAGACACTTTTATTACCTTGTGACACGATGGCTACTCTACATGAAGTAAAATTATCGTAGATCTTAGTCTGTGAGAATGATTGCCTTGGACAGTTTTTTAAACTTTTATGCTAGCTGTCATCATTGACATTTAAATTTTGTGAAAAAAAAAACATATTAGTATTTGTTAATGGGGAGTAAAGGATCTCAATTTTCGACTACCTCCTCTTATAACAACTGATTCTTTTATCTCTCTTTTTTCTTTCTTTATTGCAGGTAATGAGAAGTTGTTCCAAACTAAGTAAAATTTTCTTGGCAGCTATGGTGTACGAGCTGTATAAAACAGGGATGGCTGAGACATCCTTTGAAAAGGTCAAAATCCAAAGCCACCTTAATATGTCTGATTGTTTTTAACTGCCCATTATTAATTCCGTGTATTTTTGGAATAAAAAGCTATACTGACCACACTATGAATGTGTCCTGGCCAAGGTAGTAACCCTCTGAAGCTAACATTCAGAGCTTTCATATTTTATAAGTTAATTTTTTGCATAGATTAGTAGCTATCAACAAACAGTGGACATTAAGCCAGGCCCGCTGTTTGCAACTATCCTTTTCTTGTTGGTCCAACTGAGTTTTATATAAACGCTCTCTATCTTGATGGTTTCAAGACTCATTTGTGAGTGGTTGCTGAAAGGTTCATCTGTTTGCAGTTGGCAATGACTGTTTCATGTATTTGTACAAGCAATGCAGAAGCATTTCCTGGTTGGGACATCCTCTTGAAACTTGGGTAAGTCAGCTTGCATTGCTTTTTTGCTTCTTTTTTCCTGAAAGAAAAAGGGATATAATGGAGATTTTCTCAGTTAATTTTCTTTCGACAACTTCTTTGGAGAGCTATTGTTGGGGAATGGTTTGGGCTTTGGGGCTCCTCAGTACTTAGACATTATATATAAGTATGCCCAGATGACATGCCAAATGGGGACATGTTGCTTTACTGCTTTCTGTGGTACCACGAAAAGCAACATGAGGTTTCGGTAAAAAAAAGTTGTGATGTACCAAGCTATGTGATAATACTTAATTATGATTTTTATTTAAAGGAACTACAAGTTGTAGTACGTCATTTCCATGTTTCTGGTTGTCATAAACTAGAAAAAACAAAGACAGGTGCTTGTATGATTCAGTTCATAAACATTGATTCTGATTTGTGGTCAGTGAATAATCTTGATTGTTTTGTTTCATTTGTGTTGTTATTGGCAGCTGCATGCTAGGTGAAAGCAGGATAATTCTATGTGAACCAGGAGCTAGACACAGTTTGCAGAAGTTGCAGCTCAATTTTCCAAGGTTAGTTCCCTGGAGCGCGTTCTGCTTTGACTTTGCTCCATTGATCTGGGCAGTCTAATGATCACAATACTACTATATTCTCATAGAATCTGATTTACGATTTCGAGAAAGAATGCCTTGCATTCGAATTAATAACATTATTTTATAGGCATGATTTATTTGATTGGATGAATAACTTTTCTCGTGCACAAGCAAAACAGGAAGCATTATCAGCGGTGTAAGTGACCAACTTCTTCTACCTTGTGCAGTGATGATGTAGCTTTTGCATTGAAAGACAGCAAGGAGATACCCTGGTTGGCCAAGTATTTATGATTTAAGGTCATGATAATCACATCCAGTTCTTTCTCATTCATTTATATGAACAATTTTGACCTCTACATCTCAAATCTTATTTACCATCCATACAAGATATAGACTTTCAACTTTCGCTGTCAAAGTAGAACTGTTTTTCGTTTTTTATTTTCAACTTCGGCCATGAAAAACTGTACTTTGTTCTGAGGCACTTCATTTATCTTTGACGGCAACATGAAATTAATAAGGTTGAAGGAGATCCAAGTTTGCTATATTCACTATTTATGCTCTTGTCCTTTTTAACTTTTGCACATCATCTTTGAGTTGATCAAAGAGCACAAAGCAAAACAAATGAAACAAGGAACTCATGGCAATTCCCTGAGATAGCACTTCTCATTGTGTTCGTCGGAGTTTTCCGTGGTACAAAACGTCCTTTTTAGATTGAGACAAAAGAAGAAATAGAAATACCATGGTTTTGAACTGCATCTTATTTCTTCAAGTTTCGCCCTGTTGAATCCCATGGTTAGCTTTGCCGAAGCAGCAACTTGCTTCGGGCGTCGACAACCTATTTCAGTTGGTGGTTAGTCATAGCATTCGGCATCATTGTTGATCCTTCGTCTACTGGGGCCCAGGTGTCCTTTATTAAAAAAAAAATAGTCTCCAAGTTCAGGAGTTAACTATAACTTTGACCGTACTTAATCTAGTGTATTTTATTTTTAAGAAATGCTTTCTTTTCTCGTTAATCTCTTATATAATCTACTTTTTTCAAATAAATTGGAAAGTAACATGAAAGGGATGAAAATGTTTGAGTTATAAATGAATTTAAAATACAGGAATTGAATATATAGTTTTTCGTTAAAATTAACAATCAATTTCAGTGTTGTCAAAAGCAATTTCAATTATTTTTTTGCCCGTTCGATGAACTGTTCTTCTTACAGCAAAATTTCTTCAATGACTTCAAGGGGGACGATTTATCATTCCCTGTTGCGGTTTTATCATTTGTAGACACCGAACTCCGTCAATTAGGAGTTCCCATTCACTTAGCTACATATCATTTAACTAGTTGATGAACTACGTGTTATTGACACGGTTTTTCAAATATATATATTTTTTAAGAAAATATTTAATAGTATATATAAGTATGCTATGTAAAATAGTGGATTAAATCACATGAAATTGTTTATATATTTCTTAGTAAAATTATTTATAATGATTATTCATGTTCGTGTTCATATTCAAACAATTGCTTGTCGTTAGTAATTATTTGAGAGTTGTTAATTCATAACATGATTTTACATTCCAAATACTGTTGCACCAATCATGAAGCCGAAAATCTTTTTGTGGGATCATAATATATATATATATATATATATATATATATATTTAAATGAATTAATTAAATAATTATATTCACAACACCATATACAAGTAAAAGAATCATCAGAATATTCGTTAATTTGGCAAATAGACAGCACAATTTGGAAAATATAAATGAAGCAATTTAAATTTTATTTTTTAATTGTTTCCTTAACATTTGAAACTTTTCATGATAAGAATCTTGATTAAGTATTAAGCATCTAAGCAGGGTAATATTTTAAAATTGTTGGTTTTATGTTTAGTGTAAAGTAGACATCTAAATAAAAATGAAGAAAAATATTTATAACGATAATACTTTGTGAGGAAAGAAGATAAATTTAAGAGAATTGCGAAGAAATTAAAACTTTGGATGAGATATTTTAGAAGGAAAATTTGAAAGATAATTTGTACTTACATATAAAAATATATTGTATATTACATACCAAAAATATAAGAAAAAATTATTTTAATATATTTTGATTATTTTCAAACAAAAAACACTTTAAAAAACATTATTCATTACAATACAATTTTTTTTTTTTTCATTTGGCAAACCACCGTTGCTTACATATTAGAAGTAATCTGTAAATGAAAGGGCATAGGGACGAACCATCAAGAAAGTGACAATAAATCTTATCCCGCAAGAGAACAGCAGCTTGCCAACGAGCAATATTCGTTGCGGCTCAACTTCATGTACAAAACGAATGAAAACCAAAAAGCTCAAAACCCAAAAACACCAAAGCAAAGCATGTTAAAATACGTACTAGCTGTTTTCTTTCTTGACTATCACTGTTAACGGATACATTTCCATCAAATGGCAGATTTCTTTATGCCCTGAAGATTTCTTAACCCTAAAGTAGCCCCTTGGATAATGCAGCAGGTACCATGATGTGAACCGGGAATATCAATTATGCCTGAGCTTGTTGCGTAAGTGATGAGGTTTTCATCCACAAAGTCCGGCCAAAGATGGCACTTCCATGTGTAGAAAGATAAGCAGCATTTAACCTGACAATCAAATCAACAGAACTAAATATTAGCCAAGAAAAGAAAATACACAAGCTGTGTAACACTAGTATGGCTGAGCGTGAAACATTACTTATCAACATCTGGAGCAGCCAACGGATCATAAGACTCTTCCCTATGTTCAGCAACTGGGACAACACCTGCCATGTCTGGAGCACCTTCAACCTAAAATCAAACCGCCAGATGCATGATCAAATTAAGGCAACTGATGATTAATTAAATTAAGCACAAACTTCTTTTCCACAAGAGAATTCAGAAATAGTATTTACAGTCCGAAAATGTCAAAACTCATGTAACAGAGTCCATTCTGATCTTTCCAGCAGTGATTAGATACACTTGCACATCTTTTGTATCCAAAAGAATACCAGAAAAACCTAGCCTGTTGTTTTCAACATCATGTTTGACCCCCTCCTAGTAGATGCATATTAACTTTTTATCATGATGACAATGTACCCAAAATTAGTTTCTCATATTCCCCTTCTCCTTCCATCTTTTTCCTTGGGCATGAAACACCATCATGAGGAGACTTTTCTCTGCTACTTGGAAATATATTATTTAAATAGGAAATAATTATTCTGCACTTGCTGCCAAGGTTCTGTTATCCTCAGTGATGGCGCAATTAAGGTGCTTGCTGAAAGGATTTGATGGAACTCTAGAACTTTAAACTTTATCATTATGTATGCTAGCCCTGATGCACCCTGAGGCCTGAACCTAAAAGTTTCAGCTCACCCCTCCTCATTCATTTAAAACAGATGGTATGGAAGCCACAAGGGTAAGAATGTGCAATGCAAAACCCATCTTATACCTGCCCTGTGACCATCCCAAGCTCTAACAATATTGAGTCATATAGGAGAAGGAAAAAAAATTAAATGGCCAAAGTGGACAAAATCAATGACAACTAGTATCATCATCAAGAGAAACTGTTTAAGCAAATTAACATATCTTGCCTGTTGAGGGTACTGTGGATAACCAGCGTATGCATTGTATGCATATAATGATGGATCATGTGTACCCCCATAAGCATATGCATCATAGCCTTGTCCATAACCATAATAAGCATTCCATTGATCTACTTGCTGACCCCAGGTAGCTGTTAAGTCCTACAGCAACAGGATATCATATATTATCACGGCTAGTATAGAAAAGAATAATGGTTTGAAATGTACGTTTAAGTCAAAGACTGCAAATAAATACAAGACTACATAGACTCCTCCATAATGCCTTCAAACTCATTATCAATTCCCGTCAAGAAAAAAATAATATCCGAAATTTAATATCATCCTATCCTGATGTTTTAACTTCAACTTTCTTTAGATAGACAAGACATTCATTAAAAACTTAGTATTCAAAACAGGCTACTAAGGATTAAATCACAGATTAAACAACATAATTATTAACACAAATACCCAGGGATGTTCCATCTGCTGCCAAGCAGTCTACTATGAATTGACTTTCTTCATGGTATTGTGCTGAATGTTGAAAATTAAATAATTGTGTTGTTTTTATGGATATGAAAAGAAGCATGACATGACGAGGTGTTTACATATCAAACATTCTCAAAGCTGGAAGTGAAACTTACTTGTTTCTTTCCCCAAGAAATGCGTACTGGTTGTTGACCAATCACATGCCCTTGCATCCTTTGTATTGCTTCTTCAGCTGATGTCCTGTTCAGGAAAAAAAAATAATAGAGGTCAGAAACTATTACATAGCAGGGGGGAAGTAAAAAACTTGACTATAGTATGCTATAAGGGATAGCAGTATAGACCTAGCCCACAAGAATCATATTCCCCTGCATCCTTTGTATGACTTATTCAGACGGTTTCCTATATAGACAAAATTGGAATTTGGTGGAACCTTGGCAATAACCATGGTTGTTAAAAATGCGTTTTAACTCGTAAAATCGTCCGATTTTACGAGTTAAAACACAAAAAACGTGTAGAATCGGGGTTAAAACTCGAAAACCACTAAAATCGGGTTGACTCGGTCAAACTCGCATAAAAACGGGTTGACTCGTAAAAAACGTTAAAAACGTAACGATTCCACGAGTTAATAAAAAATTTCACTTTCACGCCTTCACGGTTTCACTTCACCAAAAGGCAAATGCAGAGTTGCAGAGTGTAGACAATTAGAAATGCAAAATTGCAATTTGCAAAGCACCAGTCTCTTTCCAGTTTCCAAGTCCCCATCTCCCACTCTCCCCGTCTCCCTGACCTGACTCCTTTCCCCTTTCCCCTTTCGGCCTTTCCCCTTTCCCCAGCAATTTAAGAAATCAATTTCCCCCGATCCGGAGCGTTCTTGGCGAGACGAAGGTAAGAATTGATTCCCAATCCCAAGCTTGGTTTGCTGCTGGGTATTTTTTCGGAGGAGAAGTGGTGCTGCACTGCTCTGTGTTCACCTATGCTCTGTTTCATCTTGCATTCTTGCTTGCTTTGGTGTTGCAGATTCTGCAATTTTGC
>Ga0307517_10004350_pt1 | contig 21814 bp, 19 predicted proteins | sample 23_EM_MG_FD_194515 | JGI IMG/M metagenome (GOLD analysis project Ga0307517, IMG submission 194515) | Populus trichocarpa ectomycorrhiza microbial communities from riparian zone in the Pacific Northwest, United States - 23_EM | ecosystem: Host-associated > Plants > Roots > Unclassified | place... | reverse complement strand
TTGCAATGCCACTCTCTTTCTCTCCCCCCCCCCACTTGCCCAAACCCTAAGACAACCCACCCCCCCTCACCTACCATTATGATAAAGATTAGACAGGGGAGCCATGCCTTGCAGGCGGTTGCACAGAGGCCGCCCCAGCCGCCCTACCCTGTCTCCATCATTGGACAAAGGTAGGGTGGCTCCCTCTCCCCTGCCCTTAAAAATAGCAAAAGCTAAGGAGGAGAAAAGGTGGGGAGAAGGAGAAAAAGGGGAGAGGAGAAGTTTTAGAGGGAGAGACAAAGAAAAAAGTGAGGATAGACATAAAGAAAAGAAAAAGGCTTTGAAAGAAAGGGTAGGAGAGTTCGGAGAAGAGGAAAAGATTTTAAAAAGAAAAGGAGAGTAGAAACAGAGAGGAAGAAAAACAAAGAAGCAAGAAACAGAGAGAGAACCAAGGGGACGAGGAGAAGGAGAAAAAAAAGAACAAAAAGGGAAAGAAAAGGAAGAAGTTTGTGTCTTTGCACAGAGAAGAAGAAGAATCACAATAGCTGTCACCAGGCCTCCCAGCGGTTGCCACAGCAACACCGCCTTCAGCCATCACCACCGCCAGATGCACCGCCACCTGCGCCAAGTAACCTTCTCTTACCTGCCACTCCTTTCCTTCCTCACTTGCAGCAAGTTTGCTACATACAGAACATCAATTCATTCTACATGCAACGCTATTAATTAACCATAGTTAGGGTCGGCCACGACCCATTCTATTATGGGTTGAGTCTCAGCCCAGGTTTTGTGTTGGGCCGTCCTCGACCCAGTTTATTATGGGTTGAGACGTGGCTAAGATGTTGTGTGGTCGTCCTCGACCCAGTTCCTATGGGGGCGAGTCACGACCCATTTTCTCACGGGTCCAGTCTTGGCCAGCTGCCTTTGGGGGTAGTCAACACCTAGATGCCTTGTGGCCCGGTCAAGACCTAGTTTCTCTTGGATCCAATCTCGGCTCAGCTACCTTTGGGGCCGGTCAAGACCTCTTTTCTTTGGGGCTGGTGGGACCCAGTTTTGCTTGGGTCTGGACGCGACCCTATTGCCTTTGGAATGGCTAAGGCCCAGTTGCCTTTGGAGCAGCCAAGACCCAGTTCCTTTGGGCAGTCAAGACACAATTTCTTTGAAGGCTGGTCATGACCCAGATTCTCATGGGTCTAGACTCGGCCTAGCTACCTTTGGGGCCGGTTAAGACCCAGTTTCTCATGGGTCTGGACACGACCCTACTCCTTTTTTAGGCCAGCCTCTGTACTGTGTTTTTTAGGTTGAATTGGGCCCAGCCAAGATAGACTCAACCCACAGAATTGGGTTGGGCCCAAACCCAGTAAATTAAATTATATAATATTACATTATATAATTTTATTAAAAAAACAAAAAAAATTCCCAATATCCTTTTGAAAAATTTGTGATTTTCCCGTGTATTTTTCTATCCATTTTGATTAATATTAGTTTGTATTTTTATACTATAAAGATACAAATCCGGTATTAAAATACCTGATTTTCTCCAAAATTGCAAAAACATTTACACAGAAAAAAAAGCATGTTTTGTTTTCTTGCATACGGCCAAGTTTCTTAAAGAAAAAAAAATCATGTCATGTTTTCATACAAGAAAGAATATTTTTTTAAAAAATGTCTTAGCATGCATTTTCGGTTTAATAACAAGTTTATTATAGCTGCGAGAAATAAGCCAATATTTTAAAAATTCCAAAAAAATCATTTTGTTTCCTTTTAATATCTAGAATTATGAACTTACACGTAAGATGTATTTCTAATATTAAAGAAAAATTAGTTCCTTTTTTGCGACGATTAGAATGGTTAGGTTTTACCCTACAAGATAAGAATATCCTCACCAAGGAGAGCTTTTCTCGAACCATAAACAAACCAACAAATAAAAAACACGACAATATCTTAGAATATATCAAACAATCAAACAATAAAGCTTACCTTAGGTAGGGTGTATTTGGGGTGCTAATACCTTTTCTTCACGCAACCAGTCCTCGTACCCGATCTCTGAGACCAGTTAGGGTTTCTAATGACTAAAATACTAGGTGGTGACTCCCATTTCATCCATAGAAAGATAAAGACAAGGAATCATTGTCTTCCCTATTTTCTCGATTTTTTCCAGGATAACAAACTTGAGAGTGGACTAATCACCGCGATGCCACACACGTGCAACAAAGAACATGGCGGTGGAGGTTGGGTTTTTGTCTATTGGTAAATATTATGTCTGATGTTAATTTTATGAACAACTAAGGCAAATTTTATCTATTGTTTTTGTGAAACAATAAAAAAATAAACAAAGAGAAATACGAACATAAGAGAGGAGGAGGCTAGGGTATCATTGATCACTTTATTTTGAAGTTATTTTAACCTAAATATAAAGAGATTATATATAGGCTAAACTAAAAATACTATTCTACCCTTAATAATTGAAACAAAATAAATATATTTCTTAACATCTCCCCTCAAACTCACGATGCGACAACTACAACCATCGAGAGTTTGCCAACTAGAAAACAAAAACAGGAAATGAAATGCGACTTGGTAAAGAAATCTACAATCTAAAAAGAAGAAGAAACAAAAGGCAAAGAAATGGTGTCATGCTTGAGATGATGACGAGTAAGATGGAAATCGATCTCAATGTACTTAGATCATTCATGACAAGCCAAGTTGTGAGCAATTTGAATAGAACTCTTGTTGTCACAATACATAGGAGTAGGATGAGAAATAACCAATGTAACTAAACAATCTCTTTGGTAGTAGATGTCATAACACGATATTCTGCTTTGGTTGAAGATTGAGAAACAATAGATTGTTTATTGTTCTTCCAAAAATAAGAGAATCACATAAAAAGATATAGAAACCAGGAACAATCTTGCGATCTGTGAGATCACTGCTATGATCAACATTAGAGTATGAACACAGCTCTAAGGAAGAGTTGGATGGAAGTAAAAGACTCTAAAAAACTGTACGTCGAAGATATCATAAAATACGAAAAACAACTGCCCAATGAAAGGTAGTATGAGAAGCAACAAATTGACTAACAACATGAACAACATATGCAATATCTGGATGAGTAATAGTGAGATATACCAAGCTCTTAACAATAGTACGATATAAAGTAAGATCTAACAAAAGTAAACCATCAGAGAAGAATACATTGTGTTAACCTTAATGAGTATTTATAGTTTTATTATCAGTAAGTCTAGCCCACTTAAGACTATCGCAACAAATTTTAACTAGGAAGGAAGGTAATCTCTGGGTGAGGAAGCTACCTCAATACCTAAGAATATTAAAGTTACCCTAAATCCTTAATTTGAAACTGTCTAGCCAACTCTATCTTCAAAACTAAAATACCATCAATGTCATCACTAGTAATAATCATGTCATCAACATATAAAGATAAAATGATACGACCTGCAATAATACACTTAAAAAAGAGAGTCGAATCATGACTACTAGAAACAAATCCAAGAGAAGAGATCACAACATAAAATTTCTCAAACCAAGCACGGGGTGTTTGTTTAAGACCATATAACGCTTTCTTGAGCTTATAAACATACCTAGAGTCATGTTAAACACCAGGAAGGGGCGCCATATAAACTTCTTCTTAAAGATCTCCATTCAAGAAGGAATTTTTAACATCAAGTTAAGAGATATGCTACTGACAAAACGAAGGTACGACAATAAGAGCATGAATAGTAGTCATTTTTGCAACAAGGGAAAATATCTCCTCATAATCCATAGTATACTATTGAAAGTATCCTTTTGCAACCAACCTAGCTTTGTATTGCTTAATAGACCCATCAGAATTAGTCTTGATCTTATACACCCAACGACAACCAACAATACTCTTACTAAGAGGTAGAGAAACCAAATCCCAAGTATCTGTCTTATGTAAAGTAGAAAGTTCCTCATCCATAGCTTGTTGCCAAAGAGGATCAAGAATTGCCTCTTTATAGAAAGAGGGGTTAGAGAAACAATGAATAAATGCTAAAAAGGAAGTATAATGTCGAGTTTTGACAAGAGCTCGAGAGGCTGTTTATATATCAAAAAATTCAGAACGATATTTCATTAAATAAACCCAATAATAATGAGTATGATCATCAATTAAAGAAACATAATATCAAGACCCTCCTTTTGTGGCAACAAGGGTCCACATACATCAAAATGATTCAAATCAAATAGGGAAGAAGAAACATAAATACTTTGATTAAAAGGTAAAGTGGAAAATTTCACCAATTTACATCCATTACAATCAGAAATATCACAACTTTGCAAATTTTTTAAAGCTCTTATGGATGCCAAAAATCTCAAATGAGAAGACGACATATGACCTAGACAAGAATGCCATAAATAAAAACTCTCTTAGTGAAAAAAAGAAGAAATAGAGATGATAGAGAGGAGAGAAACAAAACAGAATAGAGAGAAAGAAATAGGGGATAGACGAACGGAGATAAAAAAGAAAGAAAGAGAAACACAGTAGAAGAGAAAGAAGGAAAATATAGGAGAAGAGAAGAACAATAACATCTCTCTCTCTGGTCTCTCTCTCTGCCATTTGAAACAACACCATTGCCACCACAACACCGCCACCTTGAATGACTACATCGCCAACACCATCGCCAGGCCAGCCTCTCTCTTTTCCCCCTCCTCTTTCTTCTTCTTCTTCTCTGGGCGCCCTTCACTGTTCACGTTGCATGTAAATAGTGGAGAGCTTCTCACTATTATTTGGGCTGATCTAGGTCCAACCCAAATCAAAATGGTCAGGTCGGGTCCAGTCCAGTCCAAAACAATTCCAAAAATCCTTTCAAAATTTTTTATGATTTTCCCGTATATTTATCAATTTTAGTTGATATTAGTTTGTATTTTTATACTGTAAACATACAAATCTAGTATTAAAATGCTCGGTTTTCTCCAAAATGTTGCAAAAAAATTATATGGAAAAAAAACAAAAAAAATATTTTTTGTTTTCATGCATACGGCCAAGTCTCTCAAATATAGAAAATTTCATATTAAGTTTTCATAGAACAAAAATTCAAAAATATGTATTAGCATGCATTTTAGCTTTAATTACTAGTTCATTAAAGTTCGAGAACTAGGTCAATATTTAAAAAATAACAAAAAAACTATTTTGTCTTCTTTTAATATCAAGGGTCACAAACTTATACGTAAGACGTATTCCTGATATTAAAAAGATAGTTCTTTTTTTATCGACATTAGAATGGTTAAGATTTATGCGATGAGATAAGGATCTTCTCACTGAGTAGAACTTTTCTTAAACCATATACGGACCAACAATTAGAAAACATGATAATACCTTAGTTTATATCAAACAATCTAACAATGCAGCTTATCTTAGGTAGGGTGTATTTGGGGTGCTAATACCTTCCCTTTACGCAACCAGTCCTCATACCCGATCTCTGAAACCAGTTAGGGTTCCTAGTGTCCAAAATACTAGGTGGCGGCTCCTATTCCCTCATTCCACTAATAAAAGATAAGAATTCCTTGTCTTCTCTATTTTCCTGATTTTCCAGATAATACTGAGAGTGGAATATCATCGTGACATCGCGCATATAAGATAAAGAGAACTAACACCTACTAAGGGCATACGAGTGCCATAAATAGTCATAATAGGAATAGAGGGCGAAGGGGACACAAAAGTAAAAGATGAAGAATTTGGAGATATATGATGTGAAGCGCCAGAATCCAATACCCATTTAGAATGTGACGTATCTAAGGAACTATGAGGCAATTGACCTACAAAGAAGAAGCGGACATTGCTTGTGGATGTAAGGAGAGAAACTTCTGAAATTGCTCAGCCAAAGTAATAAGATCGATGATAGAACTTGATGAAGCTACTATTATAGTATTGGGTGTGGTGGTTTATAATCCTAAGGTGGTCTATGAGCATTAGCTTGTGACTGGCTGTCAGGCTTCCAAGCTTGATTTTGTCATCTCAATTTAGGACACTAAGCCTTCCAATGATCTTTCTGCTTATAAAAATTGCACTTGTCGAAGGCAACCCTTGTGTAAGGCTTATTCTAATGATTAGAGAATGACTTAAAGGGTACTGCTATTACAAAAAGGATTCAAAGCAGAAAGAATTCTCTTTTTAGAATAAGACTGAAGTCGTATTTCTTCAGCTAATAACTCACTGACAATATAGTTAACAGAAGGCAATGGAGAATAATGCAAAATTGAACCTCTAAGTCCTTCAAAATAACTGCGAAGTGTGGTTAAAAAGTGTACTAATCATTGTTGCTCTCTACGATCAATATAGGCACCACATGCCTTTAATTCTGTTGATTCTGTAAGAGTCAATTAATCTCAAAGATTTGTCATACCAAAATAAAACTCTTGAATACTCATATTCTTCTGATGAAGAGCTTGTATGTCATTCTCTAATTGATACTATTTTGTAAAATTTGATTGCATGAATAACCTTTGCAAATGATCCCAAACCTCCTTTATTGTCTTATACTTCACCAATTGCGTACGTATGAAATGCTCAACATAATTGTTAATCCAAGTAATAATCTTTGCATTGTTTGCTTCCCATGCATCTATCAAAGCAGCATACCCCTCATCAGTATTCCTAGGTATCACATAAGTTCCACTAATATATCCCCACATTTTTTTACCCTTAAAAACATTTATCATTACATAACTCCAATACGAATAATTATTTTATCGAACCTCACACTTGTCGCACATGTGCGAACGTCGCAGCGATTTCTCCATTCTATCCATATTTATCTAGGTAATCAGGAAAATAGGGCAGACAAGGGTTTCTTGTCGTTTATCATTGGAGAGAGGAAATGGGAGTCATCACCTAGTATTTGGTCTCTAGGAATCCTAATTGGTCTCAAAGATCAGGTATGGGGACTGGTTACGTAAAGAGAAGGTATTAGCACCCCAAATACGCCCTACCTAAGGTAAGCTACACTGTGCGATTTTCTGATAAAAGCTAAGGTATTGTCGTGTTTTCTAGTTGTTGGTCTATCTAAGGTTTAAGAAAAGTCCTCCTCAGTAAGGAGATCCTTATCTTATCGGGTAAATCATAACTGTTCTAATGTCAACAAATAGAGCTACCCTTTTAATATCAGGAATACGTCTTACGTATAAGTTCGTAATCCTTAATATTAAAAGAAGACAAAATAATTTTTTGATATTTTTTGAAATATTGGCCTAGTTCTCATGACTTTAATAAATTGGTTATTAAAGCCAAAAATACATGCTAAGACGTGTTTATTTTTGTTATGTGAAAACATGATATGAAAATTTTTGTATTTGAGAGACTTGGCCATATGCATGAAAACAATTTTTTTTGTTTTTAATTTTTTATATTTTTGGAGATAGTCGCGTATTTTAATACTGGGTTTGTATCTTTACGTATAAAAATACAAATCAATATTGAGCAAAATTGATAGAAAAATACGCGATGATGCGAACCATAGCAGAATTGAATGGAATTCGCGAACCCAAGATCTATCTAACTCAAGTTTATTGAAATTAAAAAGAGCTTTATCACAATGGAAGACATGCTCCTAGGCAACAAGACTATAAACCAACCTAATCACAACACCTACACCTGGAGACGAGCAAAAGGAGTATAAATTCACAACAAAGATTGGTCAATTCTTTGAAGAGTTGAAAGTTCAATTAAGAACCAAGATTGGCAACCAAAAGTCAGCAAACAATCAAAATATTATTAGCTAAAAGAAAACTGTGCTGAAAATTATTCTCAAGAGTATCTATACCCCAAGCCAAAAACCCTAGTTTTCCTAATGGGTCACATATAAACCCCATTTAAATAATAATCAACGCAAGCTAAAACTATCTCAGACTAATTAAAATAAATAAAATAAATTAGTCTAAAACCCAAACAAGTGTTTCCTTACAAAATAAAGAAATTTTAATAGCTCATCTAATTTAATAAGACAAGTTCGGTTATTTTCGCATTCTGTCTGGCAACAACAAAGCTGAACTTCAAATGGATGGTTCTCTCTCGTCTTAAAGAATTAGAAGGTGTGCCATATACTGTTGGAAAGGTATGGAAGTCTAGTTTCCAGCCCAACTAGAATCACCTCAAAATTCAACCTGTAGCGAAAGGTCAAACTGACTGAATCTAGTTTTCTTCTCCTAATCCTGTGTAATGGTCTTGGTTCCACCAACAAGCTCCTATTGAACATGAATCAGATTAATCACGGCTTGCTCCTCATTATTTGATATCCTCTTAAAGTCCACCTTAGCCCACGTATCTTAAAGAAGTCCATTGAAAGCTCTTTGAACCTCTTAGCTCTAAGCCTTGTAACTAGACCAACGGAACCTCCAATAGATCCTTTGGTGCTTGGATCGCATCACGCGAGAAAATCACAAATTTTTTTAAAAGGATTTTTTGAAAGTTTTGGAATTTTCTTTAAATATATAATATTAAATATTATAATATATAATACATAATATTATAAAATATGTTGGTTGGGCCGGCCCAGCTAACTAGGCCAGACTCAACCCAACAAATCTCTCTTTTTTTCTTTTTTTTTTATCTAGGCTGGACTCGGCCCAACCACTTAGGCTGGGCCAGAATAGGCCCGACCTAGAAAAGGGGGGGGGGATTAATTTCCCCCTATCCATCGTCCTATAAGAGGAGACGAAGATGATGGTAGGAAGAAGAGTTGTCTAGCGTGGGTAGCGCTGTCATTGCTAGTTTGGCAGAGTACGGAGGCTTTGTTGGCGGTGCTATGGTGGATGCGAGTGGTAGGGAGAAAGAGGGAAGAGGAAAAAAGCAGGTTGTAGAGAGGAGAGAGACCAACGGTGGCTGTTGGCTTCCTGTGGTGGATATGGTGGCGGACGGGCTAATGGTAATGTGGGTTAGGGAGGCTGGTTTTTGGCTGACTTTGGACCTAATTGTTCCCCCCCCCCCCGTGGACCATGAAAAACAAATCTATTTATAGGTGGTGGAAGAGGGACACTTTGTCTCTAGTGGTGCTAAATTTCAGCCTTGGTTCGACCCGAAAGCATCCCAACCATTGGTTCAAAGTCGCAATGATGAACTGTCAGTTTTGTGAAGGAAAATGGCTGGTCGGGATGGCCACTTTGGGGCAGCGCCACCGCCTCTGAAGCCTCGATTAGCTCAAACGGTCTATATTGGTGTGTAGCCAGGTGTCAAGGGATCGTTTACGTGTAAGTTTCATCCAATTTAGGGAAGAAACGAGGCATCAAATGCCTTGGGAAGGAGGCCTTTCAGGCAACCTCTCTGAAGAAGAAGATGAACGACTATCTTCAAAACAACGTCGTTTTGGCTGTGTTGCTACCCAGTTTTTGACCCATGTTTTTGATAAATTTTCAGAAAAAAACCAAAAATAGCAAAAAAACAATGAAAACCCCAAAAAATATATTCTTGATATATTTGCATCGTTTTTAGCATTTTCAACGCCATCTCAAAAGAATTTAAATTTTCAAATGTATTTTGAATATGTTCAACTTTTAACGCGTTAATTTTACAATCACTAATTTTTCTTGTTGAGTCGACGTTGATATTGCTTGTTTTCAAAAAAATTTAAAAATACAAAAAAAATAAAAAAAATCAAAATTTACAAGGGACCAAATATGAAAATGAAAAGTTGAGGGACCAATTTGTTTTTTGGTTGCTTGGGGACCAAGCAATTAAAAATAACAAATTTTGTTATCTATAAAGAGAAGTGAAAATTTTTAATACAGGGGCAGAGAAAATGTGAATGGGAGGAGGGGTGGAAAATTCACAAGAAAAACCCTAAAACCCAAAGAACCCCTAAATAATCTGTCTTCTTTGCAAACCGCCGCCTTTCCCCTCGCTGGGGACCAAAACCAGAGAACCTCACGGTTGTCTCTCCCTACTGGTCGCACCCCCCTTTTGGTCTGCGATTTTTGCACCTGAAACAGCCCCATCTTCCTCTTTATTGAATCGAGAGCCTCATTCTCTTCCCATTATCCTCTTCACCCAGCCACAACGTCCCTCTCCTGGTCGTCAACACACTGCCCCCCATTTCCTTCACCTTTGCATTTCCTCTCCTTGAACCAACAACCCGACAGACCCGAACCCCTCCTTCTTCTTCCCCAACCGCCTCCGTCTCTTGGCCAAACCAGAGCTGCCGCCCACTGACACAGGAGACCAGCCCCACAGCGGCTCCTTTCTTCCTCAAGCCGAACACAGCGGCAACCCCACTGTCTTCTTTCCAGTCTTCTCTCAGTCCCACCGCGACAACAGCGCCACAGCAACACCCAGCGCCACCGTCAGCTCTAGTATCGTCGAGGCCACGGCCAGCAATCCAAGCACGACAGAACCCACATAACCCACCTTGGTCTAGTACAGCAGCCTCCACCCTCACCTTGGAGTCGTCAGCTATCATGAAGAGGAAGAACTAAACTCAGATCTGAAAAAGAAAGAAGACTGGGAACAGATGAAAGAAAAGGAAAACTAAAACATACTGTTGTTGCGATTTTGCTGCTTTGTAGGTGACATTGCTTCTCACCACCGGTGCAAAAGGGAAGAGGAGGAGGAAGTCGTTTCGGATCTCCCCTGTCGCTGGTCTTTTTTGCGGCGGCGCGTGAACCCACGCGCCGCTAATGGCAGACGCGCGTGGAGCACACGCGTCGCCGCTGCTCCTACAGTTCCAGAGGGCCTTTGCAGTTCCTAGACTTTTTAGGGACCTGTTTTTTGTAATTTTCAGAATTTGATGTGTATATTTATATTATTATTTGATTTATTTTGAATTTTGGTAATTGTGAACATGTAAATGTGGGTGTACGAGAAAAACATAATAAAAAGGGATGTGTGTGCGTTTGTATTTTTTTTTAATTTTAAAATTAGAAAAAAATACAAAAATAATAAAAAGAAGAAAAAAGAATTAAGTGTTTTAATTTGTATATGGTCAAGTATTTTAAGGACAAATAAAATCATGTTGTACTTCCCATGAAAATCTAAGAACAGGTTTCTACATATATTTTGGGATTTAATAACTGATTTATTAAAGCCAAACTACATCAAACCGCGAAGGAGCTTACCTCAGGTAGGGTGCGTTAGGGGTGTTAATACCTTTCCCAGCCACAACCAGTCCCTTACCCTCGAATCTCTGACAAATACCAGTACACTCGGGTATCTAGTAACCTTCAATTAAATACTAGATGGCAACTCCCAAAGAACCAATAAAGCAAACGAACAAAAAATCACCAACCGACGCCGCGCTCACGTGACGTGCGATAGGCTAAATGCATTTTAGTCCCTCGATGTGTGATATATTCCTAATTACACTCCTGATTGGCTTCAAACTTTAAATTTTTATTTATTTTACCCTTGACGAACTTCAATTCAAGCGCCAGATTTCACCGCCTTTTACCTTTTGGTCCTTGGTTTGGATTTATGCAATTTGACTCTCAATTCATCAATAAACTTCCAATTTCATCAATTTGGCCTCTGATTCAGTCAATTTCAGTCTCTCTAATTATGCGCCTTTTCCAATTTGGTCCTTGGTTTCATATTTCTTCAATCAAGTCCCTAATTGGCCATAAGACTTCAATATTTATGCAATTAAGCCCTTGATTTGATCAAATCAGCTCTTAAAATTTGACCCATGAACTTCAATTTTTATGCAATTTTTTTAGACTTCTTAACCAATTTTAGCCATTTTTTGGGCATTTTGATATCCTTTTCATACTGCTATATTTTTTTGGGATTTCTTTCAAATATAACTTCTTTTTTTGTTTTGGAAGAGAAAAAGTGAATTTGGGGATTAACCCAAAAATAGGTTATGACAACACTCATAGATTGAAGCGAGTCACCTTTCTTAGTAGCCATAATCAACAAACAATGAAAACTAGAACGTCAAAGAAAGGAAAAATAAAATACAAGATTTATGAAAGTAAACAAATATCTTCTCGAAGTTATACGATCACTCCAAAAAAATTTGCAGAAACAGAACGCAAATACCAAATTGCAGAAACTAAAGGGAAGACGAAATACCAAATTGTTGAAACTTAAGGAAAGATGAAATACTAGATTTGTAGAAACTGAACAAATATCACTCCAAAAGATATGCCTTGTTCCATGAAACTATGCTCCGATACCATGTGAAACGATAAAAAACTAAACAAAGAGAAATACAAACATAAGAGATGAGGAGGCTAGGGTATCATTGATCACTTTATTCTGAAGTTGTTATTTTAACCTAAATACAAAAAGATTATAAATAGGCTAAACTAAAAATACTATTCTATCTTTAATAAATAAATCAAAATAATATATTTTTTAACAGTTTTTAACTACTTTTTAAGTAGTGTATTGTTTTGGTATCCATTTCCAAGGTTAGATTTTTATTTGATGTTCGTATCCTGCACTAGATGATTGTCAAAATATTGACTCACACGAGACTTGTTTAAGGCTCTTGGAAGTATTGAAAGTGTATAAACCACATTATGCCAACTTTTGGCCTACCTATCGATAAACCATATAGAATAAATGTATGAAATGTCCAATTAGAGAATCTATTTCTTGTTGTTGTTATTGTTGTTTTTTTTTTGGCAGTCAACTGCTAAATGCTTGACTTTATTTTTTCACAAAATATTTGAAAGGAGATCAATTATCTAAGGAACTGTCACCCATGTGTGGCGTCTTGGTGATCGTCCTCCTAAACCGGGGTCTTTGTGGTGATAGTGGAAAGAATAAAGAATTCTTGTTTCTTATCATTAAAAAAGAGATGAAGTCGCCACCTAGTATTTTGATTACTGAGAACCCTAACTGGTTTCAGAGTCTAGATGAAGGGACTAGTTGTGTATAAAAAGGATGTATCACTACTAGTACACCTTACATAAGGCAAGGTGCATTGTTTATTTTTTCAGATATAAACAAGGTATTGTTGTGTTTTCACATCGTTGGTCTGTCTAAAGTTTAAGAAAAGTTCTCATCGGTAAGGAGGTCCTTATATTATCAGGTTAAAACCTAACCATTCTAAATTCAAAACATGAAAATAAAAGGTAGTGTCTTTTTATTCAATATCGGGAATATGTCTTACATATAAGTTCATAGTCCCGTATATGAAAGGAAACAAAATAGATTTTTGGTGTTTTTTGAAATGTAGGTCAAGTTCTCATGACTTTAATAAACTAGTTATTAAATCCAATATGCAAGCAAAATAAAAGGATCATTTTCATGATTTTCAGTATTGTAAATTATGCAAATATGATTTTTTTTGAGAAATTTGGCTATATGCACACAAATAGAAAGTAATTTTGTAATTTTTTTTAAATAAGGAATTTTTTATTTTTATGATGTTTTTGAAAATTTGAAGAAATACAAGTATTTTTAATATCGGGTCAGTATCTTACAGTATAAGTTTACAACCTCGATATTAAGTGAAATGGTTGGAAAAATATTTTTCCATTTTAAGGTTTAGTGTGATATAATTCCTATAGATACATGTCATTTATTGCCTAGTCATTCATGATAATATCATTCATGATAATATAATAGGAAAGTTCATAATGATGGCGTTAAGAATACTTATTCTTCTTTTATGATATAGTAGTGATTGTTTTAGTTTTTGAGCTCTCTATATGTCTATTTCTTTTTTCAATAAGTTAAAAATATGTGTTAGTTATTATTTGCCTTGATTTCTGTCAAAAGTCATTTATTTTAATCTTAATCATGTCATTTTAGTTTATCTGAAAACATCTAAATGCGTTTCTAAAAGCAAAATACAAACAATAAGTGTCTCATTTGATCCGGCATTCATGTCTATATATCTATTTAGAGTTAATATTACTTGCAATGAAATCCCTTGTGATGGTACTCAATTATTTTACTAGATAAGCTTCATTTACCACATGATTTTACACAGTTTAAGATTAAATTAAGAAATTCACTATGCCCTCCAAAAGTACACATGAGAATATGGAGATCGAATGCATGAGACTATACAATTGCGACAAAAAAAAAAATACAACTTTATAAAGTAACTTGAGCTTATTCTCTACTGGATGTGAGATTTTCTTGAAGAGTTTCCAGTCATTTCCTCTTACATCATAAGCATTACTATACGATTGGAGGGATTTGACTAATGATAAAATGCATATCATAACCCAGAAGCTTGATCACCCACTTTTGTTGTTCAGGTGTAGCAAACCGTTGCTGGAGGAAATATTTCAAATTGCAGTGGTCAGTGAGAATGACGAATTTCTTTCCCAAGAGATAAGGGCGCCAAAAACATATGACCAATATTGTTTAGTAACCAAAAAAATGGCAAGCATTTCCTTGGCGTAAGTAGACCAGGATTGTTTAGTAACCCCCAAGCCTCGACTCATGAAAGCTATTGGCCTGCCCTATTGAGATAATATGGCTCCAATACCGTCCCCAGATGCATCGGTTTCAATGGTGAAGGAGTCATCAAAATTAGGCATAGCCAATATAGGTGTAGTTGTCATCGCCTGCTTGAGAGCTAGAAAGGCTGTGTCGGCATCTTCATTCCAGCCAAATTTTCCCTTCTTAAGTAGATTGGTCAAGGGTCTTGCAATGATACCGTAGTTCTGTATAAATTTTCTGTAATATCCGGTTAGACCTAAAAACCCACGTAGCTCAGAAATTGTAGTGGGCGGTGGCCATGCAACCATTGCTGCAATCTTACTGTTATCAACCTTCACTCCTCGATGTGTGACAATATGCCCCAAATATTCTAGTTCTTGCTGACCAAACACGCATTTGTTATCTTTGGCAAAGAATTGATGTTGTCGCAAGGTGTCCAATGTTTGTTTAACATGCAACAAATGTTCATTCCAAGTGGGACTATAGACTAAAATATCATAAAAAAAGACCAAAATAAACTTGCGAAGGTAAGGCCGAAATATTGAGTTTATGATGGCTTGAAATGTTGAGGGTGCGTTAGAGAGGCCAAAAGGCATTACGAGATATTCGTAATGGCCGTTATGAGTGCGAAAAGCAGTTTTGTTAACATCAGAAGGATTAACTCTTACTTGATGATAGCCTACTCTGAGTTCTAATTTGGTGAAGTAGGTTGCACCATATAATTCTTCCAACATATCATCCACTGTCGGTATAGGAAAACGATCCTTGACAGTAGCAACATTGAGTGAACGGTAATCTGTGCAAAACCTCCAACTCCCATCTTTTTTCTTCACCAGTAACACCGGTGACGAGAATGGACTAGTGCTAGGACGGATGAGTCTCGAATCTAGCATTTCCTGAACCTGTTTCTCAATTTCAGTTTTTTGAAAGTGAGCATACCTGTACGGACGCACATTAATAGGCTCAGTACCTTCTTTCAACATAATACAGTGATCCACCTCACGTGCAGGTGGTAATCTTGAAGGCTGTTGAAATACGTCTGCATATTCCTGTAACAAACAGTGCATACTCTGATTATCATCGTTCATTGATATTGCAGTTAGTGCGGTTTCCTCTGTTAACTGGAAACACACAGCAAAGAGTGCATGTCCACGACGAAATTCCTTTGCCATTTTTGTTGGTGAAGCCGTCTGAATGGTTTGCACATCCACCCCTTGCAGTCTACAGTCTTGATTTTCCCAAACGAAATCCATGGTCAGTTGTTTCCAGTTACAGACCACATATCCCAACATTTCCAGCCATTGAACTCCCAGTAAAAGTTCAAGACCTGTTAAGCGCAATGAAAAAAAAGTGAGGTAAAATGTTGTTCCTTGTAACTCCACCCGCACCTTGTCATAACGCCCTTTGCATGTTAACCCTTCCCCATTTGCCACCCGGACATGGAATGATTCTGTTGGTATGACTGGCAACCTGAGCATTCTTGCTAAATGATTGCTGATGAAATTATGTGTCGATCCGCTGTCAATTAAGACCATTACTTCATATGACCCCATTTTTGCCGATACACGCATAGTTTTAGGGGCTGTCCAGCTTGTTAACGCATGCAATGTTATTTCTGGTTCAAGTTTAGGTTCCTGCACCACAACTGTATCTCCCTTATGATCATCTTCCAACATTTGTTGTTTCATAATGTTCTCACACAACAAGTTATCTGTGTAGCCTTGCAATAATAACAGCTGTGGTTTTTGACACTTGTGGCCTGCTGTAAATCGCTCATTGCAGTTGAAACAGAGGCCTTGTGATCTTTTCCTCTGCATTTCTTCCCAAGATAAATGTTTGAAAGTAACCATAGGTGTAGCAGGAGCTACACGAGTTATTTGTGGAGGAGGTGGTCGTATGAACCTCTTTTGCCGTGTGAGTTGATCGTCTCTCATTCGTGCTAAGTTAATGGCCTCTTTGAGTGACTATGGTTTGAACATTCTGATGCCATCTGCTATTTCTGTCTTCAAACCGCCCATGAATGTGCCCACCAACGCCTTCTGAGTCCATCCTTGAACCCTGTTACCCAACTTTTCAAACTCGCACTGGTAATCACGCAAATTACCTTGTTGTTTGACACGTGAAAGAGCCTCGTCAAAATCTTCACACTCCGAGGGTCCAAAACGAGCCCAGAGTTCTTCCTCAAATCTATCCCATGAAAGTATGTGTCCCTCGTCCCTAAATGTCCTTCCAATCCATTGCCACCATTGATTAGCCTCCCCTTCTAAATGGTATGCTGCCACGGAAACCTTCTAGGCGTTTGTTGTGCCTTGATACTCGAAAAACTGATGCACACGGTTGAACCATTCGGTCGGGTCATCCCCCGCGAATCGTGGAAATTCTAGCTTCGCTGTTTTAGCGGAAATGATCTAGCGACCTCCATCGTTGTTTGGATGATTGTTGTGGTTGTTAGTTTCGTGATTGAGAATCAGCAGTCGAAAGTCGTTTGAGTGTCTCCTCCATTCGCAGCAGTCTTTCCTGAACTAAACCAAGTTCAGACTCCAAATGCTCAATTTGTTCTTTGTTGGTTCCCATTGAAAAACCTGCTCTGATACCAATGATAGATCCCACTTACAAAGTGTAATGGGCTAATGACATTTGTTTTCTTTTTGGGTGAGAAAGTAACACAAGTTGAGTGCAATTTTTTTTATATCCCATTAATGAAAGCTTTAGCTGCTTAAATAAGCAAACCACAAACAAACTGAATTACAAAGACAAGCTAACCGTAAGCACATATACTCTGCCCACGTAATACAGAAGTTAATCAAAGTAAAACATAATACTAAAATAACATAGTCTTGCACCACGATCCAACTCATCATTTTCCCACGTTGCATGTACCATGCATGTTCCCCTTCCACGTTCTGCAGCACACATGCATGTTCCCACGTTCACTGCTTAACCCAAATATTTGGGATTTGGCTTAGGACTTCGTTCAGAACATCGTGGCTTAACATTATTTCACATAATGCTACAGTAAAAATTTAATGCAAGATCAGCAACACCACCGGTTATGTCTGCAACTAGGTGTCTCTTTCTTCGCTTCTGAAATTAAAGATAACAAAGCATGATGATAAGATACTAATGTCCTGTTATGGGTAAATTACGTGAAACTAATTGGTAACATCCAAACTATAAAACAAATTTCGATTCTGATGTATTCTCATTATCACTATAACTATGCTATAGAATATCAGTGAATTTAGGAAAATGTATAGTAATAAATAAATAGTAAAGAAATAATTATACTGTTTTAGTTTCTAAAATTAATTACCTTTATGGGGGCCGCTTGTATCGCGCTCCTGCTTTGACGTAGTAAAGTATAGTTATCGCAGAAGATGGCACAATCGTGGTGTTTGAAATTTTTACCACCATAACATTCACAACAAATTTCATAGGTGCTAACTGAATCATTGAAGAAACATTGAGAGCAACTGAAGTATGCTCCTGCCAAGAACGTATTACAAGACTTGCAAATTAGAGCTCTTCCACTCTGCATGATGTAGTACAAGACGATTGCTTCCTCAAAATCCAAGCTTCCATTGCCGTCCTTGTCCAGCAAGCTGAAGATGCTCTGATGAGTGAAATCTGAGGCTTTTTTTTTCTTGAGATAGTCCACGTATTCACTTAGGCTAATTTTCCCGTCTCTGCTCTTATCCATGGCTTTGAAAGCTTTTCTGGCCAATTTCTTATTCTTCGCGGGCTGATTTTCATAATAAGCTACAGCAGCCCGGCGAATCTCCTCCATATCTATTTATGCGTGTAATATTTAAGAGGATAATGGAAGAGGCAGCTTAGATCTACAATTCCAACACTCCATAGGCACTTTTAAGGGAGAGGCTCAGCTCTAATCTAAAATTTCTTAGACCTAGTGGAGGTGTTTCCTGAGACCGTGTCTTAAAATCTGGCTGGATTTAGATCCAAAAAATTGAGATGTCAGATTAATCTACTGCTAATTGGGTTAATTCTTATATTACCAAGTCAACTCGGTCTTTTTTATTTATTCTTTTAATTTCTAAATTCAAAAACAATTTAAAATCTCTCATATTTTGTATCAACCTGCCGTGGAAGCCAAGATATTAAACCTACGATTTGGTGGTTGATATAAAATGAATGAAAACATAATAATTATAATCTATGATTCCGTCTCGTAGTTTGTTTCCGTCAACTTATTTTGGCTTTTATAAAAGTTAAGTCTCAATTTTGGTATATAATTATTTAATTAGCAACCCCATACAAAATTTATTTAATATTTTAATTAGCTCTAGTTGTATAAGTAAATTCAATTTCACGAAGTGCTTATTTTATGAAAAAAAAAAATGATTGCATGTGATTGAGCTAGGAGGCATGTTGTTTTGTCACTGTCCATTGACTGTTACCATGACCAAATCTGATCAAGTCCATTATAAAGTTATAAAACAAGAGCGATAGTATTTCTTAATAATATTTGAGTATGATTAAAAATTATAGTTGACTGGACCGTATCCACTTGTATCTATTCATCTATTCTATAAATATATCTTCCATATTTTTCACAGTCTGATTATTCAAATCCTCTAATCTCCTGCATCGCAATCCTTTTTTATTATTGCTATTAACTTTTTCTTCAGTGGCATGTGCGCTGAAAATATTATAATCATGAAAAGATGCATATTGTTTTGTTACCTATTACCATTCAATCTCACTATCAATGCCAGAGGTTGGTCCCCTGATCAGGAAAGGGATAGGTCTGGCATTTTCTTTTAATTTTTTTCTAAATTTATATTAACCTGCGTCGGAAGTTAAAGAACATAGCAAGGTTTGTTGGATTTTCTTCTATTATCAATACAATTAAAAATACATATGTTTGGTTTAACTATTTTTATGAAAAAATAACAAGGTTAATATACTTTTTGAATCATGTTTTGATTATTTTCTTGCTTTAAATTTTTTTGAGTATGAGATTACCAACAACAAGCTAACCATTGATCAAGTCCATAAAATTCAAATCATAATATCAAAACATAGTAACCCTGATATCAAAGTTCTTAATTCACTTCAAGTAGAGGTTGTTTTATCAGAACTACCTCCATCTTGGAATAAATATAAAAAAATGATGTTGCATTCAACATACAATTATATATTTGAACTATTGTTACTCATTTTTGGACCCCATGTTTGCTGGAAGATTGACAAAAGCAGATGAAAGAAATATTTTTTCGAAACCCTGTTTGAGCTGTTTTCTGCTCTCTTCCCCTTTGCTGCCAAAATCGTCAGGTTTTCTTAGATTGATCAGAAGTCTTCATAATGCCAAATTCATTACTTTTTTATCTGGTCTTTAAGGTTGAATAAATCCCTCAGAATTTGCATTAAAAAAAATGGTTCTGCTATTGTCGCAATTTTTTGTTCCAACTTAGGCTCTGATTCTGACTCGGTGTCGTACGATATCTGACCATCCTAGGTATATTCTGTCACTCATGATATGTTGAAAAATTGACGTACACCTTTAGTAGTCCTAGGGATCATTGTTCTTAGGGCAGATTCTCAGTCAGATTTGGATGCTCAGCATTGTCAGATCAAGAACCTTTTTGACCAACTAGATTACTGTCAGATTCTGTTCTCTAAAATAGTTTTATCTCACTTCGACTCCTTCATCAAAATTGTAGTCCTAGATGCGTAGATAAATTTGGGCTTTTGAATCGCTCGATTTCGATATCAAAAGCTCAAAATATTCCCGTTTGAATATATCTAGTGTGAAAGCAGGGATTCCTGCCGCGAGAAAGATCCTGACCCTAGTTTTGCACTATAAAACTCTATTTCCATCACAAATTTTGATCATTTGTTCTTAGGTCATACTCTCAGTCATATCGGGATTCTCGGCATTGTCAGTTTCTGAATTAGATCAGGAGACCCTTTTTTATCAACCAGATTACTGCCAGATTCTGTTCTTTAAAACAATTTTATCTCAATTTGAATCCTCCATCAAAGTTGTAGTCCGAGACACGCAGATGAATTTGGGCTTTTGAATGGTTTGGTTTCGATATCAGAAGATCAAGATATTCCCGTTTGAATATCTAGTGTGAAAGCAGGGATTCCTGCCGCGAGAAGGATTTTTGCCCAAGTTCATGGGCCTGATTCGAAGGATTTTTTTTGGACCAAGGACTGAATCGAAAAGTGTTAAAATGAGTGATTGAATTGAAGAAGGATATTGAAAGCTGGAGAGGGGGGCTGGATCATCATAAATGATAGGATTTTTTACCACACCGAATAAGGAAAATAAGACTTTGCAGCATGCACCCTTACCCATCTGATTTCTTTCCTTTTTTCTTCTACAAATTTCCTGCTGGTTTCCATGTTTGTCTTGCTGATTGGAGAGCTACAGACTATGTTTTTATTGATTCATTTCAAAGGAAACAGCTGGTGCCTCATGGTCCCAGCTATGGAAGGAAAGAAAGGAGCTGTACCACCCTTTGATCAATGGAAATTAAGTGTTGAAAATCAGAATAGGAATAAGAATATTTCAGTTTCCTTTTTGCGTTTTTTTATTGCACATCAGCAGGGATTTGCATCCTAGAATTAATGCATTGAATCTTTCCTAAATAGAGATATGTTAGACTATATATAAACCCCTCTAATGACCTAGCAAGAGAAGAGGGGGGAGCAAATAAAAAAAGAAGAAGAGAAAAAATGAAGAGAAAGGAAAAAAAAAAACAGCAGTTTGGAAGGAAAACGCAAGAGAGGCAGGCGACGGGGAAACCAGTCACTTACCAGCACATAGCTGAAATATTTCGTCCGCTTCAGCTTCTCTATTTTCGTCCGTCATTCCTCTAAAACTGGAAAGAAATCAGACGTAAAGCACCAACACAAAATCAGAATATTGTAGTTTTCTTTTTGTATTTTTTTTACTACAAATTAGTAGGGATTTGCGTCCTAGGATTAATGCATTGAATCCTTCCTAAATAGAGACATATTTAGAATATATATAAGCCCTTCTAATGACCTAATGGGGGCAGCAAAAAAAGAGCAGGAAAAGAGAGCAAGAAAAGAGCATAAAAAAGAAAGAAAACCAAGGCGAAAAAAGGAGAAGAAAAACAAGAAAAGAAGCAGGGACTGCTTTCCGGGTTGCTCCCTTTTCTGCAAAATAAAATCTGCAGAATAGGGGAGAAGAAAGTGCAGATAACCAGTAGAGAGAGAGGGACGAAGATTGCAGAAGTTAAAACTCAGGAGACGAACAGAGAATAGGGGAGAAAGAGCTGGAACAGACGACAACACTGATAGTCTTGCCAGCTGCCTTCAACAGCATTGCAGCTCCTTCGTCTGCCTCCAGAAAGTGCAGATAACCAGTAGAGAGAGAGGGACGAAGATTGCAGAAGTTAAAACTCAGGAGACGAACAAAGAATAGGGGAGAAAGAGCTGGAACAGACGACAACACTGATAGTCTCGCCAGCAGCC
>Ga0307517_10004349_pt1 | contig 21816 bp, 19 predicted proteins | sample 23_EM_MG_FD_194515 | JGI IMG/M metagenome (GOLD analysis project Ga0307517, IMG submission 194515) | Populus trichocarpa ectomycorrhiza microbial communities from riparian zone in the Pacific Northwest, United States - 23_EM | ecosystem: Host-associated > Plants > Roots > Unclassified | place... | reverse complement strand
AAGAAAAGGAGCATCGTGACGACGAATGCCAGGATCACCCATACGGCCCAGATCCTTCCGAAGACGTTGAGAAATGGCCCCGGACCTTTTGTTTGGTCAGGCGATCCTTTGCCCGGCGATCCTTTATCCGGCGTTCCTTTGTTCAGGTCTTTTTCCATGGTTAGAGTTTCCAGTCTATCGGGTCGATCCCGTTCTTAACGAGGTATTCATTGGTCTTTGAAAAATGGCGGCACCCGAAAAATCCTTTATCCGCGGAAAAAGGGGAGGGATGGGCCGCTCTCAGCACCAGGTGCCGGGTCTCGTCGATCAGCGACTGTTTTTCCTGGGCGAATTTACCCCATAAGAGAAAAACGATATTTTTCTTCTGCGCGGAGACCTTTTCTATGACGGCATGAGTGAACTCCGCCCAGCCGATCTTCGAATGGCTCATGGGTTCGTTGGCTCTTACGGTCAGTGAAGCATTTAGCAGGAGCACCCCCTGTTCCGCCCAATGGGTCAGGTTGCCATGATCGGGGATCGGTACACCGACGTCGGAATGCAGCTCCTTGAAGATATTGATAAGGGAAGGGGGAGGCGGAATGCCCTTGGGAACGGAGAAGCTCAGGCCATGCGCCTGACCGGGATTGTGATAAGGGTCCTGGCCCAGGAGGACGACCTTCACGTTATCGTAATGCGTCGTATTAAAAGCGTTGAAGATGAGACTGCCGGGGGGGTAGATCGTTTTGCCGGACATTTTTTCCGTCTTCAAAAAGGTAGTGATCTGGAGAAAATAAGGTTTCTGGAATTCCTGTTTAAGAACTTCCTTCCAACTCTCTTCAATTTTTACGTCCATGCGGATGGTTTATGAACAGCGAAATACCCCATTTTTTTTCAATTTTAATGAAATAATGCTTCTTATTTCACAATTTATGCAACGGGGCGCTATGCCTCCTGGTGGGCCGCTGCTTTATGGTATTCCTCGATGAGCCGGCGTTGAAGATCGGGAGGGACGGGGAAGTATTCCTGGAACTGCATTCGGAACTTGGCCCTTCCCTGCGTCAGCGAACGGAGGGAAGAAGAATAGCCATACATTTCCGCCAGGGGCGTCCGGGCCGTGATACGGGTGAAATGCCCTTCGCTGTCCATTCCTTCTATAATGCTGCGCCGGCTCTGCAGGTCGCTGATGATGCCGCCGGTCTGGTCGTCGGGGCAGAGGACCGTGATGGTATAGATAGGTTCCAGGATCTGCGGGTCCGCCTGCTGGAAAGCCTGTTTGAAGGCCATCAGCCCGGCTATTTTAAAGGAGATATCGTTGGAGTCGACCGGGTGCATTTTTCCATCGTAGACGATGACCCGCACATCCCGGACATAGGAGCCCGTCAGGGGACCTTCGTGCATTTTTTCCATGACCCCTTTCAGGATGGAGGGCAGGAAGCGGTTGTCGATCGCGCCTCCCACGATACAGTTCAGGAAGACGAGGCGGCCGCCCCAGTCCAGTTGGTATTCTTCCCGGGCGCGCACGGAGAGGCCCTTGGGATCGGGCATCCCGTCGAACCAGGGTTCCACCTGCATATAAACCTCCCCGAACTGCCCGGCCCCGCCCGATTGCTTTTTATGGCGGTAGCTGGATTGCACGGGTTTGCGGATGGTCTCCCGGTAGGGGATGCGGGGATGGCTGAATTGTACGTGCAGGTTCTTCGAAATATGTTCCAGCTTCCATTTAATGACGGAGAGATGCAGCTCGCCCTGGCAATGAATGATGGTCTGCCGCAGTTCCTGTGAGACTTCCACCAGTACGGTCGGGTCTTCCTCCTGTACCTGGTGAAGCGCCAGGGAGAGCTTCTCCTCGTCTCCTTTCTGTACCGGCTCGATGGCGACGCTCATCAGGGGTGGCGGGAATTCGATGGGGGGCAATTCGTAATTCTTTCCCCGGGCATGAAGGGTATTGTTGATATGGGTATGCTTCAGCTTGATGGTCGCGCCGATATCGCCCGCGGACAGCTCGTTCACGGCCGTCCTTTTGCCGCCTTCCACGACGAATAGCTGGTTGATCTTTTCCGTGACCCCATTGGATTCATTCACCAGCTCCATACCGGATTTAAGGGTGCCGGAATAAACCTTGAAAAAAGACATCTCCCCTATATGGGCTTCGGAAAGGGTCTTGAAAACAAATATGCAGACGGGTCCTTTGGGATCGCAGGGAAGCGATTCCCCGGAAAGGGCCTCCTGGGGCGACATTTCGGCAGGGCAGGGAGCCACATTATCGATAAAGCCCATGATCCGGCCGCTGCCCATATTCCGACGGGCGGAAAGGCAAAAGAGGGGGAAAAGATCGTGGTTGATCATCGCCTTTTTGAGGCCGATCCTCATTTCATCCTCATCCAGCTCTCCTTTATCGAAATACCGCTCCATCAGGGTCTCGTCATTGCCCGCGATGGCCTCGATGAGTTCCTTATGCAGGCGTTCGGCTTTTTCCTTTTCCGCTTCGGGGATGGGCAGCTTCTCGGGCTTGCCGCCCTCGCCCGGATACCGGTATTGGGTCATCCGCAGCACGTCGATGATAGCGTTGAAACCCAGGCCGGTGTTGAGGGGGTATTGCACGACGACGACATTGGGTCCGAAATGTTCCCTGGCCTGTGTGACGGTCCTGTCGAAATCCGCCTTATCCTGGTCCAGTTTATTCACGGCCAGCAGCATGGGCGTCCGGAACCGTTCGGTATAGTCCCAGAGGATATCCGTCCCCACTTCCACGCCGAAACTGGCATTCAGCAGCAGGACGCCGGTGTCGGCTACCCGCAGGGCGGACAGCACTTCCCCCGCAAAATCATCATATCCCGGCGTATCCAGGATATTGATCTTATAACCCCGCCACTGGGTATGGAGGAGCTTGGAAAATATGGAGTTGCCGCGCTGCTGTTCCAGCTCATAAAAATCACTGACGGTATTGCCTTCTTCAATGGTGCCGCGACGGGTGAGGAGTCCTGCCTCGTATAGCATACATTCTGCGAGAGTGGTCTTGCCGGAGCCGGCATGGCCTAACAGGACTATATTCTTGACGTGAGTCGTGTCGAAATTAGTCATGGCAAGCGAATTTTCTTTAAGTTAAGAAAATCCGGGGGGATGGGAAAATGAATCTTTGCACAGGTCTTTTTTTCGCTGGTCGTTTAAGATTTTTGTAATATCTCTGCCCTATGAATGTACATGTTAACGACCTGCTCACCGACCACCTGATCGCTATCCGCCGGGACCTTCACCAGCATCCTGAATTGGGATACAAAGAATTCAGGACGGCGGGGATCGTTGCAAAGGAGCTCACGGAACTGGGCATACCCTTCCTGCCGGAAGCCGCCGGCACGGGAACGGGCGTCGTCGCTACCCTCCGGAAAGGCGAAGGCCCTACCATCGTGCTCCGGGCCGATATGGACGCGCTGCCGATCCAGGAAAGGACGGCCCTCCCCTTCGCATCCCGGACGGAGAACAGGATGCATGCCTGCGGACACGACGTCCATACGACCATGCTGCTGGGAGCGGCGCATCTGTTGAAGGACCGTGAGTTCCGGGGTTGCATAAAACTCGTGTTCCAGCCTTCGGAAGAAGGGGTCTATGATGACCCGGAAAGAAAATCAGGAGGACAGAGGATCGTCGAGTCGGGCCTTTTGGACGATGCCGCGGCGGCATTGGCGCTCCATGTACACCCTATGCGGCCTGCTGGCAAGATCTTCTTTGCAAAAGGAGAGGCCCTGGCCTGCGTTAATTTTTTTCAGATCGAAGTACTCGGAAGATCCGGTCATGCCGGGGCCGCGCCGGAATTAGCCATCGACGCCATCCTGGTTGCCGCCAACGTTATACAGAACCTGCAGACCATCGTCTCAAGGAATATCCCCCCGATGCGGCCCGGCGTCATCTCCGTTACCATGATCGAAGGAGGGGAAAAAGAGAACATCATAGCCGATAGAGTAGTGATGAAAGGGACGATCAGGGCCCTGGACCTTTCGACCTACCACACGATCCTGCGGCGCATCGACGAGATGCTGAAAGGGATCTCCCTTACCTTCCATGCGCAGATCAGCTTTTCCGTCATCGCGGAATATCCCAGCGTGCTGAATGACGCCGCCGTTCATACGCTGCTGGAAGAGCCCTTGAGGACGACCTTCGGAAAGGATAACGTGATCGAGGAAGAACCCATGATGGGAGGGGAGGATTTTGCTTTTTTTTCGCGGAAAATGCCTTCCATGTTCTATTTTATCGGGGCCCAGGATACGGCGAAGGAAACCTTCTTTCTTCATCATCCCTCCGTAGTGATCAATGAAGGCTGCATACCGCTGGGAGCAAGGTTCCTGGCGGCAGGCGCCCTCCGGCTGCTGGCCGGATTGACCAGCGGGTCCTGAGTGGCGCGTTCATTCAATTGGAGACTATTATTTACCTTTAAAAGAAAAAAATGAAAGCATTCCTGGGAATGGGCCTCTTAGGGCAAAACTTTGTACGGGCGATGATCAATAGGGGAGAGGAGGTCCGGGTATGGAACCGGACGACTTCGAAGGCCACGGAAATGGAAGAATATGGCGCCAGGGCATTTGCGGATGTGGCGGAGGCCGTCAGGAACGCGGACAGGGTCCACCTGGCCGTCAAAGACGATGCCGCTGTGGACGAGGTATTGGAAAAGGCCGCCGCCGGATTTATGCCCGGCGTCATCATCATAGATCATACGACAACCTCTGCTCAGGGCGCCGTGCAAAGGACCGCTGACTGGAAGGCGCGCGGGGTTACCTACCTGCACGCTCCGGTATTCATGGGGCCGGTCAATGCGCTGGAAAGTTCCGGCTTCATGCTGGTGTCCGGGGACCAGGCGCTCATCGCCCGGCTGGAACCCGAATTATCCAAATTGACCGGCAAGCTGCTCAACTTCGGAACGGAGCCGGGTAAAGCCGCGGGAATGAAACTGATCGGCAACCTCTTCCTGGTGACCTTTACCGCAGGCATCGCCGATACGCTTTCCCTGGCTAAAGCATTGCATATACCCGTCAGCGATATTTGCACCTTATTTGATTCCTGGAATCCGGGGACCTCGCTGCCCGCCCGGTTGAAGCGAGTAGCCAGCGGCAATTACGACCAACCATCCTGGGAACTGAATATGGCCCGGAAAGATACCGGACTGTTCCTGGAAGCTGCCAGGGAGGGTGGAACGAAACTGGCGGTCATCCCCGCCATCGCCGCCGAGATGGACCGGTGGATAGAAAAAGGAAATGGTAAAAAGGATTGGTCGGTAATAGGGAAAGATGCGGCCTCTTAACCACCATGCCTGCCAGTCCCGGTGGACCCGTTTTCCGGGATACCGTACACACGGTGTACGAAACCGGACATTTTCGTTGAATGTCAGCACGTAAGATATTATTGTTCAATATTTTAGATTAAGGCATTGTGTTTGTGCGCAAACTCTCATGCTAAAAAACTACTTCCGGATCGCCTGGCGCAATATCCAACGCAACAAGGTCAACAGCTTCATCCATATCACAGGCCTGGCCATCGGGATGGCCAGCGTGCTGCTGATCCTGCTCTATGTGCAGGATGAATTGAGCTACGATCGGTTCTTCAAGGATGCCGGCCACCTTTTCCAGGTGAATATGACGACGATGGATAATGGGGTGGAAGTGACCACGGGAGGCAACACGGCGCCTGCGGTCGGACCTGCGCTGCAGGCATTCTATCCTGAAGTGGATGCCTATACCCGGATCTACCGTCCTGTGGACGTGATGGTGCGCTATAAGGAAGGCAAAAACCCGGAAAGCTTTTTTACGGAACGGCAGGTCCTGGCCGTCGATTCTAATTTCCTTCAGCTCTTCAACTATAGCTTCCTGCAGGGTGACCCGGTCACCTGCTTGCAAAAGCCCAATGCTATTGTCATTACCGAACATACGGCGGAGAAATATTTCGGCAATACCCATGCCGTCGGGAAAGTATTATTGTTCGACGTCGACCGGAAGCCCTTCGTGGTTACCGGCGTACTGAAGAATATCCCCACCCAATCCTCTTTTCAATTCGATATGCTGGCGCCGATCTCAGCCTACGGCGAGGTCAAGCGGCGAAGCTGGAACTGGTTCTGGCTCCAGGTGAATACCTATGTCCGGCTGAAGCCGGCCGTTCCCTTGAGCAAGGCAGACATCGCCCGGCTGGAAGCGAAATTCCCCGTCATGGTAAAGGAATATGCCTTTGATAAGAAAGGGCAGAGCTTTGAGGAATTCGTTAAAAAGGGAGGCAAGATGGAATATCATCTGCAATCCTTTCCGTCCGTGCATTTATACGCCAACGGCATGCGTACGCCTGCGCGGCTGACGAACCTGGGCGACATCAAGTATATCTATATCTTTTCGATCGTTGCGATCTTCATTATCGTCCTGGCTTGCGTGAATTTCATGAACCTGGCCACGGCACAGTCGGTCCGGCGGGCCCGTGAGGTAGGCGTGCGCAAAGTCCTGGGTTCGTTGAGGACGCAGCTCATCAAGCAATTCCTTATCGAGGCGCTGCTCTATAGTTTTTTGGCGGCGGTCATTTCTCTCGCATTGGTATGGCTTTCCTTAAGGCCCTTTAACGAGCTGGCAGGAAAATCCCTTGTATTCCAGTCCATCTTCGCAGGTAAGGGATGGTTGTTCGTAACAGGCTTGTGGTTGGTCACCGGTCTGCTGGCGGGAGTCTATCCTGCCTTATATCTTACTTCCTTCAATCCCGTGGCCGTGTTGAAAGGCATGCAGCTTTTTAAGAACAGCATCGGCAACCTTTTTGCCCGCAACGGATTGGTGGTATTCCAGTTCACCATCTCCATCGCCCTGATCATTTGTACGGCCATCGTGTTTAAACAATTGAAATATGCACAGGACAAGGACCTGGGATTGAATAAGGAAAATGTGGTGGTCATTGCCAATACGAAGCGCCTGCGCAACGCGGAAGAGTCCTTCCGGCAGCAATTGCTCCGCGAACGGGGTGTCCTCGATGCCTCGATCTCCAGCAGTATCCCTACTAAAGTGAACTTCGGGGACGGTTATGAACCCGAACAGGCAGAAGGGGACAAGCCCCTGATGAAGGAGATCGGGCTATCCTCCTTTCTGGTCGACGATGCTTTTATTCCTGCCTTCAATATGCAGGTCCTGCAGGGAAGGAACTTCTCCAAAGAATTCTCCGACTCCGCATCCGTCATATTGAATGAGACCGCCGCCAGGCAGATAGGCTGGAAGGACCCCGTAGGCAAATGGCTCGGATACCCCGGCAACGACCAGCGGTTTAAAGTGATCGCCGTGGTGAAGGATTTCAATGTTTCCTCCCTGCGCGAACGGATCGAGCCCTTTGCCCTGTTCTATACCTCCTCCAAGACCTATACCCTGGCCTCTTCCTATATCTCCGTGCGATTCCGGGCCGGCAATATGAATGACCATTTGCAGACCCTCGAAGCTGCCTGGAAGGCCTTTGCGCCGGATACGCCCTTCGACTATAATTTTTTGGACAATGCATTTGATGCCTTATACCGCAATGAGCAGCGTATGAGCGCCGTGCTGGCCTTATTTTCGATCCTGTCCATCTTCGTCGCCTGCCTGGGATTGTTCGGGCTGTCCGTGTATACGGCCGAACGCCGTACAAAAGAGATCGGCGTGCGAAAGGTCCTGGGGGCCTCTGTACAGAGCGTCGTGGGCTTATTATCGAAGGATTTCTTAAAACTCGTACTATTATCGGCCCTGATCGCCTTCCCCGCGGCCTGGTACGCTATGCATAAATGGCTGGAGGATTTCGCCTACCGGGTGACCATCGGGTGGCAGGTGTTCATCCTGGCGGGCCTTGCGGCTCTGCTGATCGCACTGCTGACCATCAGCTTCCAGGCTATTAAAGCGGCTTTGATGAATCCCGTAAAAAGCCTGCGAACAGAATAAAAAAAATAAATACACTCTGCCGTTCATCCAAAACCGGCCACCGGCTGTATCATAACCGGACGCTCTTCTTTCTCTCTTAAATAGGATAGGATTGATAACCAGCATGTTTCATGCTTTGGCATGGCATTCGTTTACTACGGTATCAAAGAATGTGATCACCATTCCATCGCTCTTTGTAAATAATAAATATCCGCTGACATGCAACATCCGGACGAAACGTGCATCTTATAGATAGAGCAGTTCCGGATGAACAGACAGGATGCTACAACAACAAAATATTAACAATAAAAAAGCAAGATCATGAAAAAGTTTGTAAAACCATTCGCATTTATCCTCGCAGCCATCGCTGTATCGATAAGCCTTCCCGCATTCGCAGGGCCAAAACGCACTTTGCCTTATCCTCATGCCCGCCTGGCAGGGGTAGTGGCCGCCTTTAACGTCAAACTGACCCATGCCAGCATGGAAGAAGTACTCAATCTGCAGGTTGAAAATACAGGCGGGAAAAGGTTGACGGTTAAATTGACCGACCCCGAAGGCAATACGCAGGACCTGTTCAATATCTCGAAGGATATTTATAGGGCAAACAAGCCGTATAATTTCACGACGGCCGATGAAGGTGTCTATACCCTGGTCGTTACCGATGGCGTGAACAAGGTAGTAAAGCAGATCAAACTGCATCGCACCGCTGTAGTCCACAGCAATATTGCCGTGGAATAAGGATCACCCCAGTAACAATAGATCGGTAAGATTTATTGCGAATAGCAATACAGACCGGCAGACTAAATAGTTTGCCGGTTTTTTTTGGCTCAGGACGTTCTGAAGATCATCCTCAACGCCTGGTCCCTGGTCATATAAGCGATCGTCCAGCTATACAGGGTCCTGAACTTATTATTGTAATTGACCAGCCAGACAAAATGGATGAATAGCCAGATCAACAGGGCGGCAAATCCCTTTACATGCAACTTATGTTTAAAGAGATCGACCACGGCATGATGCCGCCCCACGATAGCCATATCTCCTTTATCGAAATATTTGAAAGGTTTAAGCTGCCGGCCTCTTGCCTGTGCCAGGAAGTTTTTTGCCAGGTTACGCCCCTGCTGCAGGGCGACCTGGGCCAGTTGCGGATGACCTTTGGGGTATCGCGGATCGGTAAATTGTATACTGATATCCCCGATAGCCCATACATTTTCCAGGCCCTGCACTTTATTATAGACATCCGTCATCATTCTTCTGCCGGCCCCGAGGCTTTCGGCGGGAACGCCTTCGAAGGTATGAGCTACGATCCCCGCCGCCCAGATCAGGTTCTTGGCTTCGATCGTCTCACCATCGGCAAGCAGGACCCGTCCATTACTGTAATCCCTGACCTGTGTGTTTAAATGCACTTTCACCCCTAGCCGGACAAGCGTATCATAGGTCTCCCGATGGGTCTTATCGCTCATGGGAGCTAAAAGATTTGGACCCCCGTCAACGATATAAATGCCTCCTTTCGCTCCCCGCAGCTCGGGGTAGTCTTTAAAAAGAATATAATTCTTCATCTCCGCCAGCATGCCGGCCACTTCCACCCCCGTAGGGCCTCCTCCCGCTACTACGATGGTCAGCAGTTTTTCCCTTTCTCCGGCGTCGGTGGCAAGGGTGGCCTGCTCCATTGTTTTCATGAGGGCATTACGCATGACCAGCGCATCGTCAATGCCTTTGATGGAGATGGCGTTTTGGCGGATGCTTTCGATGCCATAGAAATTTGTTTTGGCCCCGGCCGCAAACACCAGGTGATCATAGGATAATTCTCCGCCATCGGTCAGGTGGATCACCTGCGATAAAGGATCCACGCGCTGCAATTCGCCCATCCGGAAATGGATCCCTTTCCTTCTGAAAAGCTTTCGGAATGGATAGCTGATGCTGGAAGGGTCCAGGAAGCTCGTGGCCACCTGGTAAAGTAGGGGAGTGAAATAGTTATAGTTATTCTTATCTACCAGGGTAACATCATAATGCCGGTTCCGGAATAGCTGGCTGGCGAAATTCAGTCCGGCAAAACCTCCGCCTATAATAACGATCCGTTTTTTATAGCCGCTTGTTTCGTTTGTCATATACTTTTATTTTTGCTCCCCGGTCGGGTGCATGTTAAACGTTACGCCGATCCTGTTCCAGGCATTCATGCTAATGATAGTCATGATGATCTCCCCGGTACGGCGCTCGCCGAATAACCGGACGGCGTTATCGAAAGTTTCGTCGCTGACCCCACGACCGGCGATCAGCGTTACCTCCTCCGTCAGGGTAAGGATCGCCTGGTCTTCCTCGGAAAACCAATCTTTGGCCTCCCGCCAGGCGCTGAGGACCAGTAATCTCTTCAAGTCTTCGCCTTGCCGGAGGGCGTCCCGGGAGTGTTTATCGATGCAGTAAGCGCAGCCGTTGATCTGTGAGGTCCTGATATTGATCATTTCCAGTTGTAACCGGTTCAGTCCCGTGCTCCGGACGTACGTATCCATATTCACCATGGCTTTGATGGCGTCGGGGACCACTTCGCGCAGTTTAAATCTCTGTTTCATATTCGTCTTTTTTTCTTAGGACAAAGGTCCGACAGGAGAGACGAATAAAACTTAATCATGATTAAGAAATAGCCTCAGCGTAGTTTTTTTGCTCTTATTTTACTGAGCACTTCGGGGGTAAATCCCAGGAAGTTCGCCAGCATGTATTGGGGGACGCGTTCCACGAATTCGGGGAAACGCCTGCTGAATTGGAGATAGCGTTCTTCCACCGACAGTTCGAACAGGTATTGTATCCGCATCAGGGAGGCGGCGAAGGCCCGTTGCGCGATCATCCGGAAATAGCGCTCCATCGAGGGGACCTTCTGGAAAAGGATATCCTGATCGTCCCGGGTGAGCAGGACCACTTCCGAAGGCTCTATCGCCTGGATAAAGACATTGGAAGGCTGTCGCCCTTCCAGGCTGGTAAAATCTGTTACCCACCAGTTCTCCAATGCAAAATGAATGGTATGTTCCTGGCCGCTGTCTTTGACGAAATACATCCGGAAACAGCCTTTGGATATGAAATAATTGGCCTGGCATATTTCCCCGGCTTTAAGGACAAAATCCTTTTTATGAACTTCCTCGAGGGTCACCAGTCCTGCAACGGACTCTTTCTCATCGGGGCTAAGCGTAACGTAGCGGGCTATATGTTCAAGCAAGGACGCTGGCATGGCTTGCAAATTAAGGCTATTCAGGAAATTGGGATTTATCCAGGCCAGGAATGATCCGGAGAGCATTCTTATAATACACTTTTTTTAGTACTTCATCGGGCAAGGCAAGGCCATACATCCTCCAAAAGGCATGATACTTCTTATGATAAGGGAAATATTCGTCCGCTGTTTCCAACACCCTGAAATAGGTGGCGTATTCCGAAGGCACCCAGGAATCCTTGCCGAAAAGGATCCTGTCCTGGTATTTGATAAAGAAATCCCTGGCCTGCCGGGGTTGTCTACCCAATTCTGCAATGATGGCCGCTATTTCGACACATACATTGGGACATTCATCCAATAATTTTCCCAGGGAAGAGAGGTCGGTGGCCAACCAGCCGAAATGGGCGGCGATGAATATCGTATTCCGGTGAGCCCGGAATAAATGATGTTGCTCTTCTATGATCGTTTTCCAGGAAGCAGGATTGGCATTTTCCTTCTTACGGTCAGGATGGGTCTTCAGTTCCAGCCAGCGCTCATTGTATTTGTCCATTGGATCCCAAAAAGAGGACGGGTCGGCGGAATGGATCAGTACCGGAATATGAAGCGCCCCGCATTTTTCCCAGATGGCGTCCATGCGGGGATCGTCAACGGGGATCCTTCGTCCCTGTTCATCTTTGAATTCCATGCCCAGGTCCTTGTAGATCTTTAACCCCTTTGCTCCATTACGGACATCCGCCTCCAGTTCCGCCAGGGCATGCGCAAGCCAGCCCTTTTGCCCGAAATGCGTGAAAGAAATATTAGTGAACTGGATGAAGCGGTTGGGGTAATGCGTCCGGATATTGGACTGCGCCTTTTTGAAATACGTGGAATCCTGGACGTCGAAATACCCGTTCACATCCCTGTACCCCCTTCCGCTGAGGTTATTCATGATCGCCATATGGAGCTTATCCATATCGCCGACCAGCTCGCTAAGGTTTTGTGACGGCATTCCCCATTGATGGTTATGGATGTCGATGAATGGATACTTCGCCCGGGTTAGCATATGTGCGGGAACGACCAGGGTGGATCTCGGATCGTATTCTTCGAAATCCATCTTTTGGGCTTTAGCCAATAAGCTCGTGAAACAGGTCAGAAGGATCAGCAGGAACAGGTTACGCTTTATGATAATTAACATTAATGACGCGATTTGACGATAAATGTAACAAAAATCGTGGCCTGACCCAACATTTGGACGATTGCATTGCTATTGTTATATTCGAATGATGTACAAGTTGAGCAGGAGCTTTAATAGTTCGAAAAATGCCTGGCTCCCTGCCTTCCTTCTATCGGTTCTGGCAATGGGCAGTTGCCATACGATGAAGAACGCGGGTCATAAGGACGGGGACGGTTTCGTCCGGATATTCAATGGCAGGACTTTGGACAATTGGATAGGGGATACGACCTACTGGCGGGTAGAGGACGGCTGCCTGGTAGGTGTTGTCACGCCGGAAACGCTTCTGAAACGTAACACGTTCATCATTTGGCAGGGTGATATGCCGGAAAACTTCGAGATCAGGGTGGAATACCAGGTTTCTGCGAAAGGGAACAGCGGGATCAACTACCGAAGCGAAAAAATAGAAGGCGTCCCCAATGCATTGCGCGGGTACCAGGCGGATCTGGATGGCGCCAATAGCTATACCGGAAGTAACTATGAGGAACGCCGGCGGACAACGCTGGCTTCCCGGGGTGAGAGAACGATCTTACCGCCGATCCTGGTGTCCCCTGACTCGTTACAGGCGCATGTCAGGGACAATCAATGGATGCCAAAGATAGTGACCGGATCCCTGGGAGATCCTGCCGCCCTCAAAGCGGCTATCAGGATCGGTGACTGGAACCTGTACAGGATCGTTGTAAAGGGTAATCATATGCAACACTATGTCAATGGGGTGCTGATGAGTGATGTAACGGATAATGACACCGTTAACAGGAAGTTTAGGGGTTTTCTAGGGGTACAAGTGCATGTCGGCCCTCCTATGAGGATCGCTTATCGTAACTTTGACCTGAAGGAACTGAAGTAATGGCCGTCGAACAACTGACTTCTTGTCTTGTTATATTAGCTGACCAGACCTGTTATGTCAGGGTTAGGAAATCGGCAGGATAGTATCTGATTATTGATAATCAATGAGTTGTAGATTGGCCCTAAGGCTGGGATCTTGTCGGTGAAATCGGGACGGTATTTGCTTTAACACTGCAGGTTTATTAAATATTAAAACAAAAAGAGGAAAATAAAAATGTCAGAAACATGGAACAAAAGAGAACGCGAAAAAAACAAGCAACAAAAAAAGAAAGAAAAGCTCGAAAGAAGAGAGGAGAAGAAACTAGCTAATAAAGGCAGTCAGGATTTTGAAAGCATGTTAGCGTATGTTGATGAAAATGGGAATCTCTCCCCCAAGCCGGTGGATCCCAAAAAGAAGATATCCATCAATGCGGAGGATATCGAGATCAGCATACCCAAGCAAAGAGAGATGACTCCTGAAGAACTGAGCCAGGTCGGCATTGTTACGCTTTTTAAGACCGATAAAGGCTACGGGTTTATTAAAAACCTGGAAACGCAGCAGAGTTATTTCTTCCACGTTAATTCATTGATAGACCCTGTCAGTGAAAACAATAAAGTGAGTTTTGAGACGGAAAAAGGTCCCAAGGGCCTGAGCGCCATCAATGTGAGGATAGTCCGTGGCTAAAAGGCAGACCATTTGATGTTTGCCGGGAGATCCCCTCTGAAGGGAGATATTGTTATTATTAATAAAAGAAAATTTATGAAGAACGAAAAAGCAATTCTTGCCGCAGGCTGCTTTTGGGGCGTAGAAGAACTCATACGAAGCGTGCCTGGTGTTATTTCTACAGTAGTAGGCTACACCGGCGGAGATGTCCCCAATGCCACTTACAGGAATCATGGTACGCATGCCGAAGCTATCGAGATCAGCTTCGATTCGGACAAACTTCCCTATCGTAAGCTATTGGAGTTCTTCTTCCAGATACACGATCCAACCACACGCAACAGGCAAGGCAATGATATCGGAACATCCTACCGTTCTGCCATTTTTTACCTGAGCGAAGAGCAAAAAGAAACAGCCCTTGCGTTGATTGCGGAAATGACGGCATCTCATGTCTGGCCAGGCCCGATCGTGACGGAAGTAGTGCCCGCAAAGGAATTCTGGAATGCGGAAGAAGAACATCAGAATTATTTGCAGAAACATCCATATGGCTATACCTGTCATTTTGTGCGTCCGGACTGGACGCTGAAGGCTGAGCCACATCGTTAGGAGGCCACATCGTGGCGTGCACTCCTTCTACAATTATTTGTTTATCAAATGGTTAGGTGAAACCTCCGGCAATCCTTGGCCAAAATTTAGAGATAATTTCATTTAACATACAGCATAAAATCCCTATTTTTGCAAAGTTATGTGCCGATTATGTGATTTATTTCACATAATTTAGACATAACTTGTGATAAAATGGAGATAAAAAGAACCATACTAAAGAAATTAACTGCATGGAAACAAGCCCCCGATCGAAAGCCTCTCATACTTCAAGGCGCCAGACAGGTGGGCAAGACTTGGCTTTTAAAGCATTTTGGCGCATCAGAGTTTGATGACGTAGCCTATTTCAACTTCGAAGAACAACCAGACCTGAAACAGTTTTTTGAAAATACAAAAGATGTACCGAGGATAATACAAAACCTATCCCTGATACACGGGCGGTCCATATTAGCGCAAGAAACACTCATCATATTCGATGAAATTCAGGAATGCAATGATGCACTGAATGCTTTAAAATACTTTTGTGAAAATGCTCCAGACTATGCAGTAGCCAGTGCTGGTTCCCTGCTAGGAGTTGCCATGTCTCGTGGAAATTCGTTTCCCGTCGGAAAAGTGGATTTTCTTCAATTGAATCCGGTTTGTTTCTCGGAGTTCTTAACTGCCGCCGACTCAAGATTATTTGACTATTTGGAAAGCATTGATCGAATTGAACCACTGCCGGACATTTTCTTTCATCAATTAGTCGAAAAATTGAAAATGTACTTCATCTGTGGCGGAATGCCTGAAGCTGTGGTTGCACTATTAGGAAAGCAGGATATGGAAAGAACACAACAGGTGCTTCAAAGTATAGTCAATGCTTATGCCCTGGACTTTTCAAAACATGCTGAAAATAAAGAAATCCCCAAGCTTAATCATCTGTGGTCTTCTATTCCTTCTCAACTGGCGAGGGACAATAAAAAGTTCCTCTATCAAGCCGTAAGACAGGGCGCCCGGTCACGCGAATATGAAGATGCCCTACTCTGGCTTTCTCATGCAGGTCTTGTGCATCGTATTTTTCGTATATCCAAACCAGGTCTACCGCTTTCGGCCTATGACGATCTCTCCGCATTTAAACTTTATCTTATTGATGTGGGATTGCTGCGCAGGCTTTCATTTTTGGATCCAATTGCGATAAGAGAAGGGAATAGGTTGTTTATTGAATTTAAAGGTGCATTGAGCGAAAACTTCATATTACAGCATCTAATTGCCAGCTTTGAAGGAATTCCCCGGTATTGGACCTCCGGCAGTCAGGCAGAAGTAGACTTTTTAATTCAGGTGAAGAATGACATTATTCCTATTGAAGTCAAATCAGATGAAAATATACGTAGTAAAAGTCTTGCCGTTTATAATGATCTATATCAGCCACCTGTTCGAATCCGCTATTCATTGAAAAACTTAAAAAAGGATAATGGGCTACTTAATATTCCGCTATTCATGGTTGACTATACAGAAAAGCTGCTCGGTCTTTTGTAAAATGAAATGTTCATAGAGAGGGCTCGTTCGTTCATCCACCAGCGACGTTGGTTCAATTGTTTTGTATGGCACAAACCCGATAAATAGTTTTACGGTTGAATCCATCATTACAAAGAGACAATCATGATCAACAAACTGTATTTATCCTTATTGTTTGTTTTAGGCTGCACGTGCATCATTTATGGTCAACAGACCGAACCGCCTGCAACGGCCCTGACTACCGCCGGGAACCTGATCGTTTATCAGGTAAAAGACAGTCTGGTATTCAAGGATCTTTTAACGGGCCAACCCCTATACACAATCCCTCTGCCGACCGACGAGCGATTGCAGATCCTGGCATTCAACCCGTCTGGAACAGAACTGGTTTTCTCTGGCAAGCGGCAGTTATCTACTTATATATATCAGGTGCGCAGGGACCAGGCCAAAAAAATAACGGAATTACCGTTCTGGTCCATCTCTCTTGCCTTCAGCCATTCCGGTGAAAAAGCCTACCTGTTGTGTGCAAAAAAAATATTGAGAGCCCGGCTGGCCGTTTATGATACGCGAACCTGGAAGAGGATCGATGAAGGGGTCCTTAAAGCCGTTTCGGGAGATATCGGGATCAATGCAAATGATTCCCTGATCGTTTACCGGTCGGTGGGAACGATAAAGACCAATACGCTTCCGGACCTGCAACTGGATAAAGTACTATGGGAGAGAGCCCCGCAAAAACTCATCGCCCTCAACCCGGTTATTCCGGAAGAATGTGCCAGCGTCACTCCCAAAAATACAATCGAAATAAGGGATCTGCGAAAAGACAGTATCCTGGTAGAAATAAAAAGCCATGGGGCAACTATCCGGATGCTCAGCTACCGGCCCGATGGCAAGATGCTGCTAAGCCTGGATAAAAGCGGGAAGCTCTGTGTCTGGTCACTTGAAAAAAAGACCCTGGTCGCCGAATGGAATAATGCATCCGGTCTGCCTTTTTGGGACAGCACGGGAAATTTGAGGATGGCCTTCTATCCCGGCAGCAGAAAGAACAAAGCCGATCCTTCCGAAAGAGGCGATCAGGAAATGACAGCCGTCATTCCCCTGAAGGAGCCCGGGGAGCATCGGGGTTTCCAGGAGTATCATGCACCAAAAGTGGAATCCTTTTTTTCTCCTTCATTTGGTTATACACCCGAAACGGGTTTCGCGCCTGGCCTTGGTGAGGTTTTGATCGCTCAGCCCCGTACGAAGGGCCTCTATTACCGCCCGTCTGTTTACAGGGCGGCGATTGCCTATGGCTTTAGGGGCAATCAGGCGCTGGCCACCTTATCAATAAACAGCTATATAAAGGACAAATGGAACTTGCTCGTCAACGCGGACTATGACGGGCACGGTCAGAATTATTATTTCGGAATAGGAGATACTTCGGGCAGAAAGGACAAGCAAACCTACCATTCCAGCAGCTTTGTATTCACCGGCAACCTGTTTCGCCTGGCAGGCCGGCAGTTGAGTGTCGGTATCGGCTACGATCTCCGTTATTCTACCAGGATCAGGTTTGAAGACCCCTTCGATCCTGGTCCGCCGGGACTACAAGGGGGCCTGTCGATGGGGGTAGGCCCATCTATTCGATTGGACAGCCGCAACAATACCCTATCCCCGTCCAGCGGACATTTACTGGACCTCTCCTGGTTGCGGTATGGGCCGGGAGGTGCGGGTGATTACCACTATAATGAACTGAAGCTGAATTACCGTCAGTATTTCCCTTTATGTGAGCACGAGGAGCATCGGCTGATTGCCGTACAGGCAATGACCGATCTTACCTGGGGCGGCGAAATACCTTTTTACAGTCTGCCTTATTATACAGCAGAAAGGGCTTTCCGGGGTGTTTACCGGAACTTATACATTGACAAGCAAATATTGTTCCTGCAGACGGAATTCAGGTCCCTCTTTACGCGGGCAGATCCCCGCTATGGATATGTTATCTTTGCAGGCGCGGCCGATGGAGCAGGGGACTTTTTCAAGGGATATAAACCGGATATAAAAATGCTGTATGGACTGGGTCTTCGTCAGCAGCTGTTTCCAAAACACCGGTTATTATTACGGATAGACCTGGCCTGGACCAATAAAGGGGACTTTGGCGTATTCGGAGCCATAGGCACTTCCTTTTAAGAAACCGCACAATAAACGCAATAGATCAATGCAACGTTATCAGCATCTGCGTAAATACGGGATACGATGGCTTATCATTTTTATATGCTATGCAGTGTTCGGGTTGGTCATGTTTTGCATTATCTACCTCGCCGGTCCGACGGCTCTGTATGAAAATTACGGCCCCAGGGGTCAATGGATCCTTACCATGCTGCGTAATGATGTAAAATGCACGATCGTCTATTACTTTCTTATTTTCTGGATCTTCCTGCCCATCGTACGGTCGGTCAGACTAAAGACCATATTTATAAAATTACCGCAGTTCGTACTGTTCTTTTTACTCCTGACAGGATATGAATATTTTTTTGCCTTTAAAACAAAGAACTCAGTTTCTGAACGCCAAAATCTTACCTTTAATAACTGGATCTTCTGGGAACTGCTGATCGGTACGGTGGTGACCTTGATCAGCCTGGCCGTTGCGATCACCCTTGAACTCAGGGCCAAAGCAGAACGTCAGCGGGAACTGGAAAAAGGTAAGCTGATGGCCGAACTGGCGGCTATTAAATACCAGATCAATCCCCACTTTCTATTCAATAGCCTCAGTTTTATTTACACCAGGGCCATTGGGCAGAATAAAGAAGTCGCACAGGCCGTTACCCTTTTATCGGAGATCATGCGTTATGCATTGAGGGAGGAAGAGGACAAGGATGGACTGGTGCAGTTGTCTACCGAACTGGATCATATGAAGAATGTGATCGAAATGAACCAGATGCGATTCAGCCATCGATTGAAGATCCGCTTCCTGGAAGACATTGACGAGCTGAATGTCCGCATTCCGCCATTGATCTTGATCACCTTGCTGGAAAATGCGCTTAAACATGGTGAATTAAGTGATGAGAAACATCCGCTGGATATAAAGCTGGAGGTGGCCAGGGGAAAGCTTTGGTTCTATATTCAGAACAAGAAAAAGAAGGGCATGAAAGAGTTGTCCAATGGAATAGGATTGACGAATGTACAACAGCGGCTACAGCTGATGTACGGAATTAAACATAGTCTTCAGATAAAGGAAGACGACCAATACTATCTTGCCGAGCTGACCATAAATCTATAAAAATGATCCGTTGTATCATTGTGGATGATGAGCTGCATGCAATTGAATTATTGTCGATGTATATCGAACAAACAGGCTTCCTCGAACTCGTGGGTTCTGCTACGAGTCCTGTCCGGGCCCTGCAGATGGTATACGAACAAAATGTGGATGCGGTCTTCCTGGATGTGCAAATGCCGGAAATGTCGGGCATTGAATTCATGCAGCTGCTGAAGGGAAAATGCAAAGTGATCCTCGTAACCGCCTATAAGGATTATGCCATTCAGGGTTTTGACAATGATGTGGTCGATTATTTACTGAAGCCGGTGACTTTCCCCCGCTTTCTAAAGAGTGCCCGGAAATTATTACCGGCTCCTGAGACCAGCCAGTCCGCGCTCCCGGAAAAGGATTATATCCTGGTCCAGTCAGATGCCAAAGGGAAATTATTAAAGATCAATATGGAGGATATCGTTTATATAGAGGGAAAAAAGCAGTATGCCAGCTTCCATACCCGCCAGGGGCGGCAATTCCTTTCTCTGATCAGTCTTAAGGAACTGGAAACCCGCATGCCGGCCGCCAGATTTATCCGGGTGCACAAGTCCTTTCTCCTGGCCAGCCAGTATATCAGCATGATCCAGCACAATATGGTATATATGGAGCACAGCACACAGATCATCCCGATCGGTGCGAGCTATCGCGGAGCATTTATGGCCAGGATGAAGGATAAGATTATCAGTTGAGGAGGCAGTGGACCGCTATTCGACCACACACAATGTTGAAAATGCGCCTATATGGGAATTGTGGCCTTCTAAGAGAAAGAGGGTTGGAAAGGAAAGGGTACCGGTGAAGTGAAAGCCAATGCAATATTACCTTACGGGAAATAAACTTCACCCCGATATTTCTTTCAAAAATTCCATGGTTTTATCTAATGGGTAATAGGTGTTAATTAACTGGACAAACATATTCCTAGTACCAAGGTCTCCCAAATCGTAGTATTCTCCTACTTTTTTCCCTTCGTCCAGTATTTTCTTCATTGAAAATTTCATAACCACACTTGAAGGGCCATTTAATATACGCGTTTCCAAGTACCTGACTTTCTCGTAATCTACATAGTCCGGCATTTTTTGCATATTATAGGGTGCTTTGTACCAGTCGGTTAATTCCGCCCAATTATTGTCCTTATTATGCAGGCCTCTTAGTTCTTTAGAATTGGGCCGAGTCGTTATTAAAAAGTCACTGGTTTGAAATAAATACTTCCAGGGTCGGATTCCTTTTACGTTCGGAAATTTGTATAGGGTAATTGGCCCTAATGCAATTCTGGAAGCTCTTATGCCAGCTATGTCATAGTCTTTTCGGACCACCTCTTCCAACCTGTCATACACATATACATAGCGTCCATCAAAAAGAGAATTATCTGTAAAATCGTACACTTCCGCGAATCCATATCCCAGTTCGTGGTCCATTGTAAATCGATATATCTTCCCCGAATTTTCTTTTATCATGTCTATTATGGTTGACTAATAGGGTTTGTCATAAAATAGGTCATGAGGCATATTCCTCGCAAACCATTTTATGTTTGTTATCCGGGAATCCACGTTCAAAAAACCATGGAGCGTAGATCCTATCCCAGCCATCTCATCTATTGTTTTTCCTGTCTCAGTGCTTATTTGTAGGATATAGCCATTGTCGGTCTTCTTTGAGCAGTCGTACAGAAGTCCTATATGCCCCCCTGTCCATCTTTTAACAAAACTAAAATGGTCGATATTATTACCAGTGACATTTTCTATCATAACATGCGACCCCATAGAAGTAAATTTTACAATCAAGAAGTTGGCTAATTCATCCATGAGACCTTCAAAATTAAATGAAACCCGATCGCGAACCAGGATGGGATATTTATTTTCGGGAATGTTATCACAAAGATCCGCCATTCCATCTTCATAGAGCCTTTTCAATATTCTCTCTTCAGTTCCTCCATAACGTAAGGCGCTTATACAAGAAACCATCATGGCGTTGACTGCCTGATCTATTTCCGTCTCAGTTTGGGGTTGTTTTTTAAAATAGCAATGGCCATCCGTTTTCCCATGGTCGATGAGATCAGGAGCTTCTGCCTGTGGAGCACCGCAGGCAACACATTCTCCATTGTTGATATAAAAATCGCCTTTATTTAATGGATATCGATCTTTGATTGAAGGTGGCATGTCATTTACGAATTATTTGCTCCCCAAAATACATTAAAAATCTTGACTCTTACGGTAGTCGGCAACTGCCGAATGGCTTTTCCTAGATTATAATTGACCTCGCCTTAATCTCATCCTCCTCGTTACAACTACCTATTAAAAAGCGTCAATCTTCTATACAATTTTAGTGTGGCTAGTTTTATGCCTTGTCCCGCTACCTGGATTATGCAAATTCCAACCCCGATTCTTAATGAATTCGATTTCCCTATTCCAGCCCATCGGTCTTTTGCTATATCAGTAATTCGAAAAATATAAAAACATCATTCACAAACCATTAACAAGAGGCCCCGCTTCCGGCACCCGTTTCCCGCTATTTTAAAGGGAAATCCACTAATTTCGTATCAAGATGGGCGTCACCGCGCCCACTTTGATTGAATCCTTTGAATGTCAACGATATGCCTGTCAACGTACCGAGGACCATATTATTACCTGTCATCCTATGCTTGTCTATCCTGCATGCCGGCGCCCAGGGCCTGCAATTCAAATCGGAGGATAGCCT
>Ga0307517_10004348_pt1 | contig 21817 bp, 18 predicted proteins | sample 23_EM_MG_FD_194515 | JGI IMG/M metagenome (GOLD analysis project Ga0307517, IMG submission 194515) | Populus trichocarpa ectomycorrhiza microbial communities from riparian zone in the Pacific Northwest, United States - 23_EM | ecosystem: Host-associated > Plants > Roots > Unclassified | place... | reverse complement strand
CGTTCTTGAGCAGCTGTTTGCCGTGGTCGGCGAGGTTGGTGCTGACCATCTCCATGTCCACGCCGGCGTTCAGGGCGAGCCGTCCGGCGTCGGCCCCGTCGGCGGCGAAGCCGTGGACGATCAGTTCCTGGACGCCGGTGTAGTCGCTGACGACGAACCCGTCGAAGCCCCACTCGTCCTTGAGGATGTCGGTCAGCGTGTGCCGGTTGCCGTGGGCGGGGACGCCGCTGACGGTGTTGAAGGAGGCCATGACGGTGGCCACCCCGGCGTCCACGGCCGCCTTGAAGGGCGGGAGGTAGTGGTTGCGCAGGTGGGCCTCGGAGGTGTCCACGGTGTTGTAGTCACGGCCGCCTTCGGCGCCTCCGTAGGCGACGAAGTGCTTGGCACAGGCCGCGAGCCGGTCGCCGGCGTCCAGGTGGGTGCCGTCGCCCTGGTAGCCGCGGGTCTTGGCCGCGGCGAAGGCCGCCGCGAGGTAGGGGTCTTCGCCGCTGCCCTCCGCGATACGGCCCCAGCGCGGCTCGTGGGTGACGTCCATCATCGGTGCGAATGTCCAGCGCACCCCGTTGGAGCGCGCCTCCGCGGCCGCGACCTCGGCGTCCGTGCGGGTCACCGCCGGGTCGAAGCTGGATGCCTGGGCGAGCGGGATGGGGAACGTGGTCCAGAAGCCGTGGATGACGTCCAGGCCGAACAGCAGCGGGATGCCCAACCGCGATTCCTCGACGGCGAGGCGCCCACCACCGAGGACACCCCGCCCGCCCTCGCCGCGGCCGCCGAAGCCTTCGACCGATGGGAGCGGCTGCTCGCCGAGGCGCTGCGCGAGCACGGCACCGACGCCGGTCAGGCCGCGGAGCTCGCCACGCTCATCGTGGCCGCCGTCGAAGGCGCGACCGCGATGTGCCGCGCCCAGCACAGCATCGAACCCCTGGACCGCATCGCGGCCCAGCTCGAAACCCTCGTCGCCGCCTCACTCCCCGGCTGAACATCGAGGTATCGGGCGGCTACAACCTTTAGCCAGGACTCGTCGGCCGACCATGTGGCCGACCGTTACGGGGCTCGCGCGCAGGGCGTAGGGGGCAGCGATCCCACGGGAGCGGTCCCCGCCCCTCCGAAACGGCCCCTGGCCTGGACAGCCGGCGCCCCATGGGCAGCGCCCCCGCGACGGGGCCCCCGCTCAGCGGCCTGCCGCTACGAGCAGTCAGGTCTCGAACCCGGCCGCCCGGATCCGGCGGCGCGGATGTCGAGATGACCTCGCTGCGCCCCGGGCGTCAGATCCGGGCCTGGGACGCCACCATGAGGCGCAGAGCCCGGCTGAGGGCGTTGTCCGACGTGAAGTCGACGCCGGCCGGCAACTGGACGAGGTCGCCGTGCGCGAGCACGAGGACCCCGCAGGAGCCGGGCCGTGCCGTCCCGGTCCCGCGCAGCCACTGGTCGTAGACCGGCGCGGTCGTGTCGAGGCGCTGCCTGCTCCTACGTCTCACCTCGGCCATCAGGTCGTCGACCCCGGTCAGCGACTCGACAGAGCCGAACGGCACGGTCAGCACGGGCTCGTCGACCAGGCGGACACGCGGCGGGTCGTTCTGTTGTCTGTCGGGCAGGAGTCCCCGGCCGTAGCGGGCGTAGTACAGCAGGCTGTGCGCCGAGTCGATGCCGCCGACGAAGGGCCGGTCGAAGGTCACCTTGCGGGTGCTCGCAATGTATTCCTGCGGGATCCGGGGGTCGGACGCCTCCGGCCAGGTCTCGGTCTGCGCCCCCTGCTCCCGCCACGGCACGTATCGCTTGATGTCGTCCGAGGCCGAGAGGGGCAGCAACTCGATGCCGAATCGGCCGGGGTCCTTGGCGACGATGGACCCCGGAGTCAGATTGAACACCCCGATCCCGGCCGTCGTCCACAGCTTCTCGTTGTCCTGGAGGAACTCGTACGTCGCCCGAGCCTCCGCCTCGGACTCCGTCGGGAACCCGGTGAACCCCATCATCTGCGCCGCGATGCCGTTGCGCGCCAACTCGGCCAGCACCCCCGGCACCTGGGCGATCCGTACGCCCTTGTCGATGAGGTCGAGGACCCGCTGGGTGCCGGACTCGTAACCGAAGGAGACCGCGACGCAGCCGGAGGAGGCGAGCAGTTCACCGACGGCCCGCTCCGGGAAGGTCCGCTCCAGCCGCAGCTCCGCGCTCCACCGAACCTCCAGGGGCGATTCGGCGAGAGCCGCGGCGAGGGTGCGAAGGTAGCGGGGGGACATGGCATCCACGGCGAAGTACAGCGTCCGGCCGAACCGGGTCGCCTGGCGCAGGTCCTCCATGACGGCGGGCACCGGCCGCTCGCGTGAGGGCGACGTCGGCCGGTCGGTGTTCAGGCCGTAGTCGCAGAAGGTGCACTTGTTCCAGTAGCAGCCGCGGGTCGGGCTGTAGAGGATCACAGGTTCCGGTGACCAGTACCGGTCCCATTCCCAAACGTCGTACGCCGGACCCGCCAGCGCGGCGACGCTGCCGTAGGAGATCTCCGGGTCCGGCCGGGACCGGGTCATCACCCCGCCGATGCCGTCGAAGCCGGTGCCGTCCCTGATCGCGTCGAGGATGCCGATGAGCGCCGTCTCCCCCTCGCCGGGAACGATGAGGTCCGCGTCCTGGAAGACCCGCCACACCGCCTCGTGGTCCGCCGTGTACTTGACCACGTCGCCGACTTCGGTGCCGCCGAAGACGATCACCGTATGGGGCAGCGTGGACCGGATCAGCCGCGCCATCCGCAAGGCGACGGGCAGTTGGCTGGTGTAGTTGACGGACAAGCCCACCAAGTCCCAGTTCCGTTCGCGCAGCCGGGCGCCGAACTCGTCGGTGAGATAGCCCTCGAAGGGGCGGGCGACGGACGCGACGACCGCTGGGTCGGACAGGTCCGCCGTACTGCACAGGTTGACGGTGGACTTGGGGCGCATCGAGAACCCGTCGAGCGACCCGGCCGGCATGTCCAGCGCCAGCAGGTCCCACCATCGGTTCATCACCGCGACGGCCTGCGCGTAGGTCGGGGGGTGGTAGAAGAGGTCCGGGTCCTTGAACACCGCGATGGCGTCACGGGCGGACGACGCGGTCAGGCCCTCTGCGGACAAGGCCAGGCGGTAGCGGATCTCGTCGTGGCGCGTCGGTGGTGCGGACCGTTCCTCGATCGCGGCCCGGGTCCGCCGTACCGCCTCGATCGTCGCACCGAACCGGTCGGGGTGCGCGAGGTACTCGAAGGCATCGAGGTTCGCGTCCACGCAGCCGTACGTGCCGTGCCCGGCCTCCCGGGCGGCCCCCACCAGGTAGGGGATCGAATGGTAGGGAGCCGTCGGATCGGTCACGGGCGGATTGACCAGCAGGTATGCGACATCGCTCGCCCCCCGACCTCGGTTGGGTGCCGTCCTGCTCAATGGAACGAACACGCTCATCCCTGTGACTCCTGACTGGTGTCGTGCCACTGATGCGTGGAGCGAACGGCCGGGCCACCGAGTAGCCGGGTGCGCCGTAGGGGCTGTTCACGGGGCTGGTCCTCGGGCGCGGGTGCCTCAGGTCCAGTGGCGGCTGGTGCTGCCGACGCTGAGAGGCCGAAAGGGTCGGCCGGGGCTGGTTGGGCCGCCTGGGCGTACTCGTCGCCCGACCGGTAGCCGCGGAAAGTCTTCTGGGTGAGGCCGCCCAGGACTGCGAGGGCGATGGCCCCGCCCGCGACCGGGAAGAAGGGCGCCGCGCCGAGGTGACGGACCCCGAATCCGGCCACCGCGACAGAGATCGGGAAGGTGCCCATCACCGCGAGCATCACCAGGCTCATGACCCGGCCGATGAGGGCCGGCGGCGTCCACACCTGGAGCATGGTCACCGCGACGATGTTCTGCCACCCGCTGGCCGCGGCGTAGAGGCAGACGCTCACCGCGGCGCCGACCAGCCCGCCGGCGAACGGCGTGGCCGCCAGGGCGGCGCCCATCAGGACCGCGAGCACGGCGAAGAGGTACGCGGGCGACCGCGCCGTCCGTACCCGGGCCGCCACCAGTGAACCGGTCAGTCCGCCGAGGCTCAGGCAGGTCAGCAGCACGCCGTAGCCCGCGGCGCCCATGCCCTGGTGTGCCAGTTCGGGCAGGGCGACCTCGATCGTGCCGTTGTAGGCCAGGTTGCAGATGAGCGCGATCACCAGAACGACGTGCAGCAGCCGTCCTTTGCGCAGCAGTTCGCCGAAGGTCGGCCCTGCGGCGACATTGCCGGGCGCGGCGTCGGCCTGCGCGGGCGGGGAGTCGCTTACTGCGTCCGGGCGGGGGCGCATCCGGAAGAGCACCACGGCCGACACCACGAAGGACGCGGCGTCGACCGCCAGCGCCGGCCAGGCCCCGAAGAAAGCGACCAGGGCGCCGCCTGCGGTCGGCCCGAGGAGGCCGCCGACCTGGTTCACCATGGTGGACAGGGCGTTGCCCCGGCCGAGGTCGTCCTTCTCCAGCAGGGCGGGCAGGACGGTGTACGAGGCGGGGATGAAGATTCCGGAACTGGCGCCCAGCACCACCGCGATGGGGGCCAGCTGCGCCAGGGTCGGCGTCCCCGCGAAGGCCAGCACGGCCAGGATGCCGACGGCGACGGCCCGCGCCGCGTCGGCGGCCAGCATCACGCGGCGGCCGCCGAAGCGGTCGGCCACCACACCGCCCAGTGGAATGGTGACGACCCGTGGGATGCCGTAGCAGGCGAGCACCGTGCCGAGTAGAACGGTGCCCCCGTCGCCGGACAGGATCAGCCATGGCAGGGCTACGGCATAGCAGTAGTCCCCGATCGTCGACGCGATCTGCCCGCTGAGCAGCAACCGGAAGTCGCGTACCGACAACGGCCCGCCGGCGAGTGCCGTACGTAACCTGCCTGCGGCTGCTGCCACATCTCCTCCTCTGATTCGGAACGGTGCCTGCGGGACCGGTCATGCGGCCGCGGGATCGAGCGGGGTGACGGGGAGGCGGCAGAACTCGCCCACCATCGCGGAGACGGCCGCGGGCGCAGGCAGGCCGCAGTTCGTCTGCAGGTCCTGCGTGGCGATCTGCCAGGCGGGAACCGGCACCGGCTCCACGACGACGTGCCCGTCAGCCCGCAACTGCGCCACATTGCGGCGCACCGGCCGCCGCTCCCACATCCGTTGGTTCATGCTGGGGAAGAACAGCACGGGGTACTCGTACGCGAGAAGCGCGGAACTGAGCAGCCCGGAGGCGAGCCCGTGCGCCGCCTGGCCGAGCATGTTGGCGGTGGCGGGCAGCACCACGAACCGCTCGGCCCAGGTGGCGAGGGAGACATGGCCGACGGTCAGCTCGTCCTGCCCGTCGCAGAACACCTCCTCGCACACCAGCCGCAGGGTCGTGGCGGGTACGAGAGCCGCGGCGGAGCGGGTCATGACGATGCGGACGTGGACGTCCAGGCCGGCCCGGAGCGCCATGAGGTACTGCGGCAGCGCCAGCACGTTGCCCGAGCCGCACACGCCGAACAGCACGCGTCGCGAAGCCGTACCGCCGCCGGCCCCGTCCGCCGGGGTCCGGGTGGCCGGGTCCGTCATCACCGGGCGCCGGCGGCTTCGCCGACCGCGGGTCGCAGACCGCACTGGGCGGCGACCAGGTCCAGTCGGCCCTGGAAGTTGAACTTGTAGCTGGGGCAGGGCGGATGCCCCTCCGACCAGGCCTTGGGGCAGGAGCCTCCGCAGGTCGGCATGAAGACGCAGCCGGTGCACCAGCTTTTGCCCTGCTCGATGTCGTCGTTCCAGCCGTCGAACGGGCCCAGTGGGCGCCCGGGGCCGGGGCCCGCGTGGTCGATGTGGACCAACGGGAGGTTCCGTTCGGCGTCGGGGACCAGAGGGTACTCGCTGCACGAGAAGATGTTGCCGGTGCTGCTGATGATCTCCGCCGAGGTCGTGGTCGCCGGGCATACGACCTTCTTCACGGCGTTCGGCAGCAGCTGCACGTTCAGGCCGTACCGCAGCAGGAGCCGCATCCAGGTCATCTCCAGGTCGGCGAAATTCTTCTTCGACACCTCGATGTCGGATACGTCGTTGCCCCATGAGTGCACCGGGACGATCGAGAAGGAGACGTTCGGCTGGTCGAATCCGAGTTCGGCCATCAGCTCAATGTAGCGAGGGATGCTGTCCTGGTTGTGCGTATCCACGTTTGTGCGGAAGGTGAAGTGCGTGGACCGGAATTCGGGTTCCTGGACCGCGGCCTGTACCGACCGGACGATCTTCCAGAAAGAACCCCGTCCGCTCTTGAGCGGTCGGTGCGTGTTGTGAATCTCGGGTGGGCCGTCGACAGTGATCTCGAAATGGGATACCCCGCACGCGCGTATGAGGGTGTCCACCTTTTCCTCGGTGAGCAGTGATCCGTTGGTGACCAGAAATGAGGAATAGGCGATTCCGCGTTCTGCCGCGGCCCGGACGAACTGCGGTGCCAGGTCGCGGATGACCGCGTAGCCCATCATCGGCTCGGCACCGAACCAGTCCAGGCGCAGGCTCCGGGTGGCCGGTGCGTCGATCGCCCGCAGGACCCGGTCGCGGACCTGGCTGCGGTGGGTGCGCGACAGACCGCCGCGGGTGTGCTGCTGGCCGCAGTAGGCGCACCCCATGTTGCAGTAGGAGGTCGGCAGCAGGGCGATCTGGACCGCCGAACGGTCCCCGGAGGCACGCCGGTTGCGGTCGAGCACGGCGGTCAGCTCCTGCTCGCCGGCCGGAACGAGAGCCTCGGTGCCCCGCAGCACGGCCCGCCAGGCGGGCGTCATGGCGGCGGCGTCCCCGGCCTCCAGCGCCTGGGCCGTGGGGGCGTCGACCGCCACCACCGTCGCGGTCCGGGTGCTGTAGGCCAGACGCACGCGGACACCGGTTCCGTCGGTGTACGTGCTGTCGCTCAGCACCAGGTAGCGGCTCACCTGCTCCGTCACGGGGTTCCTCACCGGGCCCTTCCCAGGGTCGATCACAGCGTTCCTCCCAGCCCTCCGGAACTGCTTCCAGCAGACGGTGATCGGGCTCCCGGCCCGGCGGTACGAGCCGCCGGGCCGGGAGCAGGCGCAGTCCTCGCGCCGTGGACCGGATCAGCAGACGACGTTGGTGTTCGAGTCCGCCACCTGGCCCTCGACTGCGGCCGCCACGGCGTTGAGCCGGGTCTGGATCGAGCCGAGGACGGACACCTCGTCCGGGCTGAGGGACGCGAAGACCTCGCGCTCGGATGCGGACAGCAGGTCGACGGGCGTGCCGGCGCTGCGCAGGGCTTCCAGGGGCTCGTGGGACATGCCTACTCCTTTGGGGAGATGGTCACCGGGTTGGTGTATGCCAAGGCTGCGCTCGGCGGGCCCGGGTCCACATCCCTCAATCGACTATGAATCGGCGGTGGCCCGCCGCGCCTGGCAAGTCCCGGGCCACCACGGCGAAAAGATCCGGCCAGGGCATCGCGCTGGCTCAAAATACACACGGAAGCTTCGTTGAAAGTGCCTATTGTCCGGAACATGGCACGCGGCTACTCTGTCTGCGTGGGTGACGAATTCAGCCACGGGTCCACGTTTCAGGCACCGCATTCGCGGAGGATGATTTGACTGGGCGTGAAATTCGGATCGCCTCGCTTGTGGCGGCCGGCGCGTCGAACCGTCGTATCGCAATAGATCTCGGCATCAGCCCGCACACAGTCGCGGCGCATTTGTGCAACATGCTCAGGAGAACGGGCGCGTCCAATCGAACGGAAATGATTGCGCGGCTGTATGCGCGGGGTGTTCTGGTTCAGGGAACCTGGCCTCCCCTTCCCGCGGACGGACAGCAGCGCCAGGAGGAATCTGCCGAGGCTCGCGGTGTTCGCACCACGGCCCCGGACCGCTCGGTCAGATCAGTCGGGTCAGTCGGGTCAGTCGGCGTCAACCTCAACTGGCCGCACTACGGGAACGAGGTGCCGGTAGCCATGAGCTTCGATGCATTGCAGGCCCTGCGCGAGGCCGGCCATCCAGTGGACCTGCTGGCGGTCGAGCAGCGCTCCGTGCTCTCCGGGCTGAGCGAACTGGAGGTCCGGGTTCTCAACTCGGTCAAGGGGCGCCTGGAGGCCGTCGCCGGAGAGGTGGAGGGTCAGGACCTCAAGCTCCTGTGAGCGCGCCGACGCGTTGCGGCAGTTGCCGCGCGGCGCCGCCGGAGGGCGCGCGCTTCTGCCCGGAGTGCGGCGAGCCGCTGACCGGTGGGGTGCCCGCCGCGGAGAGCAGAAGAATCGTTACTGCTGTCTTCGTCGACCTGGTCAGCTCCACCGTGCTCGCCGAGTCGCTCGATCCCGAGGCCCTGCGCCGGACCATGGACCAGTACTACCGCGCCTGCACGACAGCCGTCACCGAACGCGGTGGCGTCGTCGAGAAGTTCATCGGTGACGCGGTGATGGCCGTCTTCGGGGCGTTCGTCAGCCACGAGGACGACGCCCTGCACGCCGTGCAAGCGGCATGCGCGGTACGGGACGCGCTGGCCGGCGTCAACGCCGGCCTGGAGCGCGACCTCGGGGTGCGGATCGACATCCACTGCGGGATCGCCTCGGGCGAGGCCGTGGTGGCCCGGGCCGCCGGCGGAAGCGCCCGCGTGGTGGGCGACGTCGTCCACACCGCCGCCCGCCTCCAGTCCCACGCCCAGGCGCACGAGATCCTCATCGGCGACGAGACCGCGCGGCTGGTGGGGAACTGGGTGGGCATGGAGGCCATGGCGCCGCTGCGGTTGAAGGGCAAGCGCGAACTCGTCGCCTCCTGGCGCGTCACCGGGCTCCTCGACGACACCGGCCAGGAGGACAGGGTCCCGCTGGTCGGCCGCGAGGCTGAACTCCACCGGCTGGTGGCGGAACTGTCCTCGGCACGCCGCGACCGCCGCTGTCGCCTCGTCACCCTGATCGGCCCCACCGGCATTGGGAAGTCGCGCCTGGTCCGAGAGTTCCTCGCGGCGCCCTCGGCCGCATCCGCCGTGGTGCTGCGCGCCACCTGCCAGCCGTACGGCGCCGGGCTCGCCCACCGGCCGATGGCCGAGGCCGTACGGTCCCTGCCTGGTGGCTGGGAGGAGGCGGCGGGCGTTCTCGACGCCCTGCACTCCAGTGCCGGGCGTGCCGTCACCGCGCTCGCCGTGGCGTTGGGCATCAAGGAGGAGAACGGGCTCCCGGTGAGCGTCGACGAGATCGCGTGGGCGTTCCGCTGCCTGCTGGAGGCCCTGGGCCGCCGTACTCCCGTGATCCTGGTGCTGGAGGAATTCCACTGGGCCGAGCCGACCCTGCTCGACATGATCGGGGAGACGGCCGACGGGGTGTCCGACGCCGAGGTACTGATCGTCTGCGTGGCCCGGCCCGAGACCGGGGAGGCGCCCGACGACCCCGGCGAGGCGCTTGGCGGCGCCCTCGCACTGCGGCTCGACGCACTGACCCGCGAGCAGACCGCGGAGCTCGTCGGACGGCTGGCGGATCGCTCCGAGGTCACCGCCCAGGAGGCTGTGTGCAGCGACGACATGCTGGCCTGGGTTGTCCGGGAGTGCGACGGCAACCCCCTGTTCGCCGAGTTGCTGCTGGAGGCTCTGGCCGACAACAGGTCTGCCGTGCAAGGGCTGCCCACCACGATCAGGGTGCTGCTGACCGCCTGGCTCGACCGGTTGCCGACCACCGACCGCGAGGTGCTGGAACGCGCCGCGAGCGTGGGCGGATCGTTCACCGTCGACGACGTCCGGGCGCTGTCCGCCGACTCGTCCTCCCTGACGGCCGACGTCCTGGACAGTTCGGTGCGCCGCCTGCTGCGGTCGCGGGCGATCCAGCCCGCCCAGCCGTCCGGTACGTACCGCTTCACCCGTATGCTCGCGCGGGACACGCTCTACGAGATGACCTCCAAGGCCAGGCGCACCACCTGGCACACCGTGCTCGCGGACCGGATCGAGACCGGACGCACCGGCTCCGGGGCCGAGTCGGACCTCGCCCACCATCTGGAGTCGGCGTTCCGGCTGCTCACCGAGGTCCGGCCGGGCGACCCCGGGTTGCCCGCCCTGACGGCGCGCGCGTCCCGAGCCCTGGTGGCGGCGGGCTACCAGGCTCTGCACCGCCGCGACCTGCCCGCCGCGGTGTCGCTGATGGAACGTGGGCGCAAGCTGACCCCGGAGGGCGACCCCGAGCACCGCGTCCTCGCCGTCCGCATCACCGACGCGTACGCGGCACTGGGCCGGTGGGACCTCGCCCGGCAGGCCGTCGACGAAGCCGAGCGCAGGAGCGGCCGGGACCTGCCGACCCGGCACACCTGCGGCATCCTCCGGCAGACGATCGCCCTGCGCTCGGACCCCCCGGCGGATTCCGCCGATCCCGCCGGTCCCACCGACCGGCCGGGGCCGCAGGACGACCTGAGTTGGTGTCGGCTCCACCAGCTGTCCTCCCTGCGCAGCTTCGCCGAGGGACGGATCGGTGCCGCCGAGTCCGCCATGCGCGAGGCCTTGGCCAGGGCTCGCGAACTCGGCGACGCCTATGAGGAGAACCGGCTGCTGACGTCGATCTGCGAGCTGACGCAGTGGTCGCCGACCCCGCTCACCCAGGCCATCGCCCTGTGCGAGGACCTGGCACGGCGGTTCGACACCGACCGCTCCCTGCTCGTCCCGATCCTGCTCACCCGGGCGCGGCACCTGGCCCTGTCGGGACGGCTCGACGAGGCCCGCGACGACGTGGAGCGGGCCCGGCGGTATGCCACCGACCTGGCTCTGGTCCTCGGCGATGTCGCCGCCGACCAGACCGCAGCCCTCATCGAGTCGCTGAGCGGTGCCCACCAGGCCGCCGCGCGGTACTACACGGCGGCGGCCGACAGACTGGGCGATCTCGGCCAGACCACGACGGCGGCCACACTGCGGGTGTACGCGGCTCGCGAGTGGTTCCGCGCCAGGGACGACCGCTTCGCCGCGGCACTGGGCGAGACAGCGGAGGCAGCGCTGGAGACCCGCGCGCAGGCCGTGCGCCACGCCCTGCTGGCGCAGGTGAGCGCTCGCACGGGCGCGTTCGAGGACGCGGTCGCGGCCGTGGACCGGGCCGCCGCCGCGCTGGACGGCACCGATGATCCCTGCCTGATCGGCGACGTGTGGTTCGAGGCCGCCCGGGTTCTGCGCGCCGCGGGCGCCGCGGCACGGGCCAGGGTCGCGGCGCAACGGGCGCTGGCGTCCCTGTTGGCGAAGGAGGCGGTCCTGCCGGCCGAGGCGGTTCGCGTGTGGCTGACCGAGTGGGACGAGCCGACCGACCTGACCGACCCGACCGACCGAGGGGAGCACCTATGACCGACCCGCCCTGGAGACGGCCTGCGACGATCTACACGCCGGGTGTGCCGGCCTGGGGCGCGATGACCAGCACGCAGACCCTGGAGGAGTTCGCGGCGATCCCGATGCACGGGGTCTCGCCCGATTGGGCCTGGGGCGGCTCGGACGGCTCGGGCGTGCGGGTCTGCGTGGTGGACAGCGGAGTGCAGGGCGACCACCCGCTGGTGGGCGGAGTGGACCGGTCGATGACCACCGTCACGAACGGAAGCGGTGGCATGGACGTCGTCGAGTGCGCTCCCGCAGACCGGGCCGGTCACGGTACGGCCTGCGCCGGCGTCATCCGCTCCCTCGCCCCGCAGGCGTCCGTGTCGTCGGTGCAGGTGCTGACCGACGGCAAGTACGGCAGCGGCGCGGCCCTGATCGCCGGGCTGTCCTGGGCGATCGATGAGGGCTTCGACGTGATCAATCTCAGCTTGGCGACAACCCGGCCCGACCTGTCAGCGGAGCTGCGCGAACTGGTCGACCGGGCGTACTTCCGCCGGTGCACCCTCGTCGTCTCCGCGCACAACCGGCCCGTCCTCAGCTATCCGTGGTCCTTCTCGTCGGTGATCTCGGTCGCCAGCCATGACGAGGACGACCCGCTGACCTACTACTACAACCCGTCCCCACCGGTGGAGTTCCATGCCCGCGGCGTCCGCGTCCCGGTCGCCTGGCCCGGTGGCGGCGTGATCCGCTCGACCGGCAACAGCTTCGCCGCGCCGCATATCTCGGGCCTGTGCGCGCTGGTGCTGGGCAAGCACCCCTGGCTCACCCCGTTCCAGTTGAAGACGGTTCTGTTCCTGTGCGCCGGCAACGTGGTCGGCCGACTAGGAGGTGCTCATGACACTCCCCGGTGACCTCACGACGTCCGCTGAGCGGCGCCTGCTGCAATCCGTCGTCCGGGTCGCACGGCACGCCTTCGGGGCGGCCGCCTCGTCCATCTTCCTCATCGACCCCGAGACCCTGGAGCTGGTCTTCGAGGCGGTGGCCGGCGAGGGGGACGGCCAACTCGTCGGCTCCCGCTTCCCCGCCGGGACCGGCATCGCCGGATGGGTGGCGGACTCGGGGCAGTCGATGCTCATCGACGACCTGCGCCAGTCGCAGCACTTCTCCGGAGAGGCGGCCGCGTCCACCGGCTACGTACCCGACAGCATCATGGCGGCGCCACTGTTCAGCGACGACGCGTGCATCGGCGTCCTGGAGGTGCTGGACCGCGGCGCCCACGGCGTACGGGAGATGGCCGATGTCGAGTTGCTCGACCTGCTTGCCGACCAGGCCGCCATCGGCCTGGAGCTGCTGACGCGGCTGCGCGCCACGGCGCCCAACCACCGCTCCGACAAGGCTCTGCAACTGCTCGCGATGGCGGAGTCGCTGCTGGAGAACGCCCGTGGCTGAGCACCGTGTGCTCCTGCTCACCAGGCGTGGAGACAGGGAGGCCACCGAACTGGCCACCCTGTTGCGCAGAATCGGCGTGCCCGTCAGCCGCCTCGACGCGGACGGCCTGGAGGGCATCGAGGTCACCTGCGAGCCCGACGGGCCGATCATGGTGAACGGAGACCGGTTCGTCCCCACCGTGACCTGGCTGCGCCACTTCTCCATGCGGGCCGCACCGAGCACGCGCCCCGCCGACGGGCAGATGCTGTACCGGGACTCGTGGACCGCGCTCGTGCACCAGCTGTCCCTGGTGTCCATGGCCACCATCGGTGACATCGACCCCGGGCAGCTGCGGCAGCGGGCTCAGGCAGCGGCACTCGGCATCCGCACGCCGCGCGGTGTGGTCACCACCGCCCCCGCCACCGCTGTGCAGCGGATGCCGGGCCGGCGGTACATCGTCAAGGTGCTCGACCGGCACTTCGTGGAGCCCGAGCCGGGGAGGTTCGCCTGGTTCCTGCCGCGGATCCTGGAGCGGGCGCAGCTGGGCGACATGCTCGGCCTGCCCGCGGGGACCCCGGTCGTACTCCAGGAGTACGTCGACCACGAGGCCGAGTTCCGTGTCTACGTCGTGGGGGACGACGTCCTCACCTTCGAGGTGGCCAAGGAGGATCCGCGGGACATCTGGTCCCGGTCCGACCACGTGCGGGTGAGCGCTGCCGTGACGCCGCCCGCCGTGGCCCGTGCGGTACGCGCGCTGGCCCACGCATGGGACCTCAGATACGGGGCGTTCGACTTCCTCCTGGACCGCGGTGAGGCCGTCTTCCTGGAGATGAACGCGCACGGGGACTGGACCTGGTTCGAGCTCAAGGCGGGCGTGGACGCGGTGACCCGCGCCGCGGTACGCACCGTCCGCGATCTCCACTGGTCCGCCGTGGGCGCCACCGGCCCACGGCGGGTCGACCTCCTCACCTTCCTCGGCGCGAGCGCGCGCGCCAGCGCCGAGGAAGGCGCTGTAAGGAGCAGAGGGGCCGGCACGACGGTGCCGTGACGAGCGCGGGCGGGTGGGCGGGCAACTCTCCGTCGGGAACGGGAATCCGCCGGACATGGCAACCCGACCGGCACCGTGCACACCGCCGCCGTGCAGCCGGGGCCACACCCTGGCCTCGGTCCACCCGGCCAGGCGGCGCCAGCAGGTCAGGCCCGCGCCGAAGTCCGGAACAGCTGGTCAGGACTGGGAGGCGGGCGGGAGGAAGTGGGATGCACCACGCAATCCGGGCCCCATGCCAACCGGACCGTACGGAAGGCGCCTGACGGGCATAGGCCCAGGTCAGGCGCCTTCTTCCGTGCCCTAGAAGAAGCCGAGCTTCTTCGGCGAGTACGACACCAGCAGGTTCTTGGTCTGCTGGTAGTGGTCGAGCATCATCTTGTGGGTCTCGCGGCCGATCCCGGAGCTCTTGTAGCCGCCGAACGCGGCGTGCGCCGGGTAGGCGTGGTAGCAGTTGGTCCACACCCGTCCGGCCTGGATGGCGCGGCCGGCGCGGTACGCGGTGTTGGTGTCGCGGGTCCATACGCCGGCGCCGAGGCCGTAGAGGGTGTCGTTGGCGATCCGGATGGCGTCGTCGAAGCCGTCGAAGGAGGTGACGGCGACGACCGGGCCGAAGATCTCCTCCTGGAAGACGCGCATGCTGTTGTCGCCCTCGAAGATGGTCGGGCGGACGTAGTAGCCACCGGCCATTTCACCTCCCATGTCGGCGCGTTCGCCGCCGGTGAGGATCTTGGCGCCTTCCTTCTGGCCGATGTCGAGGTAGGAGAGGATCTTCTCCAGCTGGTCGTTGGACGCCTGGGCGCCGATCATGGTGGCGGTGTCCAGGGGGTGCCCCTGGACGATCTTCTCGGTGCGGGCGACGGCGGCGTCCAGGAACTCGCGGTAGTGGCCCCGGGCGACGAGTGCGCGGGAGGGGCAGGTGCAGACCTCGCCCTGGTTGAGGGCGAACATGGTGAAGCCCTCAAGTGCCTTGTCGTAGAAGTCGTCCTCGGCCGCGGAGACGTCGTCGAAGAAGATGTTGGGGCTCTTGCCGCCCAGCTCCAGGGTGACCGGCTTCAGGTTCTGGCTGGCGTACTGCATGATGAGGCGCCCGGTGGTGGTCTCGCCGGTGAAGGCGATCTTCGCGACGCGCGGGCTGCTGGCGAGCGGCTTGCCGGCCTCGACTCCGAAGCCGTTGACGATGTTGAGGACGCCCGGGGGCAGCAGGTCGGCGATCAGGCTCATCCAGTAGTGGATGGAGGCGGGGGTCTGTTCTGCGGGCTTGAGGACGACCGCGTTGCCCGCGGCGAGTGCGGGGGCGAGCTTCCAGGTGGCCATGAGGATCGGGAAGTTCCACGGGATGATCTGGGCGACCACGCCCAGCGGCTCGTGGAAGTGGTAGGCGACGGTGTCGTCGTCGATCTCGGCGAGGCTGCCCTCCTGGGAGCGGATCGCCCCGGCGAAGTAGCGGAAGTGGTCGATGGCCAGCGGGATGTCGGCGGCCAGGGTCTCGCGGACCGGCTTGCCGTTCTCCCAGCTCTCGGCGACCGCCAGTTGCTCGGCGTGCTGCTCCATGCGGTCGGCGATCCGGTTGAGGACGTTCGCCCGGTCGGTGGCCGAGGTACGGCCCCACGCGGGCGCGGCGGCGTGGGCGGCGTCCAGGGCGAGCTCGACGTCCTCGGCGGTGCCGCGGGCGATCTCGGTGAAGCTCTGGCCGGTGACGGGAGTCGGGTTCTCGAAGTAGCGGCCCTGGGCGGGCGGGACGTACTCCCCGCCGATCCAGTGGTCGTAGCGCGGCGCGTACGACATGATCGCGCCCTCGGTGCCGGGGTTGGCGTAACGGGTCATGGGGCGGCCCTCCCATCGATGCGGTGTTGGCCCGGACGGTAGGTGCCAGAAGGTTGCAACGGGGTTGCACCCGGGCCGCAGCGTCCTAGACTCAGGCGCATTCGTCCACATCGACAATGACGTCGGGGCCGAACATGACTGCTTTGTACGGGGCCTGGCCCTCGGGCAGCGATCCGGCGGTGCTGCGCCGGGACGCCGCGCGCGCCCATGAGCGTTTCCTGACCACCGGGGCGCTGTCCGGCTTGCCGTTGCGCGATGTCGTACGGGACTCGTGGCGCCGCTCCCGAAACCGGGGTGTGGACCCCGAGACCGGGTGCCCGGGCGCCGCCGCGCTGGCCGCCCCGGAGCTGCGGGACTACCGGCTCGGGCACCCGCTGGCGGCGGTGCTGCCCGTCATCCGGCGGCTGCTGGTCGACAGCGCCCAGGACGACGACCAGGTGGTGGCGGTGGGCGACGCGCGGGCCCGGCTGCTGTGGGTCGAGGGCGCGCCGGCGCTGGTCGCGCGCGCCGAGCGGATCGGCTTCGCGGAGGGCGCCGACTGGTCGGAGGCGGCCGCCGGCACCAACGCGCCGGGCACGGCCCTGGCGCTCGGCCGGCCGCTCCAGATCTACGCCAGCGAGCACTTCAGCCGCCCCGTCCAGGCCTGGAGCTGCTCCGCCGCCCCGGTGCGCGACCCGGACACCGGCGCGATCCTCGGCGTCGTCGATCTCACCGGCGGCGACCACATCGCCGCCCCGCACGCGCTCGCCCTGGTCCGGGCCACCGTCGCCGCCGTCGAGGCCGAACTCCGCCTGCTGCGGCTCCAGGGGGTCCTCCCGGCGCCGCGTGCACAGGCCGTCCGCCTGCTGGAGGTCCTGGGCCGCGACCGGGCCCGGCTCACCACCCCGAACGGCAGCCTGGAGCTGAGCCCCCGGCACTCCGAGATCCTCTACCTGCTGGCCCGCCACCCCCGGGGGCTCACCGCCGACGCCCTCGCGGTCCGCCTCCACGAGCAGGACGGCGCCCTGGTGACCGTACGCGCCGAGATGTCCCGGCTGCGCCGCCTCCTCGGCCCCGCGCTCCTGGCCTCCCGTCCCTACCGCCTCCTGCTTCCGGTGACCACCGACGCCGACGCCGTCCGCGCCCACCTCACCCACGGCTCCCCCGCCCAGGCCCTCGCCGCCTACCCCGGCCCCCTCCTCCCCCGCTCCCTCTCCCCCGCCGTCGCCGAGGCCCGCGACGAACTCGCCTGCGAGCTGCGCCGCGTCCTGCGCCGCCACGCCGACCCCGTCCTGCTCCTGGAGTGGACCGAACGCCCCGACAACGACGACGACCTGGAGATGTTGCAGGCGGCGGCCGAGGCCCTGCCCCCGGGCTCACCCCGCGCGCTCGTACTGCGCACCCGCCTTGAGCGGGCGCTGCGCTGATTGCGCCGTGAATGCTCCCTGCCGCACCACGCGCGCGCCCCCGCACCATGGCGCGATGGGACGGACCTTCACACGCCTCTTCGCACACCTCTTCACACGCCGCGCCAAGCGCGCCGCGCAGCCCGTGTCGGAGAGCGAGGAGGTGCTGTTCGGGGGCCGGCTGCGCTACGACACGGGGTGGTCGCAACACGAGAGGGCGTTCCTGGAGCTGTCGCTGTGGGCGATGGTGCGCAGACTGCCGGGACTGGTGGGCGGCACCGTGCGGCTGGCGTGGGCGGCGGACCGGCGGGCGCTGCTGGTGGTGGGCGGGTGCGAGGTGGGGCAGGGGGTGGTGCAGGCGGCAGGGCTCGTGGTGACCAACGAGGTGCTGCGGGCGCTGTTCGCGGGCGGGGATACGCAGGAGCGGCTGAAGGACGCCCTGCCCGCCCTGGTGGTGGCTGCCGTGCTCGCGGTGCTGAACGCGCTGCTCGCCTCGGGGTCGACGGCGGGCACGGGGCGGCTGGAGCCGAAGGTCGAACGGGTCGCCACCGAGCGGTACTTGGAGCGCGCGGCGCGGGTGGAGCTGGCGGCGATCGAGGACGCGGAGTTCCATCGTCTGCTGGACTCGGCGCAGTACGGGGCGACTTCCGCGCGGCACATGATCGGGGCGTGCGTGGCGGTGGTGAACGGCCTGTTCGCCTTCGCGGCGGCGGCCGGGGTGCTGACCGTGCTGCATCCGGTGCTGCTGCCGCTGCTCGCACTGATCGCGCTGCCGCGCAGCTGGGGCGCCCTGCGCGTGTCGCGGCGGCGGTACGCGTCCATGCAGACGTGGATCGAGCACGTACGGGCGGCGCGGCTGCTCGGGCAGCTCCTCATCGACGACACCGCAGCCCAGGAGGTGCGGGTGCACGGCGTCGGGTCGTATCTGCTCGGGCACTTCCGCGCCATGTCGGAGGCCTCCGAGGCCGAGCAGACCCGCCTGGCCGACGGCAAGGCGGCCACCGAGCTGACGGCGGCGACGCTGAGCGGGGCGGCGACCCTGGCGACGTACGGGGCGCTGGCCGGGCTGCTGCTGACCGGCGGGATGCAGCTGTCCGTGGCGGGTACGGCGGTGCTCGCGATACGGACCGGCTCGGCGAGCCTGGCGGCGCTGGTGACGCATGTGAACAGGCTCTACGAGGAGGCGCTGTTCGTGGCGGACCTGGAGAAGCTGATCGTGGAGGCCGACCAGTACGCCATCCCGTCGGGCGGGGCCGGGCTGCCGGCCGTACCGGCGGAGATACGGTTCGAGAAGGTCGGCTTCACCTATCCGGGCCGCGACACACCCGCCCTGGACGGCGTCAGCCTGAGCATCCCCGCCGGGACGGTCGTGGCGCTCGTCGGCGAGAACGGCAGCGGGAAGTCGACGCTCGCCAAGCTGCTGGCCGGGCTCTACGCGCCGGACTCCGGCCGGATCACCTGGGACGGCGTCGACGCCGCGACCGCCGACCGGGACCAGCTGTTCGGCCGGGTCGCCCTGGTCTCCCAGGACTTCCAGCGCTGGCCCTTCACGGCGGGCACCAACATCGCCATCGGCCGCCCCGAAGCCCCGGCCGGCGACGGCGGGCGGCTGGACGGGGCGGCCGCGTACGCCGGTGCGGACGCCATCACCGACACCCTGCCGCGCGGCCTGCGCACCCTGCTGGCCCGGCAGTTCCACGGCGGGGTCGAGCTCTCCGGCGGCCAGTGGCAGCGCTTCGGGATCGCCCGCGCCCGCTATCGCGACGCGCCCCTGCTCATCTGCGACGAGCCCACCAGCGCCCTGGACCCGCGCGCCGAACTGGAGACCTTCGACCGGATCCGCGGCCTGGCCGGGGACGGGCAGACCGTCGTCCTGATCACGCACCGGCTGAGCAGCGTGCGCGACGCCGACATCATCTACGTGCTGCACGAGGGCAGGCTGGTGGAGTACGGCAGCCATCACGAACTGCTGGAGCAGGCGCAGGGCCGCTACCGGGAGCTGTTCGAGATGCAGGCGGCACGCTACGCGGCCTCATCGCCGTCCCTGAGACCGAACTCATGAGCTGCTCCGCCAGAGCGCACCCGCGCCCGGAACCGGGAGCCGGGCCGAGCTCGTCCGAACCGGTGTGCAGTTCGTCGAGGCGACCGGGCTGAGCGTCCGCTCCGCGGTATGGGTGCTGCAGCGCCGGGAGACGCCGCTGCGGTTCCATCTCTTCTGCATGCTCCACTTCGGCTCGCAGGCGTACTACGACGAGATCGCGGCACGGCTGGGCGACTGCGATGTGGTCGTCGCCGAGGGATACCCCGAGTCGCCGCGCCGCTTCAACCGCCTCCGGCTCGGTTTCTACGGCCTTCTGCACCGCGCGCGCTCCTCGGAGCTGGTCTACCAGCACATCGACTACGACTCGCTCGGCGTACCCCTCATCTGGCCCGACACCCACGATCCCGAGCCGGAGGACGCCGTTTCGCGCGTCCGGCGCCCGCTCTCCGCCTACCTCAAGTTCGCGCTCTTCCTTCTCACCCTGCCGCTCGCGGTGTTCGTCCTCCTGCTGATGGGCGGCCGGAGATTCGTCGCCCGGTCCGTCAGCCTCAACATCGAGGACAACATGGACTGGCTCAGCGACAGCCACTTCGACGCCCTGGTCCTCGGCGACCGCGACGCCCTCCTCGTCGCCGCCCTCTCCCGCCTCCACGAGGAGCGGGCGGGCGAGCCCATCGACATCGCCGTCGTCTACGGCGCCGCCCACATGCCCGGCGTCGTACGCGGCCTGAACACGGTGTACGGCTACCGGCCCACCGGCGGCGACTGGCTGACCGTCCACGGCCTCAGGTTCTGAGCCTGCCGAAGTGACCCGATATCCGATGGCCGGGACCAGGCCGGATGTGCCACGCTGACGCCGTCCCGCATCCGGTGGCCGAGGGGGAAGCTTGCCCGCACCGTCAGGGTTCAGCTACGAGCAATGGCCTGACGGGACCGTGGTCGTCAACCACGGCTCCCGGGTGGCCGCACGGCTGCGCGGGGCTCGGGCGCAGGAATTCCTGGCGGAGGTTCAGAGCGGCGACCCGCAGCTCGTGATGGCTCGCTGGACCGGCAACTACAAGCGCGGCAACGAACGAACCGCCAAGCGCCACCCCCGCAACAGCTGACCTTGCCGCTGGTGGTTCTCGCCGGTTCTCTGAACCCCGTCACTCCAGCAACCCGGTACGCAGTTCCTCGACCAGCGCCTGCCCCACCCCGAGCCGCTCGCGCGCGTAGCCCTCCACCGAGCCGTACTCGTCCTTCAGCCATGCCAGGAACATCCGCATCGACTCGGCCGGGGCCAGCCCGAAGCCCGGCCAGACGCTTTGCGGATCCCTGCCGCCCGCCACGCCGTCGGCGACCATCCGCAGCGTCGCCGGCTCCGACAGCGCGTAGTCGGCGACTATGTCCTCCTCCCCCACACCCACCAGCGCGAGCACGAGCGCCGCGACCAGCCCGGTGCGGTCCTTGCCCGCCGCGCAGTGGAAGACCAGCGGGCGGTTCGCGTCGGCCGCGATCAGTCGCAGCACCTGGCGCAGTTCCGCGGCCCCGTCCTCGGCCACCTCCGCGTGCAGATCGGCGAAGAAGCGCACCGGCTCGACCTCGGCGCCCAGCGCCGGCTGGTCCACCGGCCGCTGCTCGACGCTCAGGTTGTGATACGCCAGCCCCTCGGCCTCCGGCACCCGGCCCCGCTTCGCGATCTCCCACGGATAGCGCAGATCGATCACCGTACGCACACCCAGCGCGCGGAACCGCGCCAGGTCCTCGCCTGCGAGCTTGGACAGCGCGTCGGACCGGTACAGGCGTCGCCACCGCAGCGTACGGCCGTCGCCGGACGGATAGCCGCCTAGGTCACGGAAGTTGTAGAGGCGCTCGAACTCGATGTGTCGGGTCACCGGCGGCACCCTACATTCGGTCTACATCCGGTGCGAGGCCCAGTCCTTGAGTACGTCGAAGTCCCGGTCCGTGAGACCGACGCGCGGGTCGACGTGATGCAGCAGCGCCGGCCCGGCGTGGTGTTCACGCACCCACCCGGGGTCGCGCTCGCCGAATTCGTCGTCGACCCAGGCGAAGGGACGCCCTGCGGCCCAGTCGACCACGTGGCGGGTCTTCCAGTGGATGCCGTCCACGTCGTCGTGGAACATCCGGGGCCATTCGATGACCGGCAGTCCGGGCAGGCCGAGCTGCGGCGCGATCAGCGTGTTCGCGTCATGCATCCAGGTGGTGGCCCAGACCAGCTCGTACGGCAGGCCGAGCAGGGCCGCCCCGTGATCCGGGTTCAGCCATACGCGCAGCGGCCTGGCCCGCTCGCCGCGGGCGGCGTGCCGCGCCACCCAGTCGCCGGGGAGCATGCGGTGCGTGGTGTATCCCCGGGGGCGGCGGTGCGCTTTGGCCGCGTAGGGGTTCAGCGGGCCGTCGACGTCGAGCAGGAGGAGCGGCCGGGGCTGTGGGGTCGGCATGATCAGCACGATAACCGGCGTCGGCCGGGGTAAGAGCCTGGTGGGAGGTGCGTATGCCCATCCGTAGTGGAAACGAGCCCGCTCACGCGCGCAGCCCGCTGAGGATGCGCCGGGTGTTCGCGGTGTGGGGGCTGGTCTGGGCGGTGGCCGGGACGGTGCTGTTCGCGGTGGTGGGCGAGCCCGGGTGGGCGATCGTCCTGGGGGTCGTGGCGGTGGTCGCCGCGGTGGATCTGGCGGTGATCGCGCACCGCATCCGGCAGGGCCCGCACTGGCAGCCGGGGCCGGATGTGCCCCCGTACGAGCCGCCGGACCGGCGCTGAGCAACGCGAAAGGCCCGGAGGCTGTGGCCTCCGGGCCTTCCACTTCAGTAGCGGGGACAGGATTTGAACCTGCGACCTCTGGGTTATGAGCCCAGCGAGCTACCGAGCTGCTCCACCC
>Ga0307517_10004347_pt1 | contig 21821 bp, 21 predicted proteins | sample 23_EM_MG_FD_194515 | JGI IMG/M metagenome (GOLD analysis project Ga0307517, IMG submission 194515) | Populus trichocarpa ectomycorrhiza microbial communities from riparian zone in the Pacific Northwest, United States - 23_EM | ecosystem: Host-associated > Plants > Roots > Unclassified | place... | reverse complement strand
TTGCGTAGACTTTGGTTCTACATTTTATTTTTATCAAATAAGGCGGTGATGAAGTTTCTTTTGTTATATTAATGGTTTTTCTAGGCCATACCTTAGGGTGCATGCCGGAGTTTTCCTGTAGTTAAATCCAAAATAAACTCATAGGATTTTTAAAAAAAAAAAAAAAAAAAAAAGAGGTATGAATTTGGCTTTCTTAACCTGCGGTTTTCTTGCTTATTTAAAAATAACTTAGACTAAATAGATAGCTAGTCACGATCATGGCTTTGGGGGAGTGTCACTTTTCTGCAGGAGTGGTGGTTGCCCGGGCTTGGCGGACAGGGGGGTCTATGTAATTTAGCTTCTTTGGCTTCTCTCACGCTTGCTTGACAAAACGCGGCGACCATCGTGAGGAAGGAGCACAGCACAACGGAGAAGCCGTTTTGTCGGTGGTTTGAGGGAAGGAAAATTGGGCCTGTATCTAGTTAGTCGGACAACCTGCGAGGCTGGGCTTTCTTTACCAGGGGAATTTTCTGTCTTTTGTGCGGTTTGCCGCATTGGTTTTGCGAAGTAGATTGGTGAGCTTGAATTGATCGTGACTTGTGTGGTTTTCTTTTCTACTTGAGGTTTCTTGAAAGTGACAGTTGTTTAGCCGTACTTCTCCCCTTCCGTTAAGTAGATACAATTCCCCCGATTTCCTTGTTTTCAGTACTATGCCCTCCTGTGTCATGCGCCAAGCCATAAATGTGAACTAAATTCTTTCCCACGGCATCCCCCTGCCATAGCTATCAGTATTAAGGGTGTGGGGGCCAGGCGGATATGGCTTTTCATGTCGCTTATTACTTGTAGTCCCACACATCTTCGGGAAGAAGCCGGGCTAATCCTACCAACTTTTAGATAGCGGCGGGAGAACGAAATTAAACGCCAAGAGTAAAGCAACACAAAGGGCTTAGATCGCCAAAACAACAACTTAGAGCGGGGAACTTCTCATTCAACTTACTTGCTCACACACACGCTGACGCTCAACTAACTAAACTAGCTACAAGTCCCCCTCATGTGCGGAGCGAACACAGGGGGATCGTGCGGCTGAGTTTCCATTGCCAAGGACACTAAATCGTGTTCGCTCCGCACATGCGGGGGACTTGTAACGGTAAAGCCAGGTGTGTATACAAAGGCAGCAAATCCTTCCTCCCATCCTTCTACCGGTCGCGACACAGGTCAATTCTCCTCCATGTATATCCGCCTGGCTCTTCCTCGGACTCCCGTGCCGACAAAGGGGAAACTCAAAGAATTTCTTCCCATAGCTTCCGCCCATCCGAGCCCTCGCGCATCCGACTCTCGCAGAACCGCATTCCTTCCAGCGCTCCATCGGTCCCAACCGCATATCCCAGGGCTTTATTTGAACGATAACGGGATGATCTGTGCGCGGGCAACAGGCCAGCACGCCGAGCGGCATCGAAAACTGCCAGCACCAACTGCCCACCACTATTGCAATCAGCGTCGCGAGATCGGTGGCGGGGTCTGAAAGATAGGCTTGGCTGGCAGAGAGCAGCTTGGGGTCCATGTTCTTTCTACGTCGTCGGAGGTGCCCTAATACCCGAACTGGGCTTTACACTCTCTTCTTCCTTCTCATGATCTTTCGCCTTTAATAGGCAACCTCTTCGGGCTTCTTCTAAACGCTTTCCCTGAATATTCAAGTCTAGTTTTGCCTCTTACACAATTTCCCTTGTCTCCGGCGGCCCTTTACAGTCCTGACACCTTCTCCGGTTCCCGATCTTCATACTGTGACACTAATCCTTTTCGACCCTCAGCAACCCTAATAATCTCTAATCTCCCGCCTTCCCTACAGTAGTGCCAATCCCTAAACCACCCCAACCTTCCTGCATCGTCTATCTCCTAGATCATACATACTGTTACTCCTCTGATACACAACTCCCGTCTCAAAATTAGCCTTTGAAAAAATTCTACCATGGGGCTTCCATGTTCCCGCCATGTCCGGGATATGGAACTTTTGTGAATTTTCAACGGAAAGAACATCCAAGGTCTAGTCGCTTGAGGCGATCAAACAACAGGCCTCTTTCCCATTTATAATCCTTGGGTAAAAAAGTTTCCGGGAAGCGCAATAATGGCCGCAACCCCCGCATGTCCGCTGGCTCACAACTTTCAAGACTGTCTGACAGCTCAACGTCACTTTGTGGGTTACCATAGCAACATGGGGACCAAGCTTTTCCTGAGGCTCAATTTGGTATTAGTAATCTACTAAATATTGATAATAATATTATAAGCGTTCTTCGGATTTTGAGCCTCAAAGTCATGCTTAGTCATACTGTTACTATGGTTACCCACACATTTACCTTAAGCTGTCACAACATTGCCATAGCAACCCACAAAGTGACGTTGAGCTGTCAGGCACTCTTGAGAGTACCCCCGGTTGTGAGCCAGCGAACATGCGGGGGTTGCGGCCGCTCGCCGCAACCTTGGCACGATTAGTGACTCTTTCTATTCTGCTACGGGGAATTATTGAAAGACACCTCATACCAAAAGAGATGCCCCCGCCGGGGCTGAAAATAGAGGGCCAAAGAGCCCACATCATCGTATCGTTCTGCCTACTGGTGGATTGAACAGGGAAAGCACCACTGGGATGAATGATAATTTCTCTTGTGCGGGGTGTGGTGTCGGTAGGGTTGTAATCTGTGCAGTGAGATCTGATGCCGGTATTGGTGTCATACTTGTGCATTGCAAAAATTCCCGGAAATGATGGTTCCGGCCCGGCGCAAACTTAGGTGTAGCCTGCTTACTAAAAGGTGCGCAGCCTAGCCTCCACATTTCCGAGAAAATTTTTGCAATGGGCAAGTACTCGAGTACTAGTACTGGGTGAGTGCCCAAATGCTTCGGTACTTCTTGCCTGTTACTCTAAAGAATATCTGTCCGGGATACAAGTGCGCGGCTCAAGGTGGAATATTGGGTAAGAATTATTGTGAAAACTGTTAGACTACAATTTCTTAACTGTCCATAATAGCTCGCTTGATGTGAGGCGCTTACCACTTGCCGGGGATACTTGTCTTTGAGTGGGGGAAACCGGAATTTTTGCTGGCAACCGGAATTGCGATGTATGCAGTGAGGCAGCCCCGCAACACCCTGCAATGGGAAAGCATGACACCTTGACTTGCAGCCGAGGAGAATAGCTGCCGATGACGTTTCAACTTGTTGATCCACGAGGAAATGGCTTTGCAGTGTCGTCTAGTGGGGCTGGAGCAATAGATCTCGCTAGGTCTATTGTACCGCGGATACTTAGGACCTTGTTGTGGATGGTGGGTACGATGGTATTACACTATCAGTAGTAGGAGTTAGTGATGGACACGATCATGATCGAGGATACAATGGGGGGCATGCTCGATCATGATCTGATCAAGGGACCCCATGATTGTATGATCGATGAAACGGGGGACCCTGATCGAGTGATCGATCACGGCCACTGCTCGAGCATGGTAGAATATAGTCGATTATCATTGACTATACTCGAGTATGATCCATTTTTGCAGTTATTCAATAGTTATTATTTAGCCATAATAGTAATGGATGACATGTAAAGAACTAGCGGGGGAAAGTCTAGCCGAAAGAATTGGTATCTAGTGTGCCGGCAGACTCCTTCTATATAAGTTCATAGTATCACCCAATAACTAAGATTTGTTGAGTGATCAGTCATGATTCCAGATGCTCGAGTATACTCGATGATGGTCGACCATGATCGAGCAGTACCTATGATCGAGCAAATCGATCAGATCATGGATGTTCCGCTCGATCATGATCTGATAGAGGGACCCCCATGATCGATCGAGGCTGATCGAGCAGACTCTAGTCAAGCAAAACTCGATCATGATCTGATCGTGTCCATGACTAAGTAGGAGACTTATGCGACCAGTTAGAACTTAGAAGCTTGTATCAGATGCCTCACCGTAGCATCGAATAGTAATTTAGTCAGAGGAATGACACCAATTTTACTCCCAATTGCCTGACGTTTGTAAAAACGACTGCTATTGCATACCACCAAAATCCTGCGGCTCTGGACGATTTTTTGCCCATATGCAATCGCAGTCGTTTTTACAGACATCAGGCAATTAGGAGCACACCATTCGGGTAGCTTAATTAGAATTATCTTCGGCACAAAGGAGTGGGTGGACCCGTTACACTGCTTTAATACCAGAAGACCCTCGCTTTTCTTTAACTAGACCCCGAGGAATAGCATCAACCAACTTTACTCCCTAACTCTCCCTCTTTTTCTACAGCGCAAGCAGTAAAGAGCGCAAAATGTCTCAATGTACCATCAATGATAGCACTAGCCTTTCAAATAGATGGAACACTCCTGATGAGTTGAACAGCGACACTGTTAACGACGATCACCCCCAACTCTTGACCTGGTTATCACCCCTGGATCCCGGCTTACGGCATTGGGAAATCCAGGAACGTCGTGTCAACGATGTCGGAGAATGGCTCATGGAGACTGAGGAATTCAGGAGATGGAGCGGATTGGGCAAGGAAATTGAATGCGAAAGTGCGGTTCTATTTTGTTATGGAGATCCGGGGGTCGGAAAGACATTTATCAGGTAACAAAACTTATTCGCCGGGGAGGGGGGAAAGTGAGCCCGTGCTAACACCCCGCGATGACAGTTCGCTAGTAGTGGATAGACTATGCGATCAGACTAGTGGGCAAAACGCTGCGGTTTCATGTTTTTACTTGGACTTCGCTGCTCGAAAGGAGCAGTCCGCAACAAATGTGCTGGGTTCCTTGCTAAACCAGATAGTTAGCGGAATGAAAACGGTTCCCGAAGAAATATTGTGGGCCTTTCAACAGCAGAAAACGACCATCGGTGGACGCAGACCGCAACTCGTTGATATTGTCAGGATGCTACAGCTCGTTACGTCCTACCAGCCTACATTTATGTGTCTTGACGCTCTAGATGAATTCGGTCGAGTGCAACGGGCCAAGCTCCTTGATTCCCTTAAACAAATTCTCGAGAAGTCCCCGGGCACTCGAATATTCACGACAGGAAGGCCCTATATTCAGGCTGAGATCGAGAAGCGTCTTCCTGGACAAGTGACTAGTGTCTCTATTTGTCCCACCAGAGGCGACATCACTAGGTTCCTTCGTGTTAAACTCGGCGAGGACGACATAGTAGATGCCATGGACGACAGTCTGGAGGCAGACATCCTGCAGAAGATTCCGAAAAATATGTCGCCGAGGTGCGTGGGGTCCAGGATGCCGAGAATCACACTTCACGTTATTCGCTAATAATTACATTTAGGTTTCGACTTGTTTCCTTAAAGATTGAAGCGATCTTGGGAGAGCCAACAATACACCTGAGACGGGAAAGGCTTAGCAGAATGCCTGATGGATTGGGGTGGGGAGGTGCTTACGGTTCCACGATAGAGCGGATAAGGGGGCTAGATGGAGGTAAATCGAGACTCGGGATGGAAGCTCTCATGTGGATTAGTCACGCCGAACGGCAACTGAGGGTTGATGAGCTCTGCCAAGCCCTAGCAGTCGAGCTAGGCTCCAAGGACTTCAATGCCGGCAACGCCCCTTCACTGTTGACATTGATGAGCTGCTGTCAGGGGCTCATCACTGTGAATAAGGAGAAATCAACGGTGCGACTGATCCACCCCACTCTGCAAGATTATCTTTCGGCCCGTCCCGATCTTTTCAACACACCTCACTCGACAATGGCCAGGATCTGCTCGACCTATCAGTCCTCCGAACAGGCCAAAGCCGCCTATTACCGTCATGGGTCTGCCGGCGCACCCTTTTGGACCTATTCTTTTGAATACATGGAAGCCCACAATAAAAAGACATATTTCCGATTCCATTAGTTCACTTGAGCTGCTTCGGGAATACGATAGCCACTCATGGGCAGACTATCTCTTGGCAGGCCGGTATTGGGGACTCTCGTATCAGATCCCCTACCAGGTTCGGTGGACTTCACTGCGCATCCTTCTTCGCAATTGTTGAGATCATAACTGCTTTAACAGAGATGGTATTCCATAAGGTTAAGGTACAACGGATTCAGAGTTCAGATTCGGATCGACGGCAATTGATTGTATATAGCAGATAAATGAGTGTGAGAGAAGAAACTTATCAAGGAAGGGGGCGGGGGAAAGATGATCGAAAGTGGTGAAGACACAGAAAAACCAAATGCGATGACTGATAGTGAATAAACAAAGGAAACAACAGGCCGCCCTATATCCTTCTTGAGACCAAAAACTTGCTCGATAGCATGCTTCCTACAAATGCCAAATCTCTTCACAGTTTCTTCCACTCTCCCGGGTTTCATTATGCACTCCCGAATCATATCCGAGGTGAAACCAGGATTCCCGAGGGTATAGTTAAGCGGCTGCCCGAGGGTTGAGTATATCCCCGAAGATGCTGTCGGTTCTCGGCTATCATTCATGGTTGTGTTCATCGTCAACGGGTTGGTGTTTGGGGTTTGTCCCATTAGATATGCAGGATTGATGTCGGAGCTGGTATGGAGCTAACAGTATTGGAACAGTGCTCAAGCAACCGTGTGTATCAGATGACAGCGGTTGCTTTCCTGGCCCACGGGAATGGGGAAAATATGTATATAGTGAGCAGCCAAATTCCAAAAGATGGAATGTTGTTATATCAACGGAAGAGATTTTTTTGGGGTGCACATCGCTAGCCTGGGCTGCTCTGAATGGGCATGGGGGAGCGGTGAAGATACTATGAATACTCAGGCAATAAGAGGTCAACCCTAACCTTGATGCGTAGAAAGCCATTTCCACAGATTAAGGTTAGGGTTGGTACACGTGACCTCCAGTGTTTCAGCGTGTTCTGATCACTCGGATTGAAACTTTACTTCCGGGAGGGAAAACTGTTCGGGAGAGGGGCAATCGTGTGGTGAATGTCTAAATGCACAGCGGAAACACGCGAAAACAAGAACTAGATATTGGATATATGGATAGGCCGACGACACTGATTGACTTTCAGATTATCTAGAAGCGCACACACCGTGTAGCATTTATAGTTCTAATCTAATCTAGCCTTCCGGCAACCACCGCCACCGACGAACTACTGCTTTCCAAGAGCGAATAACTGCGCCCATACCTATGAAACTTATTACAATGCATGTTTACATACTCTTCGAAGTGGTGAACTCTCGTTCCCTCGTTATCGGGGGAAGCAATGGGTTGGGAAAGAGTGGGTGTTACGAGTACTCGCTTCCCTGTCAGTATCATGGGTGTGGGGGCCAAGCGGATAGGGCTTTTCATGTCGCTTATTAGTCCCACACATCGTCGGGAAGAAGCCGGGCTAATCCTACCAACTTTTAGATGGCGGCGGGAGAACGAAATTAAACGCCAAGAGTAAAGCAATACAAAGGGCTTAGATCGCCAAAACACAACTTAGAGCGGGGAACTTCTCATTCAACTACTTGCTCACACACTCACGCTCAACTAATTAAACTACTGTAGCTAACGGTAAAGCCAGATGCATATACAAAGGCAGCAAATCCTTCCTCCCATCATTCTATCGATCGCGACACAGGTCAATTCTCCTCCATGTATGCCCCCCTGCCTCTTCCGGGGACTCCCGTGCCAACAAAGGAAAAACTCAAAGAATTTCTTCCCACAGCTTCCGCGCATCCGAGCCTTCGCGCATCCGACTCTTGCAGAGCCGCATTCCTTCCAGCGCTCCATCGATCCCAACCGCATATCCCGGGGTTTTGTTCGAACGATAACGGGATGATCTGTGCGCGGGCGATACGGAGCACGTCGAGTGGCATCGAAAACTTCCAACACCAGCTACCCACTACTATTGCCATCAGCTTCGCGAGATCGGCGGCGGGGTCTGAAAAATAGGCTGGGTTGGCAGAGAGTAGCTTGGGGTCTATGTTCTTTCTGCGTTGCCGGAGGTGCCCTAATACCCAAACTTTGGTTTGCGCTCCCTTCTTCTTTCTCATGATCTTTCGCCTTTCATAAACAACTTCTTCAAAATTCTTCCAAACGCTTTCCCTGAATCTTCAAGTCTAGTTTTTGCCTCTTACACAATTTCCCTTGTCTCCGGCGGCCCTTTACAGTCCTGACACCTTCTCCGGTTTCTCGGCCTTCGTAATATGGGACTGATCCTTTTGAATCATTACCAACTTTAATCTCTAGTCTCCGGCCTTCCCTAATGCTAATCCCTAAACAATCCCAAACCTTCCTGCATCGTCTGTCTCCTAGATCATACACACTTTCACTCTTCTAATATGCCACTCCCCCATCCCAAAACTATCCTCTGATAAAACCTTTCTCAGCCATAGGGCTCCCATGTTCCAACCATGTCCGGGATATGCAACCTTCCTGGATTTTCAACAGAAAGAACATCCAGGGCCTAGTTGCTGGAGGATACCAAACAACAACATACCTCTTTCCCATTTACAATCCTTGAGTGAAAAAGTTCCTGGGAATCGTAGTACTGGGTCTTGCTATTCTGGTACGAGGGATTGCTGAAAGACACCTCATACCAAAGGAATGCCCCTGTCAAGGTTGAAAATAGAGAACCAAAGAGCCCACAGCATCGTATTGTTCTGCCTACTGGCGGATAGAAGAGAGGAAGCAGCAGGGGATGAATCGCGATTCCTCTTGTGCGGAGTGGTGTCAGTATGTTTTTAGTTTATGCAGTGTAATCTAATACCAAGCCTTCCAATGGGCCAACCCGGGTCCAAAAAGGGCCAGCCCGACCCGGCCCAAGCCCAACCAAGGTTGAGCCCAACCCAACCCAGCCCAAGAAACGAAAGCCCGGGTTAGCCCAATGGCCCAGTGGGCCGGCCCATATAAGAAAAGGAATTAAATATTATATATTAACATTGGTGTGAAATTGGTATTAGAATACAAAATGGATGGTAGGAAAAGTTAGATGGTAAAATAGAGATAATTCATGAAGAGAGGAAAGAGAGTGGAGACATGGGCGTGGGGGGGTTTCAGTAGGAAAGCATGAGTTTAGTTAGGCGAGTGCCAACATCGTAGACATTGGGTTGCTTGAATTGTTGCGGGGTTGAGAGAGTGCCGTGAGTCGGATATTGTTCTCTTGGTTCCAGAGAATACTCGTTCTGGCTCTGACAACATTGCCGGGATTGAGAGGACAGTTATGGCCCAGGCTGAAAGGATCGGGTACTCCTTTTGTTGACGATCTTCAAGCCACCAGCTATTATCGAACTATTAGTACTAATAGGTATCTGAATTAAATAGAGAGAGGCTAAATATACTCAATTTTCCTTCTCGCTTTTCACTATTCAATCGCAATTTGAACACGCGTCTGCTAGGACCTAGCTGCTAAAGGCAAATCCATTCCCAAATTTTGTGTGCTCAGATTCTGGTTTCCGTGGTGACAATGACTTGAAGGATCGTCATGGTGAAAGTCAGGAAGGCGAGACAAAACATTCACTAGGCCGGCCGGGTTACCCGGGCTTGGCACCTCCGGGCCCGACCCGGCCCAAGCCCATCTAAAGTTGAGCCCAGCCCAATGCGCCCAGCCCGGCCCAACCAAGAGCCCGGGCTGGCCCAACGAAGCCCGGACCCATTGGAAGGCTTGTCTAATACTGGTATTGGTACTTGCGCATTTCAAAAATTCCCGAAAATGAGAGTTTTGGTTTGGCGCAAACTTAAATGTAGTCTATAAGTTAATGCATACTAAAATGTGCGACAGCCTAGCCTCCACATTTCCAGGAACTTTTTCAATGGGCGGGTACTAGTACGGGGTTGGTGCCCAAATAAATTTACTTGGACAACGGTACTTCTTGCCTGTCACCCTAAAGAATATCTGTGTGGGATACAAGTGCGCGGCTCAAGGTGGAATATTGGAAAAGAATTATTGTGAAAACTGTTGGACTACGATTTCTTAACTGTCCACCATGGCTCGCCTGATGTGAGGCGCTTGCCACTTGCCGGGGATACTTATCTTTTAATGAGATCGGGATTTTGGCTGGTAACCGGAATGGCCATGTATGCAGTGGGACGGCTCCCGCCATAACGTCATTCAGTAATAGGAAAGTGACAATCAATAGGTGGCGTACAGTGGACTATCGGTTTATTCACTGCGGTGCGAGAGCAATAGAGCGCGCGAAAAGAATAGATTCGTATCTAACGAGTGAAAGAAAGACAATAATGTGAGAGAATCATGACGGAGAAGAAACAGGAACGATAGGGTCTCTTATAGAGACAGAACGAGCTAGAATCAAGGAGACAGAAAAGGAAAGACGTAAAGGGAATGTAGGAAATCCTCCACTGTCTCGCATGTCAAACACTCCCGATACTAATTGAGTGTCATAGCTGATAGCTAGTGCTAGTCTGTTTTATATCCGACATCTTATGTTTCTGCTAAACTAGTCAAACACGCAAAGGAATTTTGCAAAACACTAGAAGGTTCCAGTGAGAGCGAGAAACACTAGGACCAGCCGTAGTCAGTTTCAACAGAAAGCATGATATCTTAACTTGTAGCCGAGGAGAATAGCTACCGATGGCCTTTCAAGTTGTTGATCCACGAGGAAATGGCTTTGCAGTGCCGTCTGGGGAGGTTGGGGTACCGCAAAAACTCGAATAATCGAACCGTGTGCTATGTCGTTGGGGTTGCCCTCTCTGGTAAGGTCTGGTGTTTTTTTGTTTTTTCATGGCCTCCAGAGGGGCTGAGAGGCTCCTTTTTTTGCTGTATTTTTCGCCCCTACTCTAAAGTAGGGAATTCTCAAATACATAGCACACGGGTCGATTATTCGAGTTTTTGCGGTAGTTAATACTGTAGATTTCGCCGGGCTATTCTGCCGCCAGTATCTAGGACCTTGTCGTAGGTGGGGGTACGATAAGTGTCGCACTGCCGGTTCCGGTAGTACGAGACCTATGCTGTCGGTTAGGACTTTGAAGCTTGTATCCGATGCCTAAGAATAGTACCAATGTAGTAATTTGGTTGGAAGAATGACACCAATTTACCCATTCGGGTAGCTTAATTAGAATTTTCTTCGGCACAAAAGAGTAGGTAGACTTGATACGCTGCCTTAGCACCAGAAGACCCCGCTTTTGTTTAACCAGACTCCACCTTGCTTTCACTCTCCCGAGGATTTGCATCAACTAACTTTGCCCCCCAACTCCTCCTTTTCCACAGTGTGGGCAGTAAAGAGTGCAAAATGTCGGAATATACAATCAATGATAGCACCAGCTATTCAAATAGAAGTGACACTCCTAATGCGTGGAACAGCGATACGGTTAGCGACGATCGCCCCCGACTCTTAACTTGGTTATCATCCCTAGATCCTTGCTTGCGGCATTGCCACATTCAGGAAAACCGTGTCAACGATGTCGGAGAATGGCCCATGGAAACCGAGGAATTCACGAGATGGTACGGATTAGGTAGGGGAGGTCATCGTGAAAGCGCCGTTCTATTTTGCTATGGACATCCAGGGGTCGGAAAGACATTTATCAGGTAACAAGCCTTGTTTGCTGAGGAAGGAAGAAAGTGAGCCCGTGTTAACGCTCCGCGATGACAGTTCGCTAGTAGTGGACAGACTGTGCGATCAGGCCAGCGGGAAAACGCTGCCGTTTCATGTTTTTACTTGGACTTCGCTGCCCGAAAGGAGCAGTCTGCAACCAATGTGCTCGGTTCTTTGTTAAAACAGATAGTTAGCGGAATGGAAAGGATTCCGGAGGAAATATCGCGGATATTTCGGCGGCAGAAAACGACCATCGGTGGACGCAGACCGCAACTGATTGATATCGTGAGGATGTTACAGCTCGTCACCTCCTACCAGCCTACATTTATGTGTCTTGACGCTCTAGACGAATGTGGCCGAGTGCAACGGGCCAGGCTCCTCGATTCCCTCCAACAAATCCTCGAGAAGTCCCCAGGCACTCGAATATTCGCAACCGGAAGGCCTCATATTCAGGCTGAGATCGAGAAGCGTCTCCTGGACAAGTGACTAGTGTATCTGTGAGTCCAAACGGGGGCGACATCGCCAGGTTCCTTCGTGTTAAACTCGGCGAGGACGACATGCTAGATGCTATGGATGACGGCTTGGAGGCAGACATCCTGGAGAAGATTCCCGAAAATATGTCACAAATGTGCGTGAGGCCGACGATGCCCAGAATCCAACTCTAGGTTATCCGCTAATACATGCATTTAGATTTCGACTCGTTTCCTTGAGTATCGAGGCAATCTTGCGAGAATCAACAATATATGGGAGACGAGGACGGCTCAGCAAAATGGCTAATGGGTTGGGGTGGCGAGGCGCTTACGGTACCACGATAGACCGGATAATGGCGCTAGATGGAGATAGATCGAGACTCGGGATGGTAGTTCTCATGTGGATTAGTCACGTAGAACGGCCACTAAGGGTTGACGAACTTTACGCTTTGGCAGTCAAGTTAAGCTCCAAGGATTTCAATGCCAGCAACGCCCCTTCGATATCGACATTGGTGGCCTGCTGCCAAGGGCTTATTACTGTGGATGGGGAGACATCAACTGTGCGACTAGTCCACTTTACTCTACGAGAGTATCTTTTAGCCCGTTCCGATCTTTTCAAAGAACCTCACTCGGCAATGGCTGAGATTTGCTTGACCTTCTTGAATTCCAAACATCTCAATGCCCTTGCAGCCAAACCCTATTTCGTGTCCCGAGAAGAACCTTTTCTGGACTATTCCTCTCGATATTGGGGAGTCCACGCAAAAAGGGAAACCTCGGACTCCATCAAATCACTTGCGCTGGAGATGTTTCAGGAATACGACAACCATATATCGGCCAGATGCTTTTTAGCACAGGTAGATGCTCCGGATCACTGGAGTTCTTACGCTATATCTGGTACCAGGTTCGGTGGACTTCACTGCGCATCCTTCTTCGGAATCGTTGAGTTTGTACTTGCTTTGGTAGAGATAGAATGTTGTTATATCAACGGAAAAGACATTTGGGGGTGTACACCACTTGCATGGGCTGCTCGGAACGGACACGAAGAATCGGTGAGGATACTACTTAGGCAAGAAAATATCGACCCTAAAGTGGTAGATAATGGCGGCCGAACACCGCTCGCGTATGCTGCGCAGGGTGGGAACGAGGAAGTGGTAAAAATACTACTCGGACGGACGGAGTTCAAGCCTGACGAGTTAGATCATGAGATGCGAACGCCGCTCTCCTATGCTGCCCAGTATGGACATGAGGGAGTTTTAAAAATACTGCTCGCACGAGAGGTCAACCCTGACCAGTCATGTTCCCAGGATCGAACGCCGCTCTCGCATGCTGCTGCCCGGTACGGATCCGAGGGAGTAGTGAAGATATTACTCGAGCGGGAAGAGGTCAATCCCGCTAAGCCAGACAGTTATGGTCGAACACCACTTTCGTATGCTGCTATGTGTGGATCTACGGGAGTTGTAAAAATGCTACTCGCGCGGCAAGAGGTCAATCCCGATAGGCGAGACAATTGTGGTCGAACACCGCTTTCGCGTGCAGTTGAGAATAGACATTGGGATGCATCTGAGATAGTAAAAATATTACTCGAGCAGGAAGGGGTCAACCCTGATAAGCAAGACAAGGGGGGTCGAACACCGCTTTTGTATGCAGCTTCGTGCGGACATGAAGAAGTGGTGACAACACTACTCGAGCTGAAAGAGGTCAATCCCGACATGCCAGATAATGGCGGCAGAACACCGCTTTCATATGCTGCTCAGAATGGAAGTGAGGAAGTGGTGACAACACTGCTCGGGCTGGAAGGGGTCAACCCCGACCTTTCAGATAATTATGGCAGGACACCGCTTTCGTATTTAATGAGGACCGAACATGTGGGAGTGGTGGAAATACTGCTCGAACGTGATGGGGTCAACCCCGACAAGCCAGACTGTGAGGGCAGAACACCGCTCTCGTATGCTGCCGAGGGTGCACCTGAGCGATCGGTGAAAGCACTACTCGCGCGAGAAGCCGTTAACCCCGATAAGCCAGACAATCGTGGTCGAACACCACTTTCGTATGCTGCTGTGAATACACGTGAGGGAGTGGTAAGAATACTACTCGGGCGAGAGGAGGTCAACCCTGACAAGCTAGACTGTGAGGGCAGAACACCGCTCTCGTATGCTGCTGCCCGTGGATATGAGCGATCGGTGGAAGCACTACTCGCGCGAGAAGACGTTAATCCCGATAAGCCAGACAATCACGGTCGAACACCGCTTTCGTATGCAATATTGTGCTGGGATGAGGGGGTGGTGAAAACTCTACTCGGGCGTCAAGAGGTCAACCCTGACAAGCCAGACCGTGAAGGCAGAGCACCGCTCTCGTATGCTGCTGCGAGTGGACGTGAGCGATCCGTGGAAGCACTACTCGCGCGAGAAGACGTTAATCCTGATAAGCCAGACAATCACGGTCGAACACCGCTTTCGTATGCAATGTTGGGCTCGGATGAGGGGGTGGTGGTGAAAACTCTACTTGGGCGTCAAGAAGTCGACCCTGATAAGCCAGACCGTGAAGGCAGAACACCGCTCTCGTATGCTGCTGCGGGTGGACGTGAGCGATCGGTGGAAGCACTGCTCGCGCGAGAAGACGTTAATCCTGATATGCCAGACAATCACGGTCGAACACCACTTTCGTATGCTGCTAAAAACGGACATGAGGGAGCGGTAAAAATACTTCTCGGGCGAGAAGAGGTCAATCCCAACCGGCCAGATAATGGCGGCCAAACACCGATCATGTTCGCAGCTAGCGACGGCCGTCTGAGGGTGGCAGAGTTGCTATGGCCTTATGACGCGGTTGCCCGCACGGCCGTTTGAAGCCTAGGGGACGCCGCCCTTGAAAATCACCGCCACTCCTTTCCTCTCGGACCAGGCAGCTCATAGAAGTTAGGCCTCATCATTTTTCTTGAGCGAAGCAAATCCTATGGCATAGGAATGCACGTATAGGTCATCACACCAGCCTGAGTCCCTTGTCCTCCTCTATCAGGTGGGGATTTATCGGTTTCTATTTACGAAAGTCAGTAATTTCGTTGGCGGGGTGGAATAATTCAGTTGTGGCGGTGGGGTTCGGTTTTTAGTTTGCGGTTTCCACCATATCCTATTTAATTTTCCTCTCCAGCTTTCTTTTGTCTTGTACTGCTTTTTTTCCCAGCTTTTCTCTTCCTCCCAACCTCTTCCCTCCATGGTAGGTAAACTACATATAAAGTGTTCATTTTATATAGATGAGCGGTGTATGATAACGCGAGGATTTTTGAAGGGACTGTGAACAACTACATAAAAGCCATACGGCTTAGTGAATCGTACGCATTACAGTTAACGGGTATCCGCCAGCTACTCCCCCAGTCGTTGGAAAAAGTAGAGTTCACGCTAGCCTTCCGGCAACCACAACCACCGACGAACCTCTGCTTTCTAAGAGTGAATGATATTCAACACGATAGGGTTATGCGCAGCGAATATAGATTCCACTGATCTGGCGATACCGAACTTTTATTGGTACGAACAATTTGGATAGAGAAAAATTATCAAAGAAACAATAGAGATATTGGAATCGTGTACGGTAATGAATGACTTCGACAAAAGTAGGAGAGAAACCAAGTGAATAAATAATGAATGCGATGACGAACAGAAAACAAACGAACCAAGGGAAGAACAGGCTTTCTTATATCCTCCGTGAGATGAGACCTTTCCTCCACAGCACACTTCCTGCGCGTGCTATATCTTTGATCAGTTTCTTCCGCATAGTTGCCCTTTCCTACTTCTCAGCCGAATCCCTTCCGAGGTGAAAACCCAAGCACCGAGGTAGTGGTTAACCGGTTTGCTGAATACTGAGTGCATAACCGCGGGCGCCATGGTTGTTCGGCTATTGCTGATAGTTCGTGTTTCGTTATTGATGAACGGAGGTCTTGATCCTGTCGCACTATATATGCAGGGTTGGTGTCGGAGATCGGTATGAAGCTAATAGTTGTGAGACGTCTTTCGAAGACTTAGTGTGTAACAGGTCGCAGTGATAAGGTTCCTAATCCAACGAGTATGGGAGTGTATGCGAATGGTGAGCAGTCCAGAACGATCCACGTTGAACAAATGACTGCACCTATGCCTATGAAACTTATTACAATGCATGTTTACATACTCTTCGAAGGAGTGAACTCTCATTCCCTGCCGTTATCGGGGGAAGCCATTTTGTCGCTGAAGAGCAATGGGTTGGGAAAGAGTGGGTGTTTCTTGTAAAGCACGACGCTTCCCTGTGTGCCAAGCCATAAATGTGAACTCAATTTTTTTCGACGACAACCCCCCATAGCCCTCCGTATAAGGGCCCGTTTACCTATAGACGGCCGTCCAAAAGCTTGAAACGAGGCCGACCGTTAAGAGGGGCTTGACAAAGGAGGACTGTGCGGCAAAGTAGATGCCGTTTAGCTAGAGTAGGCAATGTAACTTTTTGACGGTCAAGCTACAAGAATCTAGGACAGTGGAAAATTTGTCAAACACTTTCGCACCACTTACCAGATAACGCAGCAGACGCCACTGTCTAGTACAACCACGATTACAAATTTAATTATTAGAAAGAGACAGACAGTTGAAGGTATGTAAAGTAAACAAAATTATTGCACGCCCAGCTAATATACTGTCTAGTATATAACTGAAAGCCCTTTTACATAACTGACTTTCTTTGACGGTCGGCACTGCCTCTGGTTGCTAGACGGCCGTCTATAGGTAAAGGGGCCCTAAAGCGTGTGGGGGTCTAGCGGATAGGTTCATGTCGCTTATTAGTCCCACAGGTCTTCGGGGAGAACTTTTAGATGGCGGCGGGAGAAGGAAATTAAACGCCAAGAGTAAAGCAACACAAAGGGCGTAGATCGCCAAAAAAAACACAACTTACGGAGGTACTTGCATTTTTCAAAAGTATCCGGATGCCGCCCACATGCTTGGCGCCAAGGTGGTAGTACAAATTCTGTGAGCAAACCGAGCAATGAGAATAGGAATGTATAATATTATGGATTAAACTTTAAAAATTAAAAGAGGTAGTAGGAAAAAGGATATGGAGGATGAGGAAATTGGATGTTGCCTCAAGCTTGGAAATGATTTCCACCTTTTTTGGCGATACACCGGACCATGATGTCTGGTAGCTTGACAATTTCATGGTTAATCTCTTCAAGGGTAAGCCGGGACCATTCCTCCTCCAGGACCACTTTCATTTCAGCTGGTGTTCGGATCCGGTCTGACCCACAGCGGCGTAGGATGCGCATTTTCATTAAGCGCCAGAGGTGTTCGATAAGGTTGAAATCGGGTGAGTTTGGGGGCCAGGTAAGCTTTTCTATGCCTTCCTTCTTCCGCTCCAAATTGGTGAAGTCTGAATCGTGGCATGGGGCATTGTCCTCCATAAGGAGAAAGTTGCGATTCATAGCTAATCGCTCCTGGCAGGTGGGCCACAGAACTGGCCGGCAAAGTCCAGTTACATACCGCCAGGAGTCCACCCCCTTCGCATCCTTCCTCTTTAGCTTCTTAATTTTAAATTTTTTCCCCCGCCAGGACTGCTTTGTTTTGATCTTTTCTCCTCGCTCGACCGCTGCTGCTCGTTGTTCCTTTGCCTCCCGCAACTCTCTTTCCTTCAAGAGTTTAAACTCCTCTGTAGCCTTCCATTGCTGGTTCTGTATTTCTTCCTTCTCTTCACACCGTGCATTCCACTCTCCTATTTCCTTCTTTGCCTTGTCCTTTTCCTCCTTTGTTTCTGCGGACCACACATGAAAGGGGCCTTTCCAGCCCCAGCTAATCATTCCCCAGCACATCACCGATGTGCCTTGTTTTTTCTTAGTTCCCACACAATCCTGCTGCCATTTTTCCTCCTTCTCCCTCCAAACCAAATTTGTGCCAAAAACAGCTCCTACTTCCACCGCCATCTCATCTGTAAAAGCATAATTTGCCCACTCCCGGCTTGGGAGCCAAAGTTCTCTTTTAGTACAATAATCCTATATCAAATTAGCATAACCAGTCACTGCTTTTGTGAACGCAACCTACCAGTCTTTTTTTTTTATTTTCTTCCTTCAGAATAATTTTAAACTCCTCATGATAGGCATATATTCCCTGCTCTGATAGCCCACGATAGACAGTACTATCACTAATGTGAGAAAAACCAGCCTCGCGGCGCAGGTTGTGGAGTGTCAGCCTCCTGCTGTCAAAATCCTTTTTCACAAACTCCACAAGTCTGTCCTTATCCTCCTCACTCAACAATCTTGGGCGGCCAGGGCGGGGGTTGGGGTCAAGGGCGGAGCTGGCAATTAATTCCTGCAGGGAGAGTGGCTGATTGTTGTGTTCAAGTTCATCACTCGTCACTCGAGCCTGCCGGGCATTCTTAATTGCATGTCGCCAAATGTCATTGGCAGTGGAGCTGGCAACACCAGTTATTTCGCCGATTTGCTTGAATGGCATTGGAGGATCTTGGGTCCGGAATGCGATTATTACTGCTCGGCGACGTGGTGTTATCTGCTTTCCTAAGGTAACGCGATCACTATTAGCAAGATATCCCCTAAAGCCTTGGTCATATAGTAGCATATCTAACCTCGCTTTATAATAGCACGTGCCATGATACCGATTTATTCACTGGTGTACCGGTACACAAGCACAGGTGGGAGTCCGGCTACTTGTTTGGATAAATATCGGAAGCGATCTCACCCCCTGAATCCTTGGCGCCAAGCAGGTGGAACGCGTCCGGATACTTTTGAAAAATGCAAGTACAGCCCATAAGTATTGTATATTTTACTAGCAGGGGTGTTCGGCTAGCGTTAGGTAAGAGTAATGAATTGGGTATAAGCGGAGCGAATGGAGTATGGTAGCTACCTAATTCACCCCGTCACCCTTGCTAGCACAAACACCCCCTGCTAGTAAAATATACAATACTTATGGGCTGTACCTCCGTAGAACGGGGAATCTCTCATTCAACTACTTGCTCACACACTCACGCTCAACTAACTAAACTAGCTGACGGTAAAGCCAGGCGTATATACAAATGCAGCAAAGCTTTCCTCCCATACTTCTGTAGATCGCGACACAGGTCAATTCTCTCCCATGTATGTCCCCCTGTCTCTTCCGCGGACTCCCGTGCCAACAAGGAAAAACCCAAAGAATTTCTTCCCATAGCTTCCGCGCATCCGAGCCTTCGCGCATCCGACTCTTGTAGAGCCGCATTTTCCTTCCAGCGCTCCATCGATCCCAGCCGTGTATCCCAGGGCTTTGTTCGAACGATAACGGGATGATCTATGCGCGGGGGATAGGCTGAGCACGCCGAGCGGCATCGAGGACTTCCCAATAGCTACTGCCCGCCACTATTGCAATTAGCGTCGCGAGATCGGCGGAGGAGTCCGAAAAATAGGCTGGGTTGGTAGCTTGGGGTCCATGTTCTTTCTACGTCGTCCTCGCAGGTGCCCTAATACCCAAACTTGGTTTTACACTCTCTTCTTTCTCATGATCTTTCGCCTTTCATAGACAACTTCTTCAAACTGCTTCTGGACGCTTTCCCTGAATCTTCAAGTCTAGTTTTTGCCCCTTACACAATTTCCCTGTCTTCGGCGGTCCTTTACAGTCCTGACACCTTCTCCAGTTTCCCAACATTCATAATAGACTAATTCTTTTGAACCATTACCAACTCTATCCTCTAATCTCCGGCCTTCCCTGTGCTAATCCCTGAACCTTCCCAAACCTTCCTACATCGTCTGTCTCCTAGATCATACACACTGTTACTCTTCTAATACACAACTCCCATCCCAAAACTATCCTCTGGGGAATTATCCTCTACCATAAGGTTTCCATGTTCCAGCCATATCTAGGATATGGAATCTGTTGGATTTTTGACTGCTCATCACGTGCATATATTCCCATGCGGGCAGACTCTGAAACGTAACTACTATTATCCGTTACGCACCATTACTCTAACATCGTTCCACCAGTGTTAGCTCATACAACCTCCGACTACGATTCTGCATAGTTAATGCAACAACATCAAACAACAATCATACGGCACTGAAACAGGAACACTCACGATACCCGAACGATACCCTCGGCTTCACACCCAACCTGCGGCTGGCCGCACTACCATTACCTCGGAAATTATGCTAGAACCTCGGATCAGATTCATGAAAGTGCATACCGAAACTACTAAGTGGGAGGAAGCGAGAAGCAGGATCGTGCATGCGCAGGAAGCATGACACGGAGGATGGTTAGGATATAAGGAAGCCTGTTTTTCCCATTATTTGTTCACTATCAGTTCACTGCACTTCGTTCCTATCTGTCTCTGTTTATCTTATTCTTCACTTCCGTTTGATTGCATTCCGCTTGTTCTTTCTTTCGAGAAGTTCTTTAAAGTTCTTCGTCACAGTCTTTTATATCTGCTATATACAAATCAACTTGCGTCAAATCCGTATTTGAACTCTGAATCCGCTGTGCGAGAACCTTGTTGCTAAAAGAATCTTCGTGAATTTGCAACAGAGAGAGCATCCAGCGCCCAGTTGCTGGAGGATACCAAACAACAGCATACCTCTTTCCCATTTATAACCCTTGCGTGAAAAAGTTCCCATGAAGCGCAATGCTGACTCTTTTCGTTCTGGTACGGGGGATTGTTGAAAGACACCTCATACCAAAGAGAAAACACCAATGGTATGAATGGTGATTACTTTTGTGCCGGGCGGTGTCGGTAGGATTGTAGTAATCTGTGCAGTTTAATCTGATACCGGTACTCGTAATTCTCTGACGTTTATGCACACGGCTGCTATTACATACACCAAAATCTTAAGGCTCTAGCCCGATTTTTACCCATATGCGATAGCAGCTGTGTGTTGACAAACTTCAGAGGATTACGAGTATTGGTACTTGAGCATTGCAAAAATTCCCGGAAATGAGGATTCCGGCCCCAGCAAACTTAGGTATAGCCTACATACTAAAAAGTGCACAACCTAGCCTCCAGATTTCCGGGAACTTTTGCAATGGGCGGGTGCTAGTACTGGGTTGGTGCCCAAATACTTGGACAACGGTACTTCTTGCCTGTCACCCAAAAGAATATCTGTGTGGGATACAAGTGCGCGGCTCAAGATATGGAATATTGGGTAAGAATTATTGTGAAAGCTATTACAATTTCTTAACTGTCCGCCATGGCTCGCCTGGTATGAGGTGCTTGCCGCTTGCAGGGGGTACTTGTCTTTTAATGAGATCGGGATTTTCACTAGCAACCGGAATTGCCATGTATGCAGCAGGACAGCCCGCGCCATATTCAGTAATAGGAAAGCATGATATCTTGACTTGTAGCCGAGGAGAACAACTGCCGATGGCGTTTTAAGTTGTTGATCCACGAGGAAATGGTTTGCAGTGCCGGCCGGCGAGGTTGGAGTAGTTAATACTGTAGATGTCCCTGGGCCTATTCTACCGCCAGTACTTGGGACCTTGTCGTGGGTGGCGGGTACGATAGCGCCACACTACCGGTTCCGGTAGTACGAGGCCTAAGCGGTCGGTTAGGACTTTGAAGCTTGTATCTGATGCCTAAGAATAGTACCACTATAGTAATTTAGTTCAGTGTTCCCAACGGGCCAGGCCGCTCATAGGTCAGCCTATAGGCCGTATGCCAGGCCACTCCGGAAATGGACAAGGCCGATATAGGCCGAATTCGAGCGGCCTGCGGGCCTGATAGACGCCCATGGGTCCGGTGATCAGCGTTGGGAACAGATCTCTTTAAGGCTATCTTGATTCCCCCGCCTCTTTCAACTTCCGTGTCATCAGTGTTCCCAACGGGCCAGGCCGATGGTAGGCCGGCCTATAGGCCGTAGGCCGGGCTAAGGCAGGCCGCTCCGGAAGACAGCCTAGGCCCATATAGGCCGAATTCGATCGGCCTACGAAAGCCT
>Ga0307517_10004346_pt1 | contig 21822 bp, 8 predicted proteins | sample 23_EM_MG_FD_194515 | JGI IMG/M metagenome (GOLD analysis project Ga0307517, IMG submission 194515) | Populus trichocarpa ectomycorrhiza microbial communities from riparian zone in the Pacific Northwest, United States - 23_EM | ecosystem: Host-associated > Plants > Roots > Unclassified | place... | reverse complement strand
AGGGGTGATAATATCTTTTTTTTTACGTAACTAGTCTCATACCATAAAATCTATGTTGATCAGTTAGGGTTTCTATTGACCATAATATTAGATGATAATTTTTTAAACAAGATATTTTTCTTTAAAAGAATAAGATACCATATATATATTTATTTTTTTATAATCAAGAAATTTTAAAATCGTTGCTATTTCAGTTGTGATGTCAGGTGAGAAAGTTATAATTAAAATTAAGCAATAGTATGTGCGAGTTGAGTCTATTCGAGAACAAGACTTGTTATTTATTAATTAATGCATAAATATGTTTGAAATTTATAGTACAATTTGGTAGCAAACTAGTACCAAAGCTTGAACTCAGAGGATTAGAAAAACGGATACTACAATACTAGTGTTACGTCAATCAATACCTTGTAGCAGGCACGAAACTTTTCTAATAATAATAATAATAAAGTTTTGTTTTTTCAATCTAATCAATTATGTCAGGATTTCTGGAATCGGTCGTGGGATGAACTCGTGGTCTTCAATCTACCAGCTGTTTTTTACTATGTCTGCAGCCAAACAGGACAAAAGCATTTTTCATGAGTCTTTGAAAGCCATTTATCAATTATTTCATTCAAACTATTTTTTCCTTGTAAATATATTAAAATAATATTATTTTAAAAAATTATTTTTAATATTAATGACCTTAAAAGAACAAACGAGCCATACTAACTTAAAGAAGTAAGAAGAACACAACCAAAAAATCCTACTACTGAAACTAAACTAAATACCTGAAAAATATAAATAGAGAGGTGAGTCCAAACACTCATTGAAAGGTAATAATTATAATACATGCTAATATATATTTTTAGATAAGTGAATACGGTTACATAAATCAAATACCGAACGAAACATGTATATTAAAGGTATCATACTAAATGGTGTACAAAAGAAATATGCATGTTAGAATTACATATCATATTATTGACATTCTACTCGTCATTTATATATGTATATAACTGTGGGAGGCCAATCCGCACAGTACTAACACCCTACTTGCCAGCTAGGAAATATAATATCATTTGCACACAAGCTAACTATTCTCTGTTAACATGGAGTAACTAACTACCCTCCATTAGCTTGAAGTTTTTGACAGCTGTCTAAATAGGGTAACAAGAATCATGAGCTCAAATGAACAAATAGTATGGATATAGGGTTCATGGTTTATCATTAAGATTCATAATGTAAGCATGGTCACATCAGAACAAATATAAAAGATATATGAACCATGTTCAAATTAAACAAGCATATGATGAGTGTGTGTGTGTGTGTAGTATGGATATATTAGAAATTATCTCACTCATTCAAAAAATGAAGCAAAAAGATAAACAAATGGAAAACCAGAGATTACTAATGCTTGCTAGGAGGAACGTCGATATAACCTTTAACGGATATGAAAAACACGAAAAACCAAGTCATAACAACATAACATAAAAGATTAAAACCCTAAACTTAGAGACTGAATCCTAATAATAAAGTCGAACTGATTCACTCAATCGATTTTGAACATAACCCAAACTAATCCAACCTAATAGACTCGATTAACCGCCACTGCAGGGTCAACTGGTCATCTAGATTAACCAACTAGTCGACCATCACATAAACCAACCAGTCGGCCGGTTTAGACCAATCAGTCGCCTGGTAGCAATAAGTGAATTGATCAAATATCTGCAGAACCCAAAAATAATAGACATTTTGTTCTTCAATAAAACATAATCAAGACATGAACTGGTTTGTTTCAGTCCAACTAGTCACCCTAAAACATCAATTAGTTTTCTTAATTAATCAGACCATCAAATCAATATAAAAACCCTAACTTCTTCATTAATCCTTCCATAAACAACCTAAAAATAAAAATAAAAAACACAGGAGGAAAACACTCACTTATTACTTTCACCTATCTTGAACCTAAAAAATCAAGATAAAAAACTAAAATCCTTGGTTTGATGAGGGGAGGGTCACGACAACTAGAAGAATTAGAAGAGAGAAAACAATTCTCTTACAACTTTTCCATATATACCTAAGTTAATTAGGTTGAGTTTGGGCTGAACTTTGGGTTCGGGTTTGATGGGCCAAAACATGGGTCTTACATCTTTATATACCTTAATCAATATATAGACAATACCCTTAACACATTTTGTTTATTCTCAAATCAGAGAGAAAAACATTTTGTTAGATGTCAATGGCAAAACACCTTATTATTTTTTTTAAAAATACTTTATGTCAACATAATCAGTACATACAAGAATTTGAATCCCAAAACTGAATGTATATTATCCCTATAATCTGAAACAACTCTAATTGACAGTGAAATTCGATAGCTTTAGCATCCTTCTTAGAAGGGTTACTAGTTGACAAATTTCGAGGCCGTTTGTTTTTACAGTTTAAACTGATTTTCATGATTTGTTTTCAAATTTTTTTTATGTTTATGGATCAATTTTGATGTGCTGATATCAAATATGATTTTCAAAAAATGAAAAAAAAAATGATTTTCATGCATTTCTGAGCGAAAAACACTTTGAAAAGCAACCAGCACCACACTCCCAAACACTAAATCAGAAGTGTTGTTGTGCCCCATTACTTATTTGAGCCACATGAACACTGCATTTGGTGTTGTCGTTGCTAAAGCCTTTGTTGGTGAGGTATGTTATTACATAAGTGTGCTATATATATAAATACACATGAATATAATAAAATCACGGGTAACCAACCAATTGACTTCAGGGTATATTAAACCAACATATGGTATGTGATAATCAAGTGAATTATCTGGAAAGAGGAGCCTAAAACTAATTTGTTGGTATTTGTTATAAGACATATACACTTAACTGTTCTGAATGAGAATTCCATATGGAGAGATCACATATGTCTATAGAAAGGCTCATATGACGGTTATGTAAGTGATCTATAGACTTGAGATCATTAAGTTATCTTATATAGAGAATGTTACACTTTGATCTTGTTACATGTTATCTTAATCAAGATAACGTAGGGGCAAACATTGGGTATAATATGAATTATATGAAGGTACTTGAGTGCTCAAGAGAGGATTCATCACCCTATGTGAATTAGAAAAAAATGTTCAATTTGTTCTCAAATAGTGTTGACTAAGAAATCCTTGGCTAAGGTGGAATGAGATTTAAAAAGAGTTTCAAATCTTATTCAAATGATCAATGACTATTATATAAAGAGCAAATATTATTTAAAAGGACTACTCATGGAAGCTGTGAATGACATATTGCTTAAAATTGACGAGCCTACCAATTACTTGGAAGTAATATATGATATTTATTTCAAGAAATGACTTAAAGCTATGGACTTCATGTACTAACCAATTTTGAAATTTGGTCGATCCACCTGAAGGGATAAAACCTAATGGATCTAAACATGTCTTTAAGAGAAAGACTAATATGAAGGGATAAAACTCAATGGATTTAGAATTTAGGGTTCTTAATTTGGGATTTGTAAAAGGTTTAATTTAGTCATTGTTCTTCCAATTATGGCACATGCACCTTTAATTGAAATAAAAACTTTTAATTGCATGCAATTTAACCTCGCTAGACTCAAATATCATCCCTGAAGTTTCACGCCATTTTTGTTTATTTTTGTTTTGATCTTTGGTTTTTGATTTATTCAATTGGACTTCTAATTGACCATCAAACTTTTAATTTTTTTCAATTTGGCCCCTAATTTCACCAATTTCTACCTAAAATTGCGCGCCATTTATAGTTTAGTCCTTGGTCTTGCATTTCTTTAATCAAACCCCTATTTGGCTACCAAACTTTAAGTTTTTCACAATTAAGCCCTTGATTTGGCCAATTAAGCTTTTCAAAGTCTAATTTCAGCCCCAAACTTCAATTTCTTTAAATTAAGACCCAAAATTAACTCCAAAAAATTGATTTTGTTTGCAACTAAGTCCTCAATAAAATTAATTAAGCCTTCCAAAATTCTTATTGAGTTCTTCTTCATCCAAATTTGTATTTCTTTACCCCAAATACAAATATTTTCATCCAATAGATCTTTTTTCAATTAGAATCAGGTTGTCAATTTTATCAATCTTGTACATTTTGTTCCTTTAACTTTTCACTTGTCATTTTGGTATTTCACCATAAACTTGGGCAACCTTTTGAGCTTTCTTATGTGTATCCTCTTATATTTTGGATTGTTTTTCCTTTTTTTTCCTTTCTTGATTTTTATTAGTGTGTTGGTAAACTGTTAGAAAATTAACCCAAAAATAAAATAAATATATATGTATTAAATTATGTAAAATGAAGTTTTATGGATTAAAACATAGAGGAAAGACAAGTTGTACTAATTTCACCGAGATAGAATACTTGGGTAAGATATACTTCATGAATTATAGCATAGTGACAATATTGTAAATAATAATTTATAGGGGCAAATAAATAGCTTTCTTGGCTTCTCTTGGAAGCCGAGAGCTGTCGACTATAGAGGGAAAAAAAATAGCAAAAATCTCATGATTTCTTTTAACTTTTTTCAATAAAAACACTTAAAAGAGGATGATTTAAGTGTTTAAAGAAGTTTTTAAGCATTAAAACAAAGGATTTCAAGTTTTGGGAAGGGTTATAAGCTTAGAAAAATAGATGCTAGAAGTTAGGGAGAGAAAGATAAGAAGAGGTGAAGAAAGCTTGAATTTCTCATCAATTTCTTTGTGATTTCTTGTGATTAGGAGGTTTTACCATGATTAATTTTAACTTTGGTATGTTTTGAAGCTTAGGAAGACATGTGTATATTATAGAAAATTGAATTTTTTAGGTTGAAATGTTTAAATTTATATTCTTTATTAAGAATCATGTTCTTGGGCATGAATTATGAATGAGTAATGAGTGAATTGTGGAAAAATTAAAGAAAAACCATGTTCCCCTTTGAATGGCCATTTCGGCCAAGTTAGTGTGAATAATTCTAAAATGTTTTGTCCAAATTAACATGAAATTGATGGTCAATTATGTGATATGATGAAATAAATGATTGGGTGAAAGGAGTTTTAAATCTAAAGGTGATGAGTTGCAAGTGACATAATGGGTATCAAAAACAAAATAATGCATTTGTATGGTTGAGAACAACATAATAAGAGTTCGAGAAAAATGAATATGTGGGTGAACCAATGGTAATTCATGATATGATAAGTAGATTGGATGGATTAACAAATCCATAATTGAACTACAGTATGATTTATGGGTATTATTTGAGATTTTTAAATCTATGAAATAAATTAAGTATGAAATATGGACAAACTATTGAATCCATGGTTGAACCAAGATTACTAGGTTGATATGAGATGAATTACAAGCCAATGTGTATAAAGATATGAAGTTATGTTTATTTTAGGGCAGATTTATTTAATGAAAGATTATGAACACACATTTAACTGTCAAGTTAAAAGGACAAGATGTACAAAGAATGTTTGAAATCAAAATGTGATTTTGCATATCAAATTTATTATAATCCTTAAAAAAGATTGAAATTTTAAGAATTGAATAAGGGAGACTATCTATATACTTGAATGCTAATAAGTTATTATTGGAAGACATAATCAATTGATTTATATAATAAAAGGAATTATAGAGTCTAAACTTGAAGGATTATACATTAGAAAAGATAAGGACTATAATGTTACATCCCATGTGATGTAATAATGGAGATAAATTGTTAATGTAAATCTGAAAGAAAATATAAGTGTAGCATTTATGAAGTATGTTTGTAAGAGAATTGCAAGCATGCGATTAACAGAGTCGATCATGGTATTATGAGAACAATTATATATATATATATATATATATATATATATATATATAAAATTTTTATATATTTTTAGAAAAATAATATATATAGATGTAGTGTTATGATGTGTTTATATTTTTTAAAGGTAGTCGTAGTTCTATTAGTTTTATATATGATACAAATATTTATAATGGATCTTAATTTTATGATATAGATACACTTAATCATTTGTCTCAAAAGTCGGACTATCTCATGGATTTATTGTAGAGATAAAAATTTATATAGAAATTCAATGTTTTATAAGTAAATTTGTTTTGCACTCTTTTAATTAATAAAATACTAGAAATTGTTGAACTAGAGCACAAAAATGTCTTGTTATTATTTGATGTCGATAATTATATCAAAGGGCATGGCTAATGTTGATTTATAATTGTATATATAGATTTATATATTTTAGGTGCATATTCAAAGGAAATTGACGAGGATTATCATTAAGGGTATGCCTAAAGCTATTTGTGATTTGGAATATAGGTGGATTGTTTTGCATTGGATGTTATTGATGCCATTGTAGGTAATTTAGAGCATGAAGAAAATTTAGATGGAGCTCTAGAATAGAGAAAATTTTGCTGAAATTTCATTGAAGTGGGTAGCTCTAGAATAAAATGTACTATGAAGGTTACTCACGTCGTGGGGTGGTCTGCGCCGCGACGTAATCGATGACGACGGAGGCTTTTATCATGCCTCTTGATGAGGTGTTGTGTAAGAAAGGTTTTTGGATTTAATCATAAAATTATAATTAATGTTCAGGAGTCATCACTTAGTATTATGGTCATTAGGAACCTATGGTTTGCGAAAGTCTGGGTAAGGCACTCGTTGTGCAAGGGGAAGACACATCACTCCCGGTGCACCCTACCTAAGGTAAGCTGCATTGTTGTTTAATTGTTTTTCTAGGTCGGGTTTATATTCGTTGGTCTTTTTTAATGTTCAAGGTAGATCTCTCTTCATGAGAAAATCTCTACCTTATTGGGTTAAATCCTAACCGTTCTAAAGTCTAAATTTTAGCATCGCATTTATTTACACCTTGTATCTTTAATACATGATGGTGTACTTTATCCTGTAATTTTACACCCCACAAATATTAAAGTCTACATCTGGACCCTAAAAAAAGATTGAAAAAAGGTTTTTGATATTTTGGTCAAACGCTAATGGATGATCATAAACTGGTTACGATATCCATTTTTTTGGATTTTCAAAACATGAGAAAGATGCAATTTTTTATGAAAATATATTTGGAAAAGTTTTAAGATTTGGGCGTATACATGAAAAAAAAATTTTGTTTTTTTTAAGGGGAAATTAATTTAAAAGATTTTTTATATATATTTTTTAGAAACATTTTCGAAGAAAACCATGTATTTTAATACCATATTTGTATTTTACAGTGTAAATATACAACCCGATATAATGCAAAATTGGTAGAAAAATATTTGAGAAAATCACAATTTTTATGAAATGATTTTTGAAAAATTTTGGATTTTTTTTAAATATTATAATATATATTATTATAAATAAATATATATTAAATATACATGGGCTGGGCTGCCCCAATTGACTGGGTCGAGCCCAGGAATGTTGGATTGGGCCAATCTCGGCCCAATAGATTTTTCCTTCTTTTTGGTGCCGGGCCGAGTCTGGCCCATATAGTTGGGCTGGGCCAGAAGTGGGCCGACCCAATGTTCACTACATGAACAGTGGACGTGAATTATAATTCACGTACTGTTCACTCTGTGAATAGAGGCAGTGAAGAAGAAGAAGAAAGGGAAGAGAAGAAAGCTACTTGGCGCGGTGGCGGTCTGGCCGTGGAGGACGACGTGCGGTGGTGGCTGAGTCTGTGGTAGAGGTGGTGGCCGGTCTTAGCCGCTGGTAGAGGAAGAAGAAGAAGTTGCAGATGAGAGAGAGAGAGAGAGAGAGTTGGTGTAACCACCACATGAGGTAGTCGGAGGTTGCTTGTGGTAGAGAGGATGGTGGTCAAGCCAACAATGATACTGGTGGTGGCCGAAAGCCACGACAGAGAAGAAAAAAGAGAGAACTCGTTGCAGAAAAAAAAAACTTGGGAGGAGAAGGCTGGTTTTTTTCAATTTTTGGATTGGATTTTCTCCCTGCTCAAGCCATGAAATCCACTCCTATTTATTGGGGGTGGGGTGGGGTGGAAAAGGGTAATCTTGTATTTATAGGGGAAAAGTTTCAGCCCTTGATTCGGTTGGTAAGGATCCCAATCGTTGGTTCAAAGTAAGCACCATGAACTGTCAAATTTGACAGTTCAAGGCTGCCTAAGTTGGCTATTTTTGGCCGGCGTCGGGACTGTTTTGATGATAATATGCCTGAACGGACCATACTCGGGGATAGAGGGATGTCAAGTGACTTTTAGTTCATGTGTTGTCAATTTTGGTGAACATATGAGGCATTAAATGCACCTGAAAAGTAGCCACCCGGGCAGCATTTTCGAGAAAAATCAGGGAAGACAATGAACAGTGACCAGACGACACTCTCTCCTTTTCTTTAAAAAAAAAATGCAAAAGCGACGTTGTTTTGGGTTAAATAAGGGATTTTTGTCAAACTTCAATTGAGACCTTCATCCTTCGCATTCGTTCAATTGCACCCCTAATTAACCCCAAACCTTTGATTTAGTGCAATTTAGCCCCTGTCGAACTTCAATTTGAACCCCGAAGTTCAACGCCTTTTGCACTTTGGTTCTTGGTCTTAGATTTATGCAATCTAACCCCTAATTGACCATTAAACTTCCAGTTTCTTTAATTTCACCCCTGATTTCAAACAATTAAGTCCCTATAGTTTGGCGCCTTTTACAAATTGGTCATTGGCTGCGACAATGTTCAATTGGACCCCTAATTGACCTAAAAAACTTTAATTTTTTTGCGATTTTACCCCTGATTTCAATCAATTAACTTGGTAAAAATTAAATGTAGTCTCTTAAAATTTCAATCTTCTCAATTAAGCCCGAATTAGACTTCTAAATTTAATTTTTCACCAATTAAGCCCCTAATAAAATTAATTTGACTCATTTAAAGTATAGTTAAGTCTTTGCATTGTTTCTCTATTTTTTAGTATAACAGGGTACAATTAGATCTCGAATTTCTTTTAAAATTGCAACTTGATTACTCGTCATGCTATCTCCACGTTGTCAGTTTTTATTTTTTAATTTTTTTTAAAAGGTAAGTTTTAGGAATAATCTAGAATTGGATTATGACAACTCATATGAAAAAACTCAAAGAGGATGTTACAATGAGAATGTATTATATGGAAATTGACTTGGTATGTTGTGTTTGTAGAAAGATTAATAATATTGTTTTCGTTTATATGGTTATTAATCTTAATAACTATAATCTGTATAGCTATAATAATAAAAATGTTTATTATAAATTTCATGTTGTGTGTCTTACATGTATATATTTTTTAGGGCCTTAGTTCTTTGTAGGGTATTGTCAAGATATTTAGTTTTTTATGTTGGATAGTTTCTTTATAACAGCTTTGAGTTATTTTCTAGATGCAAAATCTAAAACAGGAATAAACAATCTACATGTGAGCATCTAAAGGCTTTCTTTTGCCTTAAAAAAAAGGAAATATGTGGAGCCAATCAATAGCATATTCCTCTTCTCGCAACACAAACCTCTCTCTCTCTCTCTCTCTCTCTCTCTAAAAAAAGAAAAAGAAGTTACAGGCCCAAGAACACCAAACAGCAAGGTTTCAATCACCCACATTTGTTATTTCTTCCTGTCCCTGTTCCAACAGAAACTCCAGTGTAGTGGTTACAGTAGAAAAATAACCACTATATAACGATGCCGGAAGAGACCAATTCTATTGACTACGTAATGGAGAAGGCCTCAGGTCCTCACTTCTCCGGCCTCCGTCTCGATGGCCTGCTTTCTTCTCCTCCGTCTTCCTCCACTGCGTCTCCCTCTCACCGCTCCGCCTCCGCTTCCGAATCCAATGCTCCCAAACAGCCTTTTGTCATTGGTATATTTCACTCACTCGCTCACAAATTTAAATTATTTAATTTTAATAAAATACTAATATTGTTTTTTGAATATTTTATTAACTTTGTAGGTGTTTCTGGTGGTACGGCTTCCGGTAAGACTACAGTGTGCGATATGATCATTCAACAGCTTCATGATCACCGTGTTGTTCTTGTTAATCAGGTTTTTTAATTTTTTAATTTTTTGGATTTATTTTTTTTGTCTCTCATTTTAAAATTTTATTATTATGATTTGTTTTTGAATTTTAGGATTCATTTTACCGTGGCTTGACGGCTGAAGAATCGAAGCGAGTGCATGAGTATAATTTTGATCATCCTGGTAAAATTGAGCTGTTCTTCAAATTTTGAGAAATAATTTTTTTTTTTTTGTGGTTAGTTGTTTTAGTGTTGTTATTGTTGTTGTCGTTGTAGATGCTTTTGATACGGAGCAGCTTTTAGACTGTGTTCAAAAGATGAGAAGTGGGCATTCTTATCAAGTTCCAATCTATGATTTTAAGAGCCATCGCCGATGTTCGGATAGCTTCAGGCAGGTACTTACTTTACCGAATTTTCAGCACCAATGACTTTTTTTTTTCTGAGGATTGGTGTGATAATTTTGGATACGGGATGGTAAATCGTGACATGTTTGATCAATCATTTTAGCGATTTTAACTTGGTACCCCAGTTGGAAACTCTTCCTTTTATAAAAGGTCGAGGTTGCTGCGTTTCGCTCCCGCTGTTGGCATGGATGGAGAAAATGTGGTATCACATTTATTTTTTTCCTGCTGCAATTCTATGCGGGAAATTACAAGCGCAGAGGGTGAATGATTTAGTGATAATATTGTGAGGGTTTGTGAATTTTGACATCATCACAAGTCAACCTACTGCTGTTAGTGCACTTTCTCGCCATTTAGTTAAATCCCCTATAAACAGCTGCAAAGCTCTACTGTCATGGAAAGTAAGATGAAATATTTAATACATGGGCATTTGAATTGTTCTTGGCACTATTTACTCCTTTTTTTCTAATTATTTTTCAATCTCTTTGCCTTTCTTCTTCTAGAGAGGGTCATTTTAAATGCAAATTCTTTCTAGTTCCTTTTGAAACATTACTTGGATTTTTTGTCAGGTAAACGCTTCTGATGTGATTATCCTTGAGGGGATTCTGGTTTTCCATGACCAGCGTGTTCGCAACCTGATGAACATGAAAATCTTTGTTGACACAGGTTTGAGTTGTTAACTAGTTATCTATCATGGAAAACATCCCCCCTCAATATTCCATAGGTCTTGGAGATTGTGCAGTGTGTGCTTGTGTGTTCATGCCCTGCTTGAGCTCATTAACACACAATCTGGTAAATTGACAGGCAATTGCTATATTATAAATCTTTTGCCTTTGGGTGACCAAAGATGCAGCACTCTTGACAAGAATAAGTATGGTAATCATTAGTAATCTGCATATTGGATCTACTTGTACATAAATCCTTCAGTTTAACATAAAGTGGAAAACCATTTTGGGCTCAGAATGCCATATGATAGTGTTATTTTAATCATAACTTAATATTGTAATAAAGCCACAGAAGTCTAGTCAGACATGTTGGGAGATGGTCTGCCTAAAGAGTTACTTGACTGTCTAATGAAGGAAGATGCAGTTAATTTTTTTTAGCTATTACTATATTTTTCTTTACTTTGCTTTCTCCCCTTTATTTATATTGGTGATGTGTTGCTTCTAGATGCTGATGTGAGGCTTGCTCGTAGAATAAGGCGTGACACAGTTGAGAGGGGTAGGGACATAAACTCTGTTCTTGAACAGGTTAGCACTTATGCTTATTATATTTTCTGTCCTCAATTAGTGAAATAATGATTAAGGTCAGCCATGGCTTGTAAGTGTGTTTTTCACATAAACATGTTTTGCATGAAGCATTTCATTCCTATTTTAATTTAAAATTATGGCATATTTGCTAAGTATATTAAGCAAATTTAATTTATATTGCTGAATATCCTTTGTTTTTTTTGCTTTGTATGTGATTGCTTGCATTAGTGTACACTGTTTCCTGATTGTATGAAAGCCGCAATATAGAAGGAAAGTGGCCTACACTCAAATGGATATAACACTGTGTTTAGTATTCATCATCCATCTCGAACCAGCAGCACATGCATTGAAGCACCGGGGCTAATGCCTGCCTCTAGTTTAAGTTCAATTATCATGAACTTGCCACCGGAGGACTCAAATTAAAGTCTCTAGATGTCAAAGGAAAGGATTCATTTCATTCTCCTAGTTTTGTACTCTATACTGTCCACTTGGAATGAAATGGCTGTGGAAAATAGGAGTAGGATTTTGACTTCTAAGAAGTGTCTTAATCAAAATGTATTTCAGTAAATGGTGTACTGGAAATTGTTATATCCCATCAATTAGTGACTGAAATGCAAGCGCTCAACTGGTGCTGCTACATGTTTATCCTAGGAAGAAACCCCCATGTTGAGCACATATATAGACAGTAGTGGATCTAAACTTCCATAGCAATTCATGTGTGTTTGTCTGTTGGCCAGAGGTAGGAAACTCTTCTGCTGGACCACTAAAGTGACCTTGGATCATTAATTACAACTTTAAAATCATGGATTGGTGATTAGTTAATCCATATTAGAGCAAGGATAATGTCCCATTTTAATATTGCTCATGATTTTCAAGGTGCTTATGCTGTGAATTTTTGCAGAAATTGAGAGGGTAATTCTCAGAGATTTAATCTCTTTAAACTCTATGTGACTGTTATTAATGTCACACACTGAAGCATAACTGTTGATTTTGCAGTATGCTAAATTTGTGAAGCCTGCTTTTGATGATTTTGTGTTGCCTTCAAAGAAATATGCTGATGTGATCATCCCACGGGGAGGTGACAATCATGTTGCCATTGATTTAATTGTGCAACATATCCACACTAAGCTAGGTCAACATGATCTGTGCAAAATATATCCAAATGTGCATGTCATTCAGTCAACTTTTCAGGTATGTCTTTTGTATTATTTTCCATTTGTTGCTATTATGCAGTATGTGAAACTGATTTTGGTAGTGTTTTCAGTATTTGCAAGAGAGTGCAAAACCTATTGTGTGAACTGTATTAGTGGTAATATTTTAATGGTTATGTCTTCAAAACAAACTGATTATATTCAGTGAACTATAGTAACCATTCAATGTTAACATATAAAATTGAGTCTATAGGTAGTGTCCAAAGAGGCATCAAGTGACTTTGGAGTTGGGGCATAACGGTTGGAATGAAGCAATAGTTCACGTGAACAAGAATGTTATGTTAGCATGGCTTTTGGTTTTGGGTATTGGGCATTATGAGCAAATGTTGGGCAAGGCCTAAGATTTGTCATTTTCTTTTATTTGTATGTATATCTAAACAAGTACCAAAAGAAAGAAGAAGAAACCAATGTGGGAATGGGTCAATTGGCAGTATGATGTCAATGGATGAGACTAGTGTGCTTAAAGATCTTCCTTAGCCTCTGCAGATAGATATGCAATTTAGTTGAATTTGAGTCCCGTCCAGCTTTGATTCATCCTTTGTTTGGATTTGCTTATGTTGACGAGTCATGTTGCAGATAAGAGGTATGCATACACTGATTCGAGACAAGGAGATATCAAAGCATGATTTTGTATTTTATTCAGACCGACTTATCCGTCTGGTATATTTTATCCATTTTTCCAAAATTCCTCTTGTACTCTGTTCTCATTATAGATTGTAATAAATGTTTTCACTGAGTTTTCAGGTTCTGGAACATGGTCTGGGCCATTTGCCATTCACTGAGAAGCAAGTAGTGACACCAACAGGTGTGTTGGAGTAGAATAAATAATGAAGCGTGGGTTCTATAATATGTTTTCTTTGTAACATTTCCTTTTCTTTTCCTTTAATTCATTTTTTACTGCATCACTCATTTTCCTTGTTTTTAGTTTTCTATCTTTATATGTACAAAATATATAGAGAGGGCGCTAATTTTTGCAACTTAATTTGAAATATAAGACTTTAGGTGTCGAGAAGCCCTTGCATTTTCTGTGTGTTGAATAGTTGAATTTGAATATTAGATGAATTTACTGGTCAATTCTTCTACACAACATTGAAAATTTGATTTTATTCTATTCTAGGATCGGTTTACACTGGTGTTGACTTTTGCAAGAAATTATGTGGGGTTTCTATTGTTCGAAGGTGAGGTTTAAATCAATTATTTACTTTGGCAGTTCTAGCATTTGGTTTGTTGGCATCTTGCTTCAGGAATGTGTTGAGCGGCAAGTTGTCATCTTAGGGTGCAAGCAGTAATGAGTTTAGATACATTCTTCAGCTTCCCGACCCTGATGCTAGGGTCATATTGAGCCTCAATACAGATATATTTCTGCTAACCAGTACTTCTTGTCTGTCATTTACAGTGGAGAAAGCATGGAAAATGCGTTGCGAGCATGCTGCAAAGGAATAAAAATTGGAAAATTACTCATCCACCGTGATGGAGACAATGGAAAACAGGTAAAATTTTATGATTACCCAATAAGAAATTCCTCAGAGTACTTGAGGATCACATTTTAGTTATCTTTTAACATTAGATTAGCTGTTTCCAACTTATGCAGCTTATATATGAGAAGCTCCCCAAGGATATTTCAGAACGGCATGTCCTGCTTCTAGACCCTGTTCTTGCTACAGGTAATAAGTTTCTATTCACTTCAAACTTTGCCATTGTCTGTTTTGTCTTAAAGTCTCAAGTATATGTTCCTATAGCGTTACTCTTTTTTGTTTTAGTTGGTTGATTTGGTAGTGATCTCTTCACTTCTATTTTCTATTTCTTGAGCCTTTTCTTTTCCCTCACTATTCTGGTTTCTCGATGAATAATGTAGATTCTGCTGAAAATTGTTTTTACTTCATTGGAATCTGATTTCATGTCCGCACAGAGATTTTACTATAATAAGTTTGTTCATGGGAAGAAGTATTTTGCATCTATGTGTAAAATAGTACTTGGAGCCATACATTGGCTTTGCTGTTAGTTTGACAAATCTGGCCATTTTCCAGCTGAAAAATATTTGGCCAGATTTAAGCAATCTTTATTTTAAGTGAAGCTTTGACAAATCCAGCAAAAAATTCGGTCTTTGATTTAAGAGCAATCTTTATTTTTGGCTGTCTAGTGGTGCTCTATTAGGATGTATGATGGCTTGTATTCATATGTGGTATGTCAAATATCTGACCAATTATGTGAGAAGGCATTCATTGTTCATCCATGGAAATTATTCATTGCCTTGTAGATGATTGATTGCTATCTTTGATAATTTTCTTTAAGGTAACTCTGCAAACCAAGCGATAGAACTTCTCATACAGAAAGGAGTTCCAGAATCCCACATCATATTCCTAAACCTAATATCTGTAAGTTACTATCTTTTGATGATGACTTTCTTGAAGGTAAATCTATACTTGTTGCAGTATCTTGCTCGAGTTTAGATTGCTGAAGTCTATTGATATTTTTTCACTCTGGAACTTCAGGCTCCTGAGGGCATCCGTTGCGTTTGCAAAAGGTTCCCATCCTTGAAAATCGTCACTTCAGAGATTGATGTTGCCTTAAACGAGGAATTTCGGGTCATACCAGGCATGGGTGAGTTTGGCGACCGGTACTTTGGCACTGATGATTAAACAGGAGTAGCTGACAAGCAGGAGGGATACGAGGAACTAGTGGGTGGTCCTGTCAAGTGAGTGAGACTAATATCTCAAGATTTTATTAAGAGACTGGCTAGTCTTTAATTTGTCACTTTTTGAGTTATATCATTCATGTTAATACGAGTATTAGTCACGTGATCGGCATTGTTGATAAGATCACCTTTCCTAAATTATTATTATTATTATTAAGTATCTATAAAGCTAAAAGGTGCGGGTAACACACTATTTCCCCAAATTCATTAGCAATGTGTTTTTTTTTACACTTTTTTTTTATTATTATTATTACATTTTGATCTTTTTTTTTTCTTTTGGTTTTTGATTTTTTTTTAATTTATTTCTTATATGATGTGTTTATGGAGATTTAGAGTTGGTAATTTATTTTAATTTATCTTTTATATGATTATCACAATATTAAAAAAATATTCCAGTATCGGGTTAGTATCAGAAAAATATCACAAAAATATCACAGTTAAATAAAATCATTTAAAAAACCAGGTTATTAAAAAACTAGGTGAGTTTAAATTTTTTTAAAAAATTATTTGTTTTTTTAATTTTATCTTTCAGTATTTGGCTGATTGAGAACAAGGTTGTCAATTCCGTTTCGTTTCGCCCGGAATGACCGAAATATTCCATACCAATTCAAAAAACAGAACAAAACGAAACAAATTTCATCTCATTTTAAATCTCGGTCCGTTCCGGATTTTTCGGTTAAATTCTACCCAGAACGTTCCGGTTTCATTTCACATGTTCCGTTCCGTTCTTGAAAAGCCATTGAATCAAATTAAACCTTGTTCAATTTAATTAATTAAACCACTCAATTATAAAAAGCTCATTTTCATTACTATTTTCAATAACAATGATATTGATAATAACATTAAAAATTATTATTACTATTTTTATTAACAATGATATTAATTTTTAAAAATTAGATTTATCACTAATATATATGGTTTATATTCATGTTGTTTTTTTTATATTTATACTTTGTAGGAATTTGAGCAAAACAAGGGATGCTTTAGATTTCATTAGCCTTGATAACATTGACCTAACTTTATATTTAAAATATTTGTGTTAAAACATTTTACTTTCATAATATTTTGATATTTTTTTTTAAGTTGAATTACTTTAAGTTAAAGATCTATTTAATTTTGACTATTTAGAAATATTTTAAATTTTAAAATTATATTTGTTTGGCATTGTCTTTGTATTGCATAATTTATAATTAATTTATCTTGAATTTGAATTATGTTTGTTATATATATATATGAACAGTACAACCCCGAAACGGCACGCCGAAACACTCCGAAACTGAAACATTCCATTCTAATTGAAAAAACGAAACACCTACCGAAACGGAATTGACAACCTTAATTGAGAATTGAGTTTTATAATTTGTTTTTTTTTTTATTTTCTATTAGGTTATCATAGTCTTAAGAAAGATCTATATTGATTTGACACTCGATTTTGTGATCGTTTATTTTTGTTATCATGTAGTTAAATAACCTATTTTTGTTATCATATAGTTAAATAAACAATAGTTTAGAAAAAAAAACAAGTTATTAATTTCAATGGAATTCATTACCTGGTTTGCGGATCTGAGATTTTGACCCAAGATTACTTGATTAACAGGTTTATCCATCAAACCTGATATGTTTTTTTTTAGTTTCTGGTCCTTTAATTTTTAATTTTTTTTATTTCACTCTTTTCTAATATTGGATTGGTTGAGAAATGAAATTCATGGTTTATGTTTATTTTTACTTTCTATAGAATTATTACGATCTTAAATAAACATCTTTTTTAGGGTTGATGCTTGATTTTGTAAGTATCTAATGTTATCATAAAAATAATATACAAAAATAACAAACTTATTAAACTCATTGATGTCCATGATCCAAGTCATAAGGTGATCGAGGTCAATCTGATTTGGCATCGTCCCAATATTAAAAAATATTATTGTTTAAGGTTTTTTTAAAACTATGTTATCTTTTTACCAGTTATCTAAATTATTTTTGTTGTTTAAGGTTTTTTTAAAACTATGTTATCTTTTTACCGGTTATCTAAATTATTTTTGGACTTATTAAATTGAATGATTCACTTTAGATCAATTCTTACACGGTTTAATTCAAAAGGTAAAGAAACTGGTTGATAGGTTTCAAGATCGAACTGCTTGATTGAGTTTAATGAGACTGTCAAAAAAATCTTCATACTCTTAACATTTCTTTTAAGTTTAGAAAAAGAATAGTCTAACCCTTAGCGGATCGTGAACAAATGTACTAGTAGTATAAACCATAGTTATCAAACTCAACCCGAGGGTTGACCCGACCAAGGGGTCGGGTCGCGGGTTACACGGTCAACTCGGAAAAATTAAAAAAAATATTTGAATTTTTAATATTTCATATGAAAAATTAAGAAATAATTCATGTGAATATAAGTTATACATGTTGTAAATAATGAAGTTTAAAAGAATATTTTAAAATTTTTTTTATCTCACATTGAAAAAATATAATTTTTTTCTTGTGAACATAGAGTATATACTAAAGGGCTCACATTGAAAAAATAAAATTTTTCTTGTGAACATAAAGTATATATACTAAAGAGTTTTAAATCCTTCAAATCTCAAATTAAAAAGATATTATGTTATCATTTTAAGTTGAAGTACTTAAACAAAATTTTTTTTTATCCCACATTGAAAAAATATAATTTTTTTCTTGTGAACATATATTATATATATTAAAGGGTTTCAAATCCCACATTGAAAAAAAAACTTTTTTTTTGTGAACATAAAGTATATATACTAAAGGGTTTCAAATCTCACATTGAAAAAATAATTTTTTTCTTATGGACATAGAGTATATATATTAAAGGGTTTCAAATCCTTCAAATCTCACATTGAAAAGATATCATGTTATCCTTTTAAGTTGAAGTATTTAAACCAAATTTTTTTTTATCTCACATTGAAAAAACATAACTTTTTTCTTGTGAACATAGTATATATACTAAAGGGCTTCAAATCCCACATTGAAAAAATAACTTTTTTCTTATAAACATAGAGTATATATACTAAAAGGTTTCAATTCTCACATTGAAAAAAATAATGCATTCTTCTAGTATTTATATAGTGAACTTTGAAAATGGTTAATAACCAACTAAAAAAGAAAAAAGAAAAAAGAGGTGTCTAGGAGAAAAACCACATTTGAAAAAAAAGGTCTCGTCCGGGTTAGCCTGGGTTATGGATCGACCCATCGGGTTGCCCAGGTTTGATCGGATTTTTGCACTGGCCGGTTTTTTCCTTACTCGGACCAGTCCATCTACCGGGTCGACCTGTCGGGTCGGTCCGGGTTTAAAACTAGGGTATAATCTAAAAAAAGTGGTGCTTTTATTGTGCATAATTTTACAAAAGCACTATTAATTTCAATAGTTTTTTTTAATCTATATTTCTCTATATTTTCATACTTCAACATTTAGTTTATTGTGTTTTGTTTTATATGGAGTTAGCTCGGTCTCATAACCAATATCACGAGTTTAGCTGCTTAACTTGGTATACTCGAATTTTTGTGTCTCTTTTTAATTCATATATTTTTTTTAATTTCATTCTTCAACATTGGGTTGATTGAGAATTATGTTTCATTATTTTTTTATTTGCTTTTTATGAGATTATCTTGGTCTCATGACTCAAGCCGCTGATTTGACGGGTTAACCCAGTTGACTCGAGTTTTTTTTTTATCTTTTTTTAATTTTAATTTTTTAATTTTATCATTTAACATGGAGTTGATTATAAATTAGGCTTCATGATTTATTTTGGTTTGTTTTCTATGAGGTTATCATGGTCTTATGACTCAGATCACGTATTTTACGAGTTAACCCGGGTAGATCCAGGTTGTTTTATTATGTTTTGTTTTAGATTTTTTTTTAACTTTCAACCTTCACCAATGAGTTTATTGAAAATTGAATTTCTTAATTTGTTTTAATTTTTTTTTCTATGAGGTTATCAGTCTCATGACCTTGATCGTAGGTTTGGAAGGTTAACCTAGGTTGACTCAAGTTATTGTTTTTTTGTTTTTTTGCTATGAGGTTATTTCAATCTTCTAACCTTAGTTACATGAAACAAAATAAAGGAAGAAAATAGGAATTTTGCTTAGCTTGGAGTAGACCATATTTAGGAAGAAAAGGTGCTTTATTGTATATGATTTGACTAGCTAAATTTGTATGTTGTATTATCATTCATGATTGGGAATGATAGTCAAAATAAATTGTGAATGTTAGTTGAATGAACGAAAAGAAGAAAATAAAATTTAGTTAGTGTTGCTATTTCTTTGTAATTAGAGAAGTTTGGAAAAAAAAAAAGGTAATGGAAAAAGGTTTGGTATAAAGAAAAATCAATAAATGGGTGATACCTTATATAAGAACAAGATAATGACATTGTAAGGATTGTGAAAAATAACTAAAATGAAGTGGCAAAAAAAATGTTAGGTGGGTAAGGTTAATAAGGAAAATTAGTAATTATGAGATGTTAAGGAAAAAATAAAATTTTGTAGACATGAAATATGGAGTTAAATACACACACACACACACACACTAATTATGGTATCTCTTTTTATAGGAGAGGATCTAGGAACTAGTCCTTCAATAAGGAGGGCTTGTTTGGAAGGAGGACCAGGTAGGTGCCCGATACCTTGTTCTTTTTAATTTAGTACAACTTTATTAATAATTTTGAGATTTTTATATCATGTTGTAATCATGAAATAGAATGAGAATGATTGGATTATGTTTATTGAATGGGAGAATGAATTATACCTTCGAGGCGGGAATGATACCAAATGATATTGCTTTTGAGGTGAGATATTAGAATTCCAAGAATGGATTGCCTTCTGGGCGGGATAATAGATTCCAAAAAAGAATTGTCTTTGGGGCAGGATAATAGAATTTTAAGAATAAATTGCCTTTAGGGCAAAATAATGGGTGGAATATGAGAATTGTTCTAATAATTGCTCTCTTGTGTTTTTAATTAACTGATTGTTCGTGTAATGAATGCGAAGAAAATTATATGCATTGTGTACAAATGTTCATAATGAGAAAATACATTAAATGGGTAGGATAATATTATTAAGTTAAAACTTGCTAATGGGAAAGGAAAATGATATAAAAGGAATATGTTTTTTATGACAAGAATATAAACGAGTGATATTTGAATAGACCACAATAGCGAATTCAATAAGTAAGATTTGAATTGACTGTAAAAGCAAGATTAATAAACGAAATTCAAATCAACCAAAACGATGAGATTAACGTATGGAAATTAACTCGATCGTAACAAAAAGATATTTGTATAAATTTTTATATTTTCCGCAACGACAGACCTAATATGCAAAATTTTAAATGGGTCACAATGACTAGGTTATTATGTTTTGCACTCTGAGTTATAAGTATTTTAAATTAAACGAGGAATATGAATGGTGAAAAATAAGAATTATGAATTATCAAAATGAATTGATAAGTGTAGGAATGATGAATAGTATAAGCTATAAGTATAGGGTTAATTAATACAAAGTGAGGCCATCGTTGAATATGGTTGACTTAAATTATGAATTATGGATATGGAATTGGGATTGAGGGATACAATTATTTATATTGATTAAATGAGTACTTAAAGTTGAAAAAGAATCATGAATGCATAAATGAAATAAAGTATAGATGTAAAGATTAAAATGAGTAAATGAACATAATTTTCGTAAAGCATGAACTATGAGTACTAAAATATATTAATAAATATAAATGATGTTGAATATGAGTTTTGAGTACAGAAATAAATCAAATGAACCCAAAAATATGACTAAAATATGAGATAAGTGAATAATGAGTTTAATAAATCTAGAAATATAACTAAAGCATAAACCATGAGCATCGATTCAAATTAATAAATCTAAACTCATTAATAAGATATTGGTCAATTTTAGTATGAAGTATGATCATTGGATGAAGTAAATGAATGTTGTAATGTATGCTTTGATAAATATTATGAACAAATATGAGAAATTTATGATTTTAAATAAGTTTCTTACAATGAAGAATGAGAAGGATATATTATATTTTTAATCTAAAAGAGTTTATGTTGATACATGTATCAATAAGACTAATGTGGTGGGATAAGATTTGGAGATTCCACTGGAGGATACTGTGGTAGAAAAAAAAGATGAAATCTTATGTAAACAAAGAATAGCAGCGTAAATACACACGTAAAAGGATTGCCAATATTTGAGACTATCCCTATAGTCATATTTATATTTTGTTAATAATTATTTACATATTATTTACATGTATAGATATTTGTTTATATAA
>Ga0307517_10004345_pt1 | contig 21824 bp, 15 predicted proteins | sample 23_EM_MG_FD_194515 | JGI IMG/M metagenome (GOLD analysis project Ga0307517, IMG submission 194515) | Populus trichocarpa ectomycorrhiza microbial communities from riparian zone in the Pacific Northwest, United States - 23_EM | ecosystem: Host-associated > Plants > Roots > Unclassified | place... | reverse complement strand
ATTGTAATTTCCTATAATATTATATATAACATGTTCACATATTTGAACCTTGTTCTAGCCCTTAAAATGGGAACTTTTTTTCCATATTTTTGGACCTATATAGCGAAGCCCTAACATTCAAAGTAGCGTAGCCATGTAACACTTTTTTTTCAGCCTCGTGCAGGTCTTGATCCGCACGAACCATACGAGTATTTAATTTGCGAGTATCATACTAGGGATTTCATAACCCTGACCCCGTCAATTTGCTCTTTTGCTCACCAAATACACCTCATCATCGGCCGCCCAGTTTCCTCGCCGGCAGAGCCAAGACCATACGGGTAACCCGTCACCGGGAATTAGCACCCCGCATTTTGGGTTGGCCGAAACCTCCCTTGATTGAGTTTGAGCATCGGCTATGTCATTAATCACGGGGTGTCATCCTGGCTGACGCCGAATTGACCCACAAGAAGTAACGGTAGCTCTTCAGTAAATTCGCGAATTAGAAATCAAACCCAACCGCTACCGCAGTCTATCACATTATATCACAGCCAGCAAGGGCTAACATAACCGACAGTCATGGGAAAATGGGAGTTCACACTAGCCAACAATCAGAACCACAGACCAACCTTTGCTTTCTATGAGAGAATGACTGCACCGATACCTATGAAACTTATTACAATACATGTTAACATAATCCCTGGAATGGTGAACTCTCGTCTTCCGCTATTATCTGAGAAATTCATCTCATCGCTGAGGAGCAATTGGTTGTGAAGAGGGTGGCTATCTTACCCCGTGGTGTGCCGGGCCACAAATGTGAACTCAACTTTTTCCCACAATCAGGTAGCTCTAAAATCCATGGCTGAGAAGGGATGGGGAAAGGAAATTTTGCGTGAAGGGAGTGATCACTATCTACTGCTTTCCCTCCGGTGCTTTTTCGTGTTTCCTGAGCTTGAGTATGTTGCCAACTAACCACTAGATTGAAGACTTCTACAGGGATAACATATACATTCATCCAGGTCCCTGTGAGCTCACAAACGCCAACTCCTGTGTGCTACCCCGTTTGCGCCCTCCCTTAATGTTGCTAATATTTCAATGTTCTCCTATCAGGATTATCGTACCATAGAACTACAGGTCTTTCCGATTCTCTGATAAAATTGAACTTTCGAATCTCGAGTCTCTCTCTCTCTCCCGAAGCCACCTGTATACTGTCCCATCATTCTATTTTGTTTTAATAATACTATCACGTTAATAGTGGGGCAGGAGAGCTCGATAATGGACATGAAACGCCCTCGGCTTGGCGCCCGCACCCTCAGAATGCTGATGTCGGCAGCACTGGTAGCTAACTAGATCCGTGCAAGGGTATTTATTGGGTTGTTTCCCAAGGGGTGGTTAATCCACCATGATAGTTGTAGTGCTCTTACACTCTTCTCCAATAGCTGTGAAAAATAGTGCATAACCGATTTTCCTTTCCTTAGAGATCAACGTGTTTGCTCTTTGTCAATAGCCGGGGTGGGGGGTGGAAGGAATGAAGAAGGGAAAATAAGCCTCAGAGAATAGTTTACGGGTAGGGAGAGTGAGGTACAATAGGGGAAAATGGGGCTATATTGTAACTAAACCTTGTCACAATAACTACACTATTTCACCCTACCGACTAGAATACTGTACTTTGTGAACAGAAATCCATAAACCATCACTCGGAGAGGTTGGGTAGGGAACTTCAGACGGGTGTAATAACGAATATGTGCATTTTCTATCTTCGAGGATCTCCTTCGCCGAAGAAAGGAGACGTCTAAGGGCAACTCCCATTAGGAACATTACGAGCGAGGGGTGAAAGGGGGTAATTTCCCACGAGGTGGGAGCTAGGAGTCCTCAAACAGCCCTGTCCGATACTGCTTGGTGAAACTGTAGCAACGCCATCACTCTTATGGCCTTACCTGGCTGCTAACCCGAGAGCCCCGCGCCCTCCACTATCAGGCCTGCCAGGGTTAACCTGTTTCTGCTCGAGGAGTATTTCCACCACTCCCGCAGTTCCCTCCTGAGCGGCAAAAGAGAGCGGCGTTCGGCCAGCACCATTCGCCTTGTCAGGGCTAACCACTTCCTGCTCGAGCAGTATTTTTACAACCTTCTCCTGTCCCCAGAGAGCGGCTCCCAAGGACGGTGTGTCCCCATCGTGATCTGATTCGTGTGGGTTAACCTCTGCCCGCTCGAGTAGTACTTCATCCATTCCCTCAAGTCCATTTCGAACGGCATACCAGCGCTATGTTTGGCCGTAATTATCTGGATGGTCGGGGTTGACTTTCTCTCGCGAAAGTAGCATTTCATGATTGCCTCATGTACTTTCCAAGCTGCCCATGAGGGTGGTATTATGCCGTCATTATTTGGCTCGTCGCGGCTGACCTCTTTCTGCTCGAGTAGCATTTCTCACCTCTCTCTGATGCTTACAGCGATCAGCACGCAAGAGCAATGTCGCGCCGGTATTATCACCCCTGTGGAGATCGACAAATTTCCGCCCGAGTAGTATTTCACCACTCCTGAGCATCCCTTATGAACAGAAGCGAGAGTGTTGTTTGGCAGCAATAATGTGGACCTTCTAGGTTGACCTCTTCACGCTCCAGGAGGGCTTTTACCACTCCTCATGTCCACCCCCCAGCGGGATCTCCGAGCGGTTTATGTCGCTATCAACTAGCTTGTCGGGGCAAGCCTTTTTCTTCTTGCCTCAATAGTACTCTCGCAACCCCCCATGTCCCCCCCCCAGCAGCATACGAGAGCGCTGTGCTGCCCATATTGCATAGCCTATTAGGTTGACATCTTCCCACCCGAGTAGTGTTTTCAGCGTCCGGCTCCAGGGCCCATCTGACCAGGCCTGGCCGGACCACAGATGTTGAAACATACTTCTAGCACTACTGTAGTGTCACTCACACTATTGGTTTTTCTCCTTGCATCAAACCTTATCATACATCTGCACCTCCGGTACTATTGAAAATACCTCCTTGCATTTCCTTCATTCTTCTTTCATTGTTATTGTTATTGTTCGCTCGACCTTTTTGTCTCGCTCCCAAATCGTAGATAGTCAGGGCTGTTCGCCCTTCTCTTTGAGATAGTTAGTGTACTCAGTTTTCCCTCAAGCAATCAATTACTTCTTCACTACCTCGTGCTATCATTCCATTCAATATTTCCACAACAACAGACATCCGAGGACTGTTGATGTGTGTGTTCTCCGGGACCAGAAAAGAAGCTTGATTTTCTAACGAAGCGGAGAGCGTGCTATTTATGCTCTGCAACAAGAACACATATCCACTTCAAGAAAACAAAGGAAGACAAAAGAAAAATCTAATGCGCATAGAGTTACATCAATGATTGACTGATTGAGCAGAGAAATAAATGAAAAGATCCAAAACAGATGAATGGAGCTTAAACTCTGACGGCATTGAAGTGAAACTAGTATGAACTAGGAAGTACAGTCGTACTCAAGAAGATAAAGAGTACATATCTGAAAGTATAAGTTCAATAATGCGCAGCTTAGCAATTGTGAAAGCAAAAGGAAGACGAAGGAAGCGAACAAGAGTAAAAGAAGAACTACTCCTGTACGGCGGATAAAACTAAGTCCAACACCCCCCTTCGACGGAAAGAGAGTAGGAATGAGTAATATCACAGAAGTCCCCACCAAAGGCGAAAATAATAATCATATGAAATACAATATCTATGGTGAAAGACCAATAGAAGAAAGCAAGAAGCTATGTCTCTGCACACCGAGTGGCTTGGTACAGATGTCGGCAAGCATGTCCGTTGTACCAATAAAACAAAGATTGATATGTCCATCACAAACGTATTCGTGAAGCCAACAGTAACGGACATCGATATGCTTAGTTCGTTGAGTAATCGCCCCAGTTTCAATGAGTCTCTTGGCTCCAGCATTGTCGGTAAATAGTGTGATAGGCGAGGGGATGTCACTTGTTTCTGGGAAGTGTGGGGGCTGGAGTTGCTGTAGTAGTGAGGCAAGCCAAAGTGCCTCTTTCCCAGCTGTAGACAGTGCGATAAACTCGGCCTCATTTGTCGAAGTTGCAATCAATGATTGCTTACTTGCATGCCAGGACACGGGAGCGCCATGCACTATCGCTAAGTATCCTTGAACACTGTGCCTGTGGGATTCCCGGGCATAGCTCGCATCACTATAGACACTTGCTGCTGGAAGCGTATACCTGTCAGAAGTTGGTGTATAATAGGTAAGTTTATAGGTTTTGGTTGTCCGAAGATAGCAGAGGAGGCGTCTGAGTGCACGCCAATGATGTTGAGTCGGTGATTGATTAAACTGTGCAAGAATAGAGATTGAGTAAGCAATGTCGGGTCGAGTTGCTAACATAGCATACATAACGGAGCCAATAGCAGAACGGTAAAGAGTCGGATCAGCTGGCTCGCCTTCCATAATTCCTGGTGAGTTATCGAAACTAACATCCATTGGAGTTCTCTGATCGCGAATACTAGGTCCATGAAGATTAAATCGCTCCAGAACCTTTGTCAAATAAAGTTCCTGAGAGAGAGAAATCGATCGCTGCTGCCTATCTCGTTTAACCTTGATACCAAGAAGGTATTCAATATCACCCAGGTCTTTAATCTCAAATCGCTGTTTGAAGAGCGAAAGCAGGTTGGTGACTTCGCCAGGAGTCCCACAAAGAACAATGTCATCGACATAGAGTAGCAAGTATCCCCCTGCTGGTGTCAGGTAAAGCCCATGATCAACCGTGGACTGCTTTAGATTGATACTAAGAAGAAACTCATGGAAGGTGCCAAACCATTGGCGTGGGGATTGCTTTAATCCATAAATAGAGCGAAGAAGTCGTACAATAGTACCACATGGAAGCCGTAGGTAAATAACCGCATCAAGAGGAGCACCAAGAAAGGCAGTAACAATGTCAAGCTGGTGAATATTCATATCCTGTGCAGCGGCGAATGCCAGGACGGTACGAATAGTAGCCCACTTAACCACAGGGGCATATGTCTCATCGTAGTCAATACCGGCGACCTGCCTATCACCACGAGCAACCAACCTTGCCTTATACCGTGTAATAGCACCAGAGGAGTCAAACTTATACCTAAGAACCCAACACGTAGGAAGGGCCTTGCGGCCAGCTGGTAGACTTTCGACAACCCAGACAGAATGCTTCTTCATTGCAGCTAGCTCCTCAGCAATAGCTGTCTCCCACAATGCACGGTCAGGACCACCAAGCGCATCCTTGTAAGAGATCGTCTCAATGGAGGAGAGATAGGAAGAGTGCAGTACAGAGGGCAAGCCCGCAGAGGACTTATCTGGAGTCTCCCAAGAGCCTGTAGCTATCGAGTCCGAAGAGGAAAAATCTATAGGTGAAACAGGAGAGGGAGTAGCTGCGGCAGCGAACAGAGGAGGCTGACCGGTATCTGTAATCTCCTCATATGATCGAGTAGCAGTTTCATCAAAGTGTACATCCCGAGCACGAATGATGCGTTGGGTATCTTGTATGTAGATACGATAAATGTTGGTTCCTTCATAACCAACAAGAAGGCCAGAGCGTGAGTGAGATTCAAGCTTATTCCTAAGTGTCTTAGGTACATGGACATGAGATATAGAGCCGAAAACCTTAACATGACCTATGTAAGGTGGTTGACCATTCCAGAATTCAAAGGGTGTCTTGCCGGCTGGATGTGCAGACGTAGGTGCACGGTTCCGAAGATAGACTGCGGTCTGAAGGGCCTCAGCCCAAAGTTCAGAGGGAACTTCATTTTCGTGAAGCATTGAGTTAACCATTTCCAGCAGAGTACGATTCATTCTTTCCGCAACACCATTTTGTTCTGGACTATACGGAACAGTGTACTCATGTACAATTCCTGAGGTCTTTAGGTAGTCAGCAAAGGCTGAGGAAGGTGTACTACGGTCAAGACGGCGGTCCAGTGAGGCTCCATATTCCAGTGCATTATCAGATCTTAGGAACTTTATTTTCTTATCCTTCAGTCTCTCAAGTTGGGGGTGTAAGGTCTTAAATGCTTCGAATGCCTCTCCCTTAGTACGAGAGATCGAAACAATAACAAATCGTGAAGCATCATCTATCCAGGTAGCAAAGTACTTCATCCCGCCAATAGAGGCAACCGGAGCCGGACCCCAAATGTCGGTATGAATTCGCTCAAGAATCTTCTCCGCACGGGGCATTGATAACCGTGAGGGCTGCCTATGCTGTTTCCCTCTAAGACAACCAAGACATGGTTTATCAACTACTGTGCCAGAAGCGATCCTCATACCCAGTGAGTTCCTTGAGAGCAACCGAATTGAGTCCGAATTGAGATGACCAAGGCGCCTGTGCCATGTATTGAGAGTTTCTGTAGCCGTGCGCAATGTAGTCGGAAGGGCTGGAATCACTTGAGACTGCGGTTGAGGAGAGATTTGGTGCGTATTATCCGAGTCTGGTAAAGGGATATCTGAATGGGGCGCAGTTTGTGATACTCTCCTAGATGCAGAGCGAGTAGTAATAAGAGCAGCTGACTGAAACCTGATTTGATAAAGTCGTCCAACTGAGTAGCCATGTAAGACTACCCGATCACCCTTTACAACTGAAACACCACCAGGGGATGAAAAGTAGCTAGCACCTCGCTCCTGCAGCTGTCCCAATGAGACCAGACTGACATCTCCAAATTCTGGAGCATGATAAACACTACTCAGAGTAACAGTATGACTCCCAGAGGGAGTAACAACCGGAAGTATAGCAGTCCCAATACCAATTGCGTCGACTGTTTCCCCATTACCAACTCGAATACGCTGGGGAACAGAAAGCGAATGGTAGTTCTGAAGAGAGTCACCGAAACGAGTAATATGGTTTGTACAGGCAGAGTCGAGATACCATAGTGGTGAGGAATCAATAGAAGCAGGAACTGCCAAGCCGAGGGAGGAAAGAGCACATTCGGAGTCATCAATGGCCGAGATCCGGGCAGAGTGATGCGCAGACAGAGACTGAGATTCTGCCTTTACTGCATTAGAGGATAGAGGCCGCCGTGGTCGCTTCTCCGGAAACTGTTGCCAGCATTTCTCCGATGAATGGTTTGAGCGGTGACAGTGCTTACATGATGGACGACGGGACTGAGTATAGTGACGCTGTGCTTGCTGCCGGTTTCCTGATTGTCCTGAGGCTGTTTGATTACGATATGAGCCATTGCTGGTCTGGCTCTTGGTACCATTCATATAGAGTGCGGTATGAGCATTATGAGTGTTGTTTGGCCGTTCAGTAGCCTGTCGCAACTCCTCAGCTGCAAGAGTCTGGTGAACCAGGGTGAGGCTAATCTGCTGAGTAAGGGTAAGGGAGGTACGAATAGTCGCAACGAGTTGATTATACGATCGTGGAAGACCATCCAGAACCTGGTTAATGAGCTGCAAACGGGAAAGATTGATCCCAACAGAGGACAGCCGGAAAAAGAGATTATTAGCCTCAGCGATATAGCTGTCAATTGTTTGCCCAGAGCGCAGACGCAGACTCTGAAACTGCAGCTGGATAGCACTCTGATGTGCAATCGAGTTGGCTTCGAACCGTTAGGTAAGAAAGATCCAAACCTCCAGTAGATCATTCATAGACAGGAGCATCGAGAGAAGATCTTCACTAATATGTGATTTGATAAGATCCAAAGCCTTTGCTGCTCGGAGCACATCATCTGTAGATGCAGCAACAGCTGCAGCAGCAGCCTTTTCCGCTACCCGAGTCTCTCTCGTAGTGTCTGAAGCAGACTTTTGAGTTGAAGTAGACTTTTCTGTCGGAGTAGTAGGGTTAACAACATCCCACGGCTGTTGAGCACGGAGGTGGTTGCTCATGCAATGCTTCCATAAGGTCCAATTGTGGGCTGTTAGAAGCGGGCACTTCAGGACATGAGTGCCCTAAGTAATACTACCTGTCGTAGCAGAAGTTGAAGACATGACGCAAAGGCGAAGAAGAGGTGAAGAAGAGACAGTATACAATGCAGAGGACTGATAATAAAATCAGAAAGCTTTAAGCGCTCATAACCTGTTGATGTGTGTGTTCTCCGGGACCAGAAAAGAAGCTTGATTTTCTAACGAAGCGGAGAGCGTGCTATTTATGCTCTGCAACAAGAACACATATCCACTTCAAGAAAACAAAGGAAGACAAAAGAAAAATCTAACGCGCATAGAGTTACATCAATGATTGACTGATTGAGCAGAGAAATAAATGAAAAGATCCAAAACAGATGAATGAAGCTTAAACTCTGACGGCATTGAAGTGAAACTAGTATGAACTAGGAAGTACAGTCGTACTCAAGAAGATAAAGAGTACATATCCGAAAGTATAAGTTCAATAAGGCGCAGCTTAGCAATTGTGAAAGTAAAAGGAAGACGAAGGAAGCGAACAAGAGTAAAAGAAGAACTACTCCTGTACGGCGGATAAAACTAAGTCCAACAAGGACACCGAGTGGCAAGGTGTGATCCGACTGTAAAATGAAACGAAACATACACGTTTCCTCCTTGGCTTCTTTGTACTTCTTCATCTTTCCACCGCGTACTCCCCCCATCCAGATCTCATAACAATAGATCCTTCAATGGATTGCCACAACTAGCTCTGTATCTTTCCAAATATCTCCTATTTCCTCCGCGCGCTCCTCTGATGACAAGAGAAAGACATGTCGGAAAAATAGTCTCCCTAAACAAGGAAACTACCAAACCGATCCATCACGTCCGCGAATTATCTACAACACTCCTGAAAGACCTGTTACATTCCCGTGGCTTCTAGAATCACTTACATCCCCCCTCAAAAACGACTGGTGACATAAGAAGCCTCTCTGCTGGGCTCCCGCAACCTTCTCTACTCAGATCTATAGCGGGGGTTAGCTCTTGGGTAACTTATCGGCCACGCGCCATACCGTATGACCAATTAAGCCACAGCACCTATGGCAAAGGATGCCCAATTGTGGTTGAATTTGGGATAAAGTTTACGATTGCTTAAGAATGCTTGGGCTATCATATACCACTTCCCATCTATCTGTCTATGAAATAAAATAAAAACACTCTATACAACTTATCCATGACTGAAGGAATTCTAAAACTCAAGGAAGAGGGGAGGGGGAGAGAAAGGCAATGGGCGAAAAATAAAACAGGCGCATGGAAGAATTTAGGACTATATAGTAAAGGGAAATTGATATGGAAGAATGAAAACTGCAGCGAAAAAATTGAACCCTCGAACAATAATAAAGCGATTTCTCCTCACTGACCAGACCCTACTGCACCCCGTAAGTAGAAACTCGTATCCTCAGACGGCTAGGTTAGACGTGTGGTTTTAGGCAGGTGTCGTAATATATATGTGTTCGCATCACAGGGGATTTTCCTTCGCTCTAAAGGGTGATGTTCAAGGACAACTTCGATGAGCAACATGCTCCAAAAAAGCGAGGGGAATCGGATATCTCTACCGGGCGGCGCCTCCTGAGCCTGAGGCAGTGACACAGGTGGTCGCTTGGTGAAGCTTTAGGCGCTCAATGACTTGCTGATTACCCTGCCTAACTGCTCGCATGAGTGGTGTTTGACAGGCATGATTTATATTGTCGAGGTTAACCCGTTCCTTCTCGAGTAGCATTTTTACCACTCCCTCATGTCCACACCCGGCAGCACATGAGAGCGGTGTGTCGCCATCGTTATCTCGCTTCTCGTGGTTGACCTCTTCTCTCCCCAGTAGCATTTCCACTATATTCTCATACCCATACTGAGCAGCTAGCAAGAGCGGTGTGCTGCCGTGATGGTTTGGCTTGTCGGGGCTGACTGCTGCCTGCGCGAGTAGTATTTTTACGACTTTTTCGTGTCCATGGCGAGTGGCCCTCAGGAGCGCCGTGTAGCCGCGATTATCTTGCTTGTCGGGGTCCACATCGCCCCACTCCAGTAGTACTTTCACAACTCCTTCATGCCCATCCCAGGCCGCCTGGATGAGCGGTGTGTAGCCGTAATTATCTGCCTTGTCGGGGTTGACATCTGCCTGCTGGAGCAGTATTTTCACCACTCCCTCATGTCCTCCCCCAGCAGCCCATGCAAGCGGAGTGTCCCCGAAAAAATCTCCTTTGTTGATATCATAACATCCCATCCCTATCAAAGCAACCACTCCCTCCGCGATTCCGAAGAACGATGCGCAGTGTAATCCACTGAATTGCAAACTCATACCCGGCCTCCAGTCATCATAATACCTTACTGATGCTGGGAGTGATATGGCAGATATGTGGCTATCATAACCCTGCAAAAGCTCTAATGTGAGTGATCTTACGTGGTTCGAGAAGCCCCTTTTCGCATGGACTCCCCAGTATAAGGAACAATATTCTAGAAAGGGTGTGTCGAGGACGAGGGGGGCGGGATCGGTGGAAAGGGCCTTGACTTTTTCGGAATTCAGATAAGTCAAGCAGATCTCTGCCATTGTCGAGTGGTGTCTTCCGAAAATATTCGGACGGGCGCAAAGATACTCTTTGAGAGTAAAATGGACGAGTCGCACAGTTGATGCCTCTTTATCCACGGAAATAAGTCCTTGACAGCAGCTCACTAACGTCGACACCGAGGGGACGTTCTGGGGATTGAAATCTGTGGAACCAAGCTCGACTGCGAGGGCGTAGCAAAGCTCGTCTACCTTCAACGGCCGCTCCGCATGACAGATCCACATCAAAGCTCCCATCCCGAGTCTGGATTTATCACCATCCTGCGCCCTAATCCGTTCGATCGTGGCATCGTACGCATCTCCTAACCCTAGCCCATCTGTTATTTTGCTGAGCCGTTCCCGTCTCCGATGGATCGTTGATTCTTGCAAGATTGATTCAATATTCAGGGAAACAAGTAGAAATCTGCGTGTATATATTAGCGAATAATGTGGAATGGGGGTTTGAGCGCCATTGACACTATCTACTCACATTTCGGATATATTTTCGGGCATCTTCGCCAGAATGTCTGCTTCTAGACTCTCGTCCATGGCATCCGGGGTTTCGTCGTGGCTCAATCTAAAACGAAGGTAACCGACGATATCGCCTTTGGTCGGACATACAGATACACTTGTCACTCGTCCAGCCAAGCGCCTTTCAATTTCAGCCCGGATATGGGGTCTCCCGGTCACAAATACTCGAGCGCTCGGGGACTTCTCAAGGATCTCCTTCAACGAATCAAAAAGCCTAAATCGCTGCGCAGTCGTGCATTCGTCAAGGGCGTCAATACACATATATGTGCGCTGTGTGGACGTGATGAGTTGCAACATCTTTACGATATCAACAAGTTGCGGTCTGCGCCCACCAAGTGCCTCTTTCTGCTCTCGCAAGGCCTGCCATATTTCCTCCGAAATCTGTCTCGTTCCGCCGACCATCTGCTTTAGCAAGGATCCCAGCATATTGGTCGCAGACTGCTCGTTTCGCGCCGCGAAGTCGAAGTAAAAGCATGTAACCGGCGTGTTTTGTCCTCGAGTCCGATCGCACAGCGTGTCCACCACTAGCGAACTGTCATTGCGGCTTGTTAGTACGAGTTCACTTTTTTCTCCACAGAATAACCCTTGTTACCTGATGAATGTCTTGCCGACCCCCGGATCCCCATAGCAGAACAGAACTCCTTCACCACCCCCACCTTCCCCGCTCAAACCGGACCATCTTCCGAATCCCTCAGTTTGTATGAGCCATTCCCCAACATCATTGACACGGCGCTCTTGGATGTCCCAGTGCCGTAAGCCCGGATCCAGGGTGATAACCATGCGACGAGCTGAGACCGATCATCGGCAACAGTACAGTTGTTCAACACAGTATTATAGGAGTTTGTAGTATTGTGGGAATCATGATTGATGGTGTATCGGGACATCTTTGGCTATTTAGTGCTGGCTGTGTTGAGAAGGAGGTATTGCTGAGTGTCGTTAGTTGGTGATAATTCTGGCAGTTGAAGAAGTGCGAGCCTTGTTAAACAAAAGCGGGGGTGATCTGGGGTCACACCAACTTCGCTGGTGGCGCACAGCCACTCTTGTTCTTAACCGAACGTGGGCCCACTTAAGCCGCCAGATATGAATGGCCGGAGTCCAAAATTACAGTAATATTAATATTGCGCCTGTGCCTATTATATGGGCATTTCAGGGCAAGGCGTCCTAAGTAAGGGTTTCTACTCTGTGCAAAACTAGTCCTAAAAGCGAAAAGACAATGTGGCCAGCAGGATCTTTTGGCGTTTCTAGAAAATTAAGTCCATAATGGCCCGTTTACCTATGATACCCTTTCCATTTCTAAAATTTGAGTGATAAAAATTAGATGGTGGCGTTTCAACTGGCGTCGTTATCTGATACACGATGCAAAGTGCCACTCGTGGGAAAAAAAGTGGGGTTCGGGTTCCGCTTTCCCTATCCATGGCTCCTCAGCGGCAAAATGGATTTCTCTGATAATGGCAGAAGATGAGATTTAACGACTGGGGAGAGTATGTTAACATAAGTTTCAGAGTTAAGTCATAGGAGCAGTCATTCTCTCTTAGAAAGGAAAGGTTCGTTGGTTGTTGTGGTTGCCGAATGGCAAGTCTAAGCTCCACTTTTTCCCACGACTGAACTTCAACCGTTCATCCAAGACCTTGCCCAGCCATGAGTCCTCGCATACCACCGGAGTCTCCTCCAATGCCATCCCACATTACTGGCCCTCGACGATAACCCCTGTGCACCGATGGTGGAATAGACCGGGTCTACCGCGGGTCAAGTAGACATCGAGTGCAAAAAAAAATAATACTAAGCGAGGAGGAGCCAAAGCATGGAGTTTGATTATGTAAGCAGCCCATCGGGGGTGTGAGAAACCTGCATTCCCTCCGAGATTTCCATCAAACCACAGCCACATCCTTATCTAGCTATAATTGCTTAATATTCTATCACTTCTGCAAATTTATTCTATTCACTCTCTCATCAAGTGTTTTGGTGATTCCCAAAGCTATGTTCGGGGTTCTCTACCCAGGTAGTTACCCTGCTCTTAGAGCCCTAAACCCTTAGAGGTATTCAGCCCAGGGGTTGAAAGAGTTGTTTTTCGATCATGACACCAAGTTTCTAGTCGATGTGTCAGTTTTGTATCGCTAAAAGACTTTACACACACCAATGTTTTTTCGACCCGGGGGCTGAATGCGTCTATTATGACAGAATACTCATATCTCGCTTAGGTTGAGTGTCGCCTTAAGCCCCAACTTGAACTTCAAGTTGGATAAACAAGACTTATTTAAATCCACAAGACAATCGCTAGAGAAAAATTCTGCACTGAATTTTAGCGTTTCAGACCATCCGAAGGTACCCGTGAAAATTCCCGCAGGGTGGCTTATGTAATCAAACACCCGCTTTGGCTTACGGAGGTACTCGGGTAGGGATGAAAAAATCGGAAAACTTATAGTGGCAAAACAGGGTACAAGGGTATGATCGATGTGGCAACAGGTGAAAAGCGATCAGGTTGCAGAAGGGCTTAAATCCAGAATAATGGTAACAATGTTGCACCAAGTGATCAGCTATGATTACAGCTCCAGTTCCCCAAACTAGGAAAAGTATGTTAATTAAAGATGGAAAACTAATTTCTCCTGATTCCAAATGAAACTACATATTTTGCAGTTGTTCATTGCCTTCCTGTGGTCCCATTGTTCGCTGAGGATATCATTATTAAAAGAATAAAATAAGGGTAATAATACTCGTACATAGATAATAAAAGGAAATAAAATGAGTGACAAACAAACGTTCCAAAATTGTTCCAAAAATAAAACAAGAGTAAAAAGGAAAAGGAAAACAAATCAATAACTGAGTGCAAATCGAGAGTGCGGGTAAATAGAATATGTGATGGAGAAGTTAAATAGATGGGAAATAGGGTAAGTGGGCAACAAAGGAGGCAGGCAGGCAGGTAGGTAGGCAGGCAGGAACGCAGGGAGGTAGGAAAGCGGGCGGGCAGGTATGCAAGCAGGCAGGCAAGCAGGCAAGACAGCGAAAGGGTAACACAGTAGGTAGAGAAGAGGGCAGGCAAAATGGGAAGGAGTCTGGCAGGGAAGCAGGTATGTGGGTAGGTTGGCAGGTAGGGAGTCATGAAAAGAGGAGGCATGGGGAGGAAAGTGGGCGGGCAAACAAGCAAGGAGAAAATGGGGTATTGGGGCAGGGTGTAACGGGGTCTTGGCACTGGACGTTAGTCCAAGGCACACAACGACAGGAAGGTCCTAAACGATAACACTCGTTTAGCGTGAGGGTTCGGAGATGACAATCTCAGGTCAAGGCTGATCGTGTAACGATAGATCAGGGTCAGGGTTCGTGGGTTCTTGGCGTGGAACTTGGATATCAGAATAGAAGACGTTATATTCTGAAGTACAAGAGTCGTGAAAGAAATACCAGGTAGCGTAAAGAATCAAAGAAATAGGGGGCGGAGCCCCCTTATATAGAAGGAAATCCTAGCACAGCCTTTGCCACCCAACTCATACCCCAGTATGAGTCGCATATCTGCGTAACCAAGGAAATAATACAATTTGTCGTAAACCTTACAAAGGAAATCCCTCATAGCAACCGTGTAACAAAAGAAAGAACACCAAAGTTATCCCAACACGTATATCATCAGGGGACCGTGATACCGGGTGGGGCGGGCAAAAAAAAAAAAAAAAAAGATAAAAGAAAATCTTACCAGGTATTATGTCCTCCATGGCTGACAAGCAAGTCTTGGACGTGCTGGGAGACAGAAGAGGTGAGGTCAAGAATCTCATTTGAGGAGAGGTTATCCCATTCTTCCGGAATGGCAGTGGAGAGTTGAGGAACAGAAGTGGAGCGAGGTTGACAATGGATAATCCAGCGTTTGATCACACGCCAGACTGTCTCGATAGGGGAAATGTCGGATGAGCTGGGTGGCCAGGGAAGGAGGTAGCTCGCCATTCCAAGCTCATCAAAAGCAGCGGCAGAATGTTTGAAGCCGTGAGCAGGGGTACCATCTTGTTGGAAGTAGATATACCCAGAGTGGGATAACTCTTGCTGGTGTAGGTTGGTCGACCACGGGTGGAGGTGAGGGCGGATGATCCTTTCAATATATGTAGGGCCATTAATGAGGCCCCAAGTGGTCATATCCCAGATCACTAAAGGCCCTTTATGGTTACGATAAATCGACCCCGAAAGCATAATGGTGGTTTGCTTTGCAAACTTGGGCACCAAGCAATCTTCAACATACTCTTCCCTGGGTCTCCTTGTCACCCACACTGTTCCAGGGACCTGTCCAGAAGAAAAGGCGCACTCATCAGACCAGATAACATCAGCCCAATCCTGGATACTCCAATCTCTAAACTCTTCTGCCCAGGCATTTCGTTTAACTTGAGCAGCAGGAGCAAGAAACTGTTTCACTCGCGCAATGCGACGATGATACCTTTCGCTGGCAAAAGCCCGACGGAGAGCATGGGCACTAATCTTGATGCCTACTTGCTCGGCGATCGATGAAAGTGAGAGATGGCGGTTCTGGGTGCTCACAGTTGCTCCGTTAATGAGCTGCTGCTTCACTGCAGAGTTAATAACACGCCGGCGGCCACGGGAGGGATAGTGGTTTTTTCATTTTTTTTTTCAGCATCTCCTGTCCTGTATATGATACGGTGCAAGGTGCTTAGAGAGATATTGAAATCTTGCTGGAGCTGACTGTCGGACCAAGCAGCATAGTGCGGAAGGGCATAGACAGTTGTCCGAGTCCGGGTTGATGGGAGATGGTAGTAGGATATGGTGGGCCCTGCCCGAGAGATGGAGGATTCAGGCGGTTCTGTACTCTGAGGTGAGAACGTACCGCTAACTCAGAGCAGGAAGATTCGGATTCAAAGTCAGAGAGGTCCCTGTCGCTTTCCCTGCCGGAGCCCCGATCATTTCCAACATCTATCTCGGGCATGAACAACTGCTGTGTGTTCGGTTCTGGCCTGAGGGGTGCTGCTGCTTGGGTGGAGGAGGGGGAGGATGGGCTAGGATATAGGGAGGAGCTCGAGGCGAAAGTAGATAATTGAGTTTCGGGAATAACTGTCAAAACGCTCATTTTGATGAAAGATCTTTACTAGTGATTTCACTCCAGAAGGCGTACTCTGTAATCTCCTCAATAGACGCATATTTATATTGCATTAATCACTACTCTATGACTACTATCGTGAGCCAGTTTTCTTGCTTTACCTACTTTTTTTTCTAGATACTCACATACATCATGGTTGCATCACCTCAAGCTACTTACGAGTACGAGTATACTTCAAAACATTGTGGTCATCCGACTTTCTGATGTCTGCCCAGCCCATATTTTTTCCAATCGTTTGAACTCGCAGCTGACCTTGGCTGACGATCTAGCCGATCGTTTTTTCCGATTTTTTCATCCCTACCCGAGTACAGCGTGTAAGTTTTGTAGGTTACACAGGGGGTGAGGGTGGCGGTTCTCGTTTGTGGAACCTACAAAACTTATACGCTGTACCTCCGTAGGCTTGGTTAGTAATTCATTTTTCTCGCAAGGTATGATTTGTTTGCTTGACTACATGACCTGTCATACCTGCCCAGGCTGAAGGGGTAGTGGACAGAAATAATGCACAAAGGTGAAACAATTATAGCTACGAATAGATAAGGAGTGGTCTTGGTTTGATGGAAGTCTCGGGTGGAATGCGGGTTTCTCACGCCCCGATGGGCTGCTTACATAATCACACCCCACGCTTTGCCTCATTCTTGCTTAAGATTTTTTTTTTGCACCCGGTGTCTACTCAACCGGTAGGAATAGACTGGGTCAGGGTTCAGCTAGGCGATACCCTCAATGAGGCGTTGCACAGATCTGCTTACAGATGGTTCGATCGTTACTTTTCTGAAACCAAGGATCCCGGAGACAATCGCACTCTCCTTACGCCAAGCGAATAATTTTGATTCCTTCCGTAAAAGGTGTCTTGATAGTCTTCACAAGTGGCGTACAGGGAATTTTCCAAAAACATCTACCCTACATTCCACACACCAAGGCTGGCGTTGTTGGCACTTGAAGTGCCTTGTGCCATGCCAATGTGCCTGGCACGGCACAACGATGTGCCAGAGTGTGGTGAGATTGGCCGATGGCACAACCTTAAACAATTCTATTGTCGTAGACCAGTTTGTGCAATAGAGGAAGCAAATATTGGAGTTCTTTAGCCTAGTGAGAACTTACAAGGAACCAAATGGGGTATATTCATTGTGAATTGGGCTTGTAGAGAGTTTCTCCTTTTCTTCTTCTTACAAAGTCATTTTATTGGTACATATATTGCCTGGGCACTACATTGTGCCGTGCCGGGCACATCGGTTTGGAGGGTTGTGCCATGGCACAAACTCTGGTAACTTCGTGCCAACAACGCTAACCAAGGCGCATGTCCCACACTAATACCGGTAATTCCCCCAGGTTCCCCATGTGAATTAGACTCTGTCAAAGAGTTTTGCGCCTTGGGGCGGTTGGTCTACCTTAAAAATCCCTTCCAAGCATACGAAGAAAAATGCATGGCTAGCGCGGCAGCTGGCCTAGAGCTCCGCAGAAATCTTTTACCAAGCCCTATGCAATGATTGGAGAGCTATTGTCCGCCAATGGAGGGTACTCCAGTCTCCACCGCGCTCACGGCTAAACAAGGTTCGTGACGAACAGGGATCAATTACTCGGGAGCAAATTAAATACTTTTACATGGCGTGACAACGGTTATTCCTCAACAACCACCGGCCTTATCAACTACCTACCTCACCATAATTCCTACTACGATCTGTTTCATGCATAAGTTCCCAAATATATTCGTTAACGGGGCTCTCTTGACACGGTGCTTCTATTATTTTTTCTATAAGCGGATTACCGTAGTATTTACTTATGATTGATAGTTAATTATTGCTGAGGTATCACCATTGAGGCATGGACAAGGTCGTTGAGGGCCGTTGTCACACACCGTGTACGAGTATTTAATTTGCGAGTATCATACTAGCGATTTCATAACCCTGACCCCGTCAATTTGCTCCTTTGCTCACCAAATACACCTCATGATCGGCCGCTCAGTTTCGTCGTGGGCAGAGCCAAGACAATACGGGTAACCCGTCACCGAGAATTAGCACCCCCCATTTTGGGTGGCCGAAACTTCCCTTGATTGAGTTTGAGCATCGGCAATGTCATTAATCACGGGGTGTCATCCTAGCTAGCCCCGAATTGACCCACAAGAAGTAACGGTGGCTCTTCAGTAAATTTGCGAATTAGAAATCAAACCCAACAGTTACCGCAGTCTATCACATTATATCACAGCGGGCAAGGGCTATCATAATCGACAGTCATGGGAAAAGTGGAGTTCGCACTGGCTGTTTGGCAACCAGAACCACAGACCAACCTTCGCTTTCTAAGAGAGAATGACTGCGCCGATACCTATGAAACTTATTACACTACATGTTAACATAATCCCCGTAATGGTGAGTTCTTGTCTTCGGCTATTATCAGAGAAATACATTATGTCGCTGAGAAGCGATAGGTTGGCAAAGCGGGGGTGTTATTGTGAATCACCGGCGCTCACCTTGGATTTCTCACCGCACTCAACCCCCACGCCAGAAGAAAGAAGATGTTAGAAGAAATACGGAGAATTGACCGCTCGGTCTGGAAGTCGGTGAAGCATGCGCAAAGCGGGGTAGGACACGTAGCAGAGCGGGGTAACATATGTGGCAGAGCGGGGTAGTAGATATAGCAAAGCGGGGAAGCAAAGAGGGGAATGAGGGGTAAGACAATGGCGTGAGAAGAGAAGGAAATCGTATGATCCTGTAGTCACTATGAGTTGTACTTAAGAAGTTCTCTTCACGCTCAATTGTTGGAATAGAAGTCACCGAACATTGTCTGTCTCTCATAAACTTTATTCTTCTCTTTAGCGCTCACATACGATCGATATACGGCCCAGAAAATAAGAGGTGTTACCGTACTTCGCTGTTTGCCACGCAATAAATGTGGACTCCACTTTTTCCCACAGCTAGGTGACTCTAAAACCTGTTACTGAGAAGGGACGAGACACGGAAATTTTGCGTGGAGTCAGTGATCACTATACACTGATTTCCCTCCGGCGCTTTTGCTTGTTTCCCCGCTTGAGTATGTTGCCAACTACTAGATTAGAGAAGACTTCTACATGGATAACAGCTACATTCATCCAAGTCCCTGTGATCTCACAACGCCAACTCTGGTGTGCTACCCCGTATGCGCCCTCCCTTAATGGTTCTAAAACTGCAACGTTCTCCTACCAGGATCATCATACCGTAGAACCCCAGGTCTTTCTGATTCTCTTTGATAAAGTTCAATTCTTGAGTCTCACTCTCTCCCGAAGCCACCTGTATACTGTTCCAGCACTCCATTTTTTGATAATACTATCAAGTCAATCGTGGGGCAGGAGAGCTCAATAGTTGACATGAAACGCCCCCTGGCTTGGGGCCCTCCACACTCTGAATACTGACATCGACAGCACTGCAAGCTAGCTGGATTCCCTAAGCGCCATGCCGGGGAATCTATGGGGTGGGTTCCCTAGGGGTGGTTAATCCACTATGGTGGGTGTAGTGTTTCTACACTTTTCTGCGGCCGCCGTAGGGACTAGTGCACAACCCTGGGTCAATTTTCCTCCTCTTCGAGATCAACGTGTTTGCTCCTTCCTTGTCAATGGCTGAGGTGGGGGGTAGAGGGAATGAAGAAGGGGAAATAAGCCTCAGCGCATAGTTTACGGGTGGGGCAAGTGAGGTGCGATAAGGGGGGAATGGGGGCTATAGTGTAACTAAACCTTGTCACAATAACTATCATACATATTTTACTATACCGACTAGACCCTACAATACTTTGTGAATAGAAATTCATAAATCCTCACTCGGCTAAGCTGAATAGTGAACTTCAGAAGGGCCTAATAACAAATATGTGCATTTCCTATCTTGCAGGATCTCCTTCGCTGAGAGAGGGATATGTCTAAGGGCAACTCCCATTAGGAACATAACAAGCGAGGGGTAAATGGGGGTAATTTCGACGAGGCGGGAGTTAGGAGTCTTCAAACAGCCCTGGGGGATACCGCTTGGTGAAGCTGTAGTAAGGCCATCACCCTCTTGTGGCCTTACCTGGCTGCTAACAGGCTTGCAGGGTTACCTATTTCTGCCCAAAGAGTATTTTCGCCACCTCCGCATGGCCCTCCTGAGATGCAAAAAGAGAGTGGGTTTCGGCCAGCACCATTCGGCCTATCAGGGCCAACCACTTCCTGCTCCGGTAATACTTTCACCACTCACGTCCATTCCGAGCGGCATACCAGAGCCGTGTTTGGACACAATTATTTAATTGGTCGGGTTCACCTCCTTCCGCGAAAGTAGCATTTCCACAACTCCTGCGAGTCCCTTATAAACGGAAAGTGAGAGTGGTGTTCGGCAGCAACAATGTGGGCCTTCGGCGTTGATCTCTTCACGCTCCGGGAGGGCTTTTACCACTCCTTCACATCCACCCCCAGCGGTATGCCCAAGCGGTGTTATGCTGCGATCATCTGGCTTGTCAGGGCTAGTTTCTCTGTGTCTCGGTAGTACTCTCACCACCGCCGCATATCCCCCCAGCAGCATATGAGAGGTCTATTCTGCCAATCATTTGACTTGTCAGGACTAACCTGTTTCCACTAGAGTAGTATTTTCTCCGCTTCCCCATGCCCATTCTCACGGACATACGAGAGCGCTGTTCTGCCCATATTGCATGGCTTCTCCGGTTGACATTTTCTCGCCCGAGTAGTACTTTCAGCATTCGCAACCTGCCTGTCTGGCCAGGCCTGGGATTTTTCGGTTGCAGGACGTGCCTCATTGTGACCCATAGTCTGGTTTTGGGGGCCTATCCAACCTAGCCTAGCCGGACTACTGATTCTAAAGGCTTTCGAGTGATAAGATGTGATCCTACCCTAAAATGAACCTAAATGCCATTCACAAAATATTGTGACTGGCAACACAGACCAGTGAGCAAGTTCCCCCCATTCAACTTGAGCTCTTGCTTGCATGCTCTAATTCAACAAAGGAACTAACTAACTAATTAGGAGCAAAGACAGGCGTATATTTAAATCACCTGTTCACCTATTCTTCCGGCGATCACTACACGCGTCTCTTCCCTTTCGCACATGTCCCTCATTCCCTTTCGCAGACTCTGCTGCTAACAAAACCAAGACCAAGGTCATAGGAACCTCCCTCGGCTCTGATGGAGGTGGTGCAATTGTACGAGATGCTCGTGTGTTGACGGGAGATGTTGAAGTTTATACTCTCTACGGAGGTTGCTGGCCACGGTTCACCTTATGCAGTGAAAATACCGCTAGTACATGTGTAGCTCTATGTCTCCGCATATGTCCTATACATCCGTTCATACCCTAGGACGCTCTCCCGTCCACACACCCAGTGTTCTCCCACACGACGCGCCCCCATCCCGGCTCCCAGCGCAATATCCCACCACCGGGATTACTATACCACCAAACTCATGCCCTCCATGCATCCCACTCTTTCAAGTTCCTAATAGTTTTCCTCCTGGCACGGCTGTTGTCTCCCCCCCATCTGGGCTTCCATCCTCCCCAAAATCGCGCTTTCGTACCCCCCCCCCACTGGACTTCGGCAATGCAGGTGGCGCCATCGTGTACCCATAGTCACCATATCACATCAACTCACGAAACAAAAGTGAGAAAGAAAAAGAAACTCCAGGAACCTACTCGTGCCAAGGTTGTAGCTCGGCTACAACCCCCGGATGTTCGCACGCTCACAACCGGGGGCACTCTAAAGAGTGCCTGACAGCTCAACGTGAATTTACAGCTCAACGCAAACTTGTGGCTTAGTAGGGAAACGGCGTAAATTAACCCTAATATTATACCACACCATGAATTTTTTTAATTTAATATCTCTGTGAATTCTTTTAAT